>ENA-UOOH01000025-UOOH01000025.1-fermentation-metagenome-genome-assembly--contig:-NODE-25-length-154243-cov-27.107116_pt1 | contig 154243 bp, 148 predicted proteins | sample MGYA00245778_ERZ724025 | MGnify/ENA primary metagenome ERZ724025 (study PRJEB28704, sample SAMN03018313) | fermentation metagenome | biome: anthropogenic terrestrial biome; feature: soil... | reverse complement strand
GTTTTTAGCTTACCTATGAGGAATTGAAACATACCCTGTAAATGGGTTACGGCTCTTTCTTGGTGCCGGTTTTTAGCTTACCTATGAGGAATCAAGACCTCATGGCCTCCTATTTGGAAGGTTCAGATTGTTAAAAAGGCCATGTTTCATTAATTTGAAACATGGCCTTTTTAACAATCTGAGAGTCTACTTACCTTGAGTTTTTTCAAACATTTTCAATTACTTGAACCGGTTTTTAAGCTTTTCCAGCACCTGGGGCATGGTTGTATATTCCATCTCATCCGGAGGCAGGCGATGGGGCTCAAAGGGGCCCATTTGTCTGATATAATCGGCTGCTTGCAGAGCTTTTTGCCGGGCTCTGTCATAGGCGACATCGGCAAAAAGATCTTGGGGCCCGATAAGCTTTCCTTCCGCCAGTTGAAACCCCAGAGCAATTACCCGGGGCGGGCCATCAAACCGTGTCGGGACCGCGTCCTTTTGGGATACTGGCATAATCGGGCCATAATGGGAACCCCGCATCCATCCCGCCACCAAATGGGGAGTGGCAAAAGGTTCAAGCACCTCTCCCACCGCCGGCAACCCGCTTTGACAGCGAACTATCAGTACAGGATCGTCTTTTCCTACATAACGGCCCGCCATCCGGTTCAATTTTTGGGTTGAGGAAACGGAAGCTATCTCCCCCTTATCAGTATAGACGCTTTTAACCACATAACGGTTGGACGCGCCTAAAAACACCAATAGATCATATAATTCTTCCGGACATGAAAAGGTGACACATTTATCTTCGATCAGATCCAAGACTTCAAAGGTAAAGCCGGCATGCATTTTAGGGTCTATTACCAAGCCTATGGTATTGAAGGGATCGGCAAATATTTTATAAAGCGGAAGGTTCCAAGCTCCCGGTTCAGTCTTATCCGCCATAAATATGATTACGGGTTCACTGGGCCTTTCTTCAAATTCCATCTCCGCTATTCCCGGCCCCATACCTTTTATATTGCCGGAAAAGGCGTCGGATAAAAGATCCTGACCGGCGCCGTACATCTTCAGTCTTTTCGCTGTTTCAGTACAGCCCAGGAAAGTATTCCAAGCCAGGGTATGGATTCTTTCGGCACTGATCCCTTCGCGATGGGTGAGTACAAGATTAATATCGTCACCCACATGGGTAACGAAAAAATCTATTAATATATCCGCTCCCTGCTGCTTAAGAAGCTTTTCAGCTTCCTTCAACATATCGGGGTGGACACTGCCATGCCCTACAAAACCACCCACATCAGCCTTGAATACCGACAGGGTTATTTTAGAATTCATATTATTAACCTCCCCTATAGTCCAAATGTGATATACTTTTTGCGTCAGCATCCGTTATTATGCCGCACTTTATTATATTATACATCACAAATAACATTCCTGTTAAATATACTGAAAGTTTTCTTTGACGGATTTCGAGATTTATTATGGAAAATTGTTCTGATAAAAGTAGCTCTAATCGCAATGTTATGACGGCGGGCTCAGAAACCTTGAGAATGGAGAAGCAATGGGAAGAATCATATCAAAGAAAATACGAGGTATCGCAATTTATCCTGATGATTATAGGAGCATAACAGCCATTCGCTGCCTTCATGCTCGGTTTTATATTTTTCTTATTTTTATTTTAGGAAACACTGAAAATTTAAAACTTCTTTCACTTTGGCAGCAGCCTCTTGCGTTCACCACTAGGACCAGGTATTTGCCTAATTTCATTGCAGCTTTCTCATAGCTATTCTCCAGCATCTTTAAGGCAAAGCGTATATTCACATGCTAGGCCATATCAATTTTCGAAAAAAATCCCGCCGCCGCCGGAGCCCTTTTTGCAGAATCCTTGTTTACGGCAATGATTTGATTGCCGATCGGGAATTCGCACAGGTATTTGCATTCATCCGTATATGCGGCGGGATACCAGGATTATCTTCCGATAATGTAAAATCTTTTTTTACATGCCAAATAAAAGGCTCACACCAGTAACCTATCCACGGTTTGCCTCTCGCCATCGCTTCCTCAATGGCAGACTCTACTGCCACTCCCGATCCAGGGGTAAGTTTAAGTATATTGAATTTTTTGTTTAACTTATATTACATATTATAATATATTATATAACACGATATCATATATAGAAAGAGCCAGCCAACGTAATATGCTCAGAGCCATTGCGGCCGGAACTGCAGCCCACGGAGCACGGGGGCGGGAAAGCATGCTGGCGCTGAAGCTGGCTGCTGAGGAAAAATTGAATATTCCTATTTTAGGAGTTTCCAAAATACAAGCAGTTGCAGACGCTTATGGGATTAAAAAAGACGGCAAGACGGTTGAGCGGCTTGCCCAAAAAATAGCCAATATTTTATTGGAGGATTTATCCCGCACTGTGCCGGCAAAGCATAAAACGCTTCATTCCTTTAATACTTATTCATTAATAAAAAGACATAGCCCGATAGTTTTGACTATTTTCATTGGTGGTTGCGTGTACCCTTGGAGTATGTCCTTCGGATATGAGAGTAATTAAAATCTCTGGGATGAGGCGTACTACTGCTGAATAGTATGCCTCAATTTTATTTTTCAAAGGATTCATTAATTATGAAGCATGTGCATTCTCTAAAAAAGATCATAATCTCATTTGTCCTGTTTATTATTTGCTGGAGTACAGATGTCAATCCCAGTCTTCTCCCTGATCCACTGCGGGTATGGAATGCTCTTTGGCAGATGATTAAAGAAGGGAAAATTTTTATTGATATACGTGACAGCATGTATCAATTTGCCATAGGTTATATAATCGCGGTTTTGACCGCCATTGCCTTAGGTTTGGTTCTGGGATGGTTTAATAAAGTTTTTGCTTATATCAATCCTGTAATCCAACTTTTAAGGCCCATATCACCAATGGCTTGGACGCTTTTTATCGTTTTGCTTTTTAGCATCGGAGATATTCCGGCTATTGTAATAGTATTTATTGCCGCTTTCTTCCCGGTTCTTCTTTCTACGGTTTCCGCAGTGGGACATGTGGATAAAACATATTTAAAGGTGGCAGATAATTTCGGTATTAAACAGCCCCACACTTTAACCAAAATCATCTTCCCGGCGGCTTTCCCTCAAATTGCAAATGCTCTGCATATAGCTCTGGGAACTTCCTGGGTCTTTCTTGTTGCAGGAGAAATGATTGGAACTCAGTCCGGATTAGGCTTTTCAATTATTGATGCAGGATGTCGCCATTCTTTCAAACAGAAGCTTGTACGCAGGCAGCCCTGCAATACTGCCTGCGATTGCCTAATTAGCCCCATCTGACTTCACCATCTTTACAATCTGGCCATCACTTATACCGATGGCCAGCATAGCATCATACTGTTTTATGCAATATATAATTTACATTTTGTAATATATATATTACAATTTGGTCAGGAGGTGAATAAGGGGTTGATAAACCGCATTAAATTAGCCCGGATAGAGCTTGATCTGACTCAACAGCAACTGGCGGATGCTGTAGGGGTCACCCGACAGACTATAAATTTGATTGAGAAAGGGAATTATAACCCTTCATTAAAGTTATGTTTAGCCATTTGCTATTCCTTAAATAAAACCCTGGATGATTTATTTTGGACAAAGGGGGAGAATCAATGAAAAGACAGATTCAAGATGAGAGAATTATACAGGAGGCTCTCAAACAAAACAGTTTGGGATTTACAATTTTATACTTCGGCGTTTTACTGGATTTATTATATCGGCAGTTTATTCTCCAAGAACCTGTTTCAGGGTATTGGGATTTAGCGCTGCTGTTTTTCGGGGTAACATTTTATTTGGCAGCTAAACGTGTAAGCTCCGGCCTTCTTACCAATAAACTTAACCTTAAAAGTATAGTACCGCCAGCCATCGCTGCTACTGCTGCGTTTTTTATCGTTGAATTCTGGTGGCTGGGGCACAAATCCCCGGTTGAACTTATAATAAGCGGCATTACCTTTTTCATCGGATTCTATGGAATCAATTTACTAATGCAGTATTTATCCAGCAAGAAGAATGACGCTATGTTAAAAGATGATTAAAATACACACTTTATCTGCCTGCGACTGCTGTCTCAGAATATTCCGCATAGCTGAGGTATATCGGCGTAATCCAGGGCAAAAATTAAGGCCCCTCTCTTGGGGCCTGCACAGACACTGGTTTAGCTTATAACTTCCGCCATTATTGCATCGGCGTCTGGAAATTCTGAGACTGCTGCTGCTGCACAGCCTGCAACCCTTTATCGAAATGCTGCTGTTCAGTGGGGTTAAGGATGAAAAGAAGTTGTTGCAATTCTCCCACATGATGTCTTTCTTCATCAGCAATGTGAGTTAATATTTTTTTGACCCTTTCATCGTCTGTAGCCATGATATGAGCTTCGTAACCGATTATTGCCTCCAGTTCGCCTGCTATGTCTACCCGCAAGGCCTGGATCAGTTCAGGCAGGGATAATTTCTTCGGCACATTGGCCACAAAGGGGTCGCCCAGTAAAGCCATATCCACCATCCTCTCTTGTTTTTGGTAGTATTTCTTAACCGGCTCGCATATATTCATCCTTTGATTATTTCCCTATTAATTACGGAAACGGTCTGACTATATGCCATCAGTCCTTAAAGTGATTGGGCTGGAATGGAAAATATAATTAGGCCATGGTGGGCTATGGGCTCATTAATTATACCGGTATCTGCATCCTGTTTTACCGCATTATTTTATCAGGCTTGTTGGCAAAGTATAGTATAAGGCTGCAGCGGCTGCAGCAAAGTGCGGTAGCCGCCTTAATTACCGGTTCAGCCTTATCATAAGCCGGTTCATAAGTGTTGCACTGAACCCGGCTTTCAAAAAATTGCTGGTTTTTACAGTGAGGACAACTGACGCTAATACCTGCCATTTGGTAATGACTGGGTTCCTGAGGCTCTGACAGCGGCCTAAATATGGACAACTGATGTCACCTCCAATGATGTCCTGATAAGTAGATTATACTGAATAAGCGCCATAATGACTAATTGTTGTGCCAAGCCGGCCGCTGTCGTTAATATTCAATCAGACCTTCAGAAATCTTGCGGAAGGGAAGCGGGCATTACCATCTATTGTTAATATCCATATATTGGTTTTTCCCTTCAAGTTATCCTTTTATGTAAATTGCACCAATTGACCTTTAGAAAAATTTTTTAATACTTCGGAAGTATAGATAGATGAAATCAAGGCAAGCTATTAATGGGCTCAACCCCAAAATATAAAACGAAAGGAGCAACCCAAAGCATGAACATCAATCAGATGGAACTGCAAAGTTTAAGGCATTTAATCGGCTCGCATGAAACTTCGGAAAAGAAATTAAATTTCTATGCTTCTCAAGCTCAGGACCCCCAGGTAAGACAAATGTTTCAGCAGTCCGCTCAATCAGCTTCCCAGACCCGTCAGAAACTATTAACTTTTTTGGGATAAGGAGTGAAAATATGCAGCATATGAGTGATAAAGAAATGGTAAACGACATTCTGTCGCAGATGAAGAGCAGTCTCACCACCTATTCAACCAGCATAACTGAAACCTCGAATCAGCAATTGCGTCAGACTTTGCAGCAAATCAGAAATTCTGACGAACAGTTTCAATATCAGTTATATCAATTGGCTGAGACCAAAGGGTTTTACAAACCGGCTACCCAGGCCGATGTTAAAGATATCCAACAGGTAAGATCTGCGGTCAGTTCTTAAGAACCGAAAGGGACAACGACGTAAGAAACGTCACGTAATTGTCGGCATGGCATTAGGCCATGCCGACTTCCGCTATATATTGGCAATGATTCCGCAACTTTTTTCTTGCTCTTATAGGATTGTTTTTTTCGCCTTGACGTTCATTAATGAGCTTGCATGCTTTATTATTCAAGTTCAAATGCGCCTGTATACAGTTGATAGTATTTGCCCCGCTCCGCAATGAGTTGTTCGTGACTGCCCCGCTCAATAATACGGCCATCCTCCAGCACCATAATGACATCGGAATTCTGAACGGTTGACAGGCGATGAGCAATCACAAAGACCGTCCTGCCTTTCATCAAGGCGTCCATGCCTTTTTGTACGATCGCTTCGGTTCGGGTATCAATTGAAGAAGTGGCTTCGTCCAGAATCATGACGGGCGGGTCGGCTACCGCCGCGCGGGCAATGGAAATCAACTGCCGCTGCCCCTGGGAAAGGCCGCTGCCGTCTCCTTCCAACACGGTGTTATACCCCTGCGGAAGCATACGGATAAAACCGTCGGCGTTGGCGAGCTTGGCAGCCGCAATGCATTCTTCATCCGTCGCGTCCAGCTTGCCGTAGCGGATATTGTCCATGACGGTTCCCGTAAACAGGTTCACATCCTGCAAAACGACACCGAGCGACCGGCGAAGATCAGCCTTTTTGATCTTATTGATATTGATACCGTCATACCGGATTTTTCCGTCGGCAATATCGTAAAACCGGTTGATCAGATTGGTGATCGTAGTCTTTCCGGCTCCGGTTGCTCCGACCAAAGCGACCTTTTGGCCTGGTTCCGCATAAAGCGTGATATTGTGCAGAACCGTCTTATTTTCTTCGTAGGCGAAGTCCACATTGAAAAGACGAAGGTCTCCCCGCAGCGGTGTATAGGTTACCGTCCCGTCGCGGTGGGGATGTTTCCAGGCCCATGTTTCCGTCTGTTCTTTGCATTCCTTGATTTCGCCGTTTTCCATCTGGGCATTGACGAGGGTGACGTATCCCCCGTCCTGTTCGCTTTCCTCATCCAGCAATGCAAAAATTCTTGACGCGCCGGCAAGGGCCATAACCACCATGTTGAACTGCATAGAAATCTGACCGATTGGATTAATAAAACTGCGGGACAGGGTAAGGAAGGATACGATCGTACCGATCGTCAGGGCATGGATACCGGAAAGACTCAGGTTGGGAATCTCAGCTATGCCTGCCGCGCCTCCGATTATGGCAATAAGCACGTAGAGCATATAACCCATATTTCCGACCACCGGCATCGTGACATTGCCGTATGTGTTTGCCGCAGTCGCACAGTAGCAGAGCTCGTCATTCTTTTTGTCAAACTCCTCCTTGGTTTTTTTCTCATGGCAAAAGACTTTTACGATCTTCTGACCGTTAATCATTTCTTCGATATAACCGTTGACATCGCCCAGGGATTGCTGCTGTTTCATGAAGAAAGCGCCGCTTCTGTCTACCAGGGCCTTGATTATCTTCAGTAAAACAAAAGTGAACAACGCAACGAAGGCGGTAAGGCCGACACTGAGATAAAGCATGGCGAAAAATGCCGCTATTACGGAGATAAAAGAAGCAAACATCTGCGGCAAACTCATGGCAATTGCCTGGCGCAACGTGTCGGTATCATTGGTGTACCGGCTCATGATATCGCCGTGGGTATGGGTATCGAAATACCGGATCGGCAGGGTCTGCATATGCGTGAACATCGTGTCACGGATTTTTTTGAGCGTACCCTGCCCGATGACTACCATGGTCCGGTTGTAAAACCAGGTGGCAAGCACCCCGATGATATAGATCAGGCCCATAAGCAGAATTATTTGAAACAGTTCTGTAAATACAGGATGCGTCTGTCCCAGCAGCGGAATGATGTACCTGTCGATCAGGATCTGCAGGAACAAAGAAGACGCAGCACCTGCGATCGCGCTTAACAGGATACAGATAACAACGAAAATCAGTTGGATTTTATATTCAGCCATATAGGAAAATAGCCTTTTGATCGTATCCGGCTTGAAATGCCGCACCGGCGGATTTCCCTTCAGCATTCCCTTATTCATGGAGAACGTCTCCTTTATTTTGAGATTCATAAACTTCCCTGTAGATAGCGCAGGTCTGAAGCAGCTCGTCGTGACTGCCGACCGCGTTTATTTTACCATCGTCAAGTACAACAATCTTGTCGGCGTCCTGGACCGATGAAACACGCTGGGCGATGATTATTTTCGTCGTGTTCGGGATATCCTTTTTAAACGCCTGACGGATCAATCCGTCGGTCTTGGTGTCAACCGCGCTGGTGGAGTCGTCCAGGATAAGAATTTTGGGTTTTTTCAGCAAGGCCCGGGCAATACAGAGGCGCTGTTTCTGACCACCGGAAACATTGGCGCCGCCCTGCTCAATATAGGTATCATATTGATTCGGGAAGTTCCGGATAAAGTCGTCGGCCTGGGCCAGCTCGCAGGCGTGGATCATTTCCTCATCCGTCGCGTTTTCATGGCCCCAGCGAAGATTCTCTTTGATCGTGCCGGAAAACAGCACATTCTTCTGCAGCACCATCGCCACCTGATTGCGGAGCGATTCAATATCGTAATCCCGCACGTCAATGCCGCCGACAGTTACTCTTCCCCTCACGACATCATAAAGCCGCGGGATAAGCTGGACAAGGCTTGATTTGGAAGAGCCGGTCCCACCGACAATACCGACCGTTTCTCCTGATTCAATGGAAAGGTTAATCCCGTCAAGAACCGGTTTATCGGCTCTTTGGGCATATATGAAAGTGACATCTTCAAAAGTGATCGAACCGTCTTTTACGTTGTATATCGGGCTTTCTCCATTTTTTAGATCGCTTCCCTCATTCAGGATTTCCACAATACGCTCCGCCGAGGCACGGGAAATGATGATCATTACAAACGCCATGGAAAGCATCATCAGGCTCATAAGGATCTGAATCGCATAGGTGATCAGGCTGGTCAGCTCCCCCGTCGAAAGCCCGATTGCGGGATTGTTGCCGCCGGCTATAATTTCTTTGGCCCCAAACCAGGAAAGCAAAAGCATACTGGCAAAAAGGCAGAACTGCATCAGCGGCATATTGAACGCCAACCTTTTTTCCGCCTTGGAGAAATCCCGGAAGATTGCCTGAGAGATCCCTGCGACCTTCTGTCGTTCATGATCTTCGCGGATATAGGATTTGACGACCCGGATGCCATGCAGATTTTCCTGGACGACATTGTTCAGCCTGTCATAGGCATTAAATACCCGTACGAAAATCGGGTGCACATGCGACATGATCAGCCCTAAGCCGATGCCCAGCACCGGGATAACCGCAAGAAAGATCAGTGACAGATGGGCGTCGATCCGGAAGGAAAAGATCAATGCGAACACAACCATCACCGGAGCGCGTACCGCGAGGCGGATCAACATCTGAAATGCGTTCTGCACATTGGTAACGTCGGTGGTAAGCCGGGTGATGATGCTGGCGGTTGAGAATTTATCAATGTTGGAGAAAGAAAAATTTTGCACATTATAGAACATGTCATGGCGCAAATTTCTGGCCAAGCCTGAAGATGCAATCGCCGCGCTGCGGCCCGAAAGAAAGCCGGTTAGCAGGGAGAACATCGCGAGGATAACCAGGACAGACCCCATCCCCAGAACATAAGACATATTCTTTTCATTAATCCCGTAATCAATCAGATAGGCCATCAAAGTGGGTATAATAATTTCAAGCATTGATTCAAAGATCACATATACCGGGGTAAGAATAGAATCTTTTTTATATTGCCGTATGCTGGCGGCGATTTTCCCGATAAGCATTTACGTTTTTCCCTTCCGCTTTGTCTGACGTTTATAAGCAGCTTGTCATAAAACATGGATACATGCTACCGATTGTTTCCTCTTGCAACAGCCTGATGAGGCGACGCTCGCCATTAAACAATCGGTCGGAAATAAATCTAACTATACATCCAACCTAATAACTTATTGGATATTATTCTTCATCCTTTGAATGCAACTGTGGAGATATTCCAGTTCTTCCTCTGTAAATCCATTGGTAAGAGTTTTTTCTATTCGAACTGCATCCTCTATTATCAGCTCACTGATTTTCCAAGCCTTTTCTGTCAAAACTAACTTTTTTAGTCTGGCGTCATGAGGAACACCGCGCCGCTCAATCAATCCTTTTTTCTCCATTAATATCAGGACTTTAGAAGCGGTTGATCGAGTGATGGAAAATTGCTCCTCTAAATGTTTTTGATATATCTCTTCACCTGCATTTTCAGCAAGAAAGCCGATAATCCAACCGTTTGTACCGGTAACGGAATCTATTTGTTTTTTTATAGGTGAATTTTCAACTTTCCGCATGATGAGATTGTTGAGGGCTCGAAGTTCAATTCCGATTAACTTCTTTTCCATTTTTTACTCCTATTCACTCAGCACTATGTTGTAGGTCGTACTGTTTGACGTAAGACATTATAAATCACCCCTGTGCGGCTGTCAATTGTCATTTGGAGATAAAAAAACAACCGATTCCCGCACCTGCATACCAATTATTTCCATAATCCAGTCATATGTGAAGCTAAACTCAATAAACATGTTAGTAAATCTTTAGGGAAGGAGATAAACATGAAAAGAGTAATCAGCTATATTTTAATCATCCTGGGATTCACTTTCACTCTATTCTATTCTACACCCGGAGTCAGAGCCGAAGCCATCACCCCGGAGGAAACGCCTGCAACTTCAGTGATCCTAAGAACCGTCGATATCTATCTCAATGGCGGGGAAGCCTCTTTAGATTATGCCGCCTTTATAGATACCAGGGAGAGGGCGGTTATTTCCTTAAATGATTGCAGCCTTATATTCGGCACCCAGATTGAGATGATAGACACCCGCTTGTTGCTGCGCAAGGGGGCACAGGAGTTCATAATTGAAGAAGAAGATTATCTGCAACTGCCACCGGCCCAGGTTGATGAAAATGAAGAATCTGCCATTAAGCTGGACGAATTCTATCTTCCTTTGCGATTCGTGGCTGAGCGGTTAGGTTATGTCATCAATTATAACAGCCCGGCCGGAGCTATCATCCTGCGCAGTGCAGATTATGAAGGACCTGATCCCCAGTTTGCTCCCCCGGCTCCGCCCCAGCTTCCGGCTGATCTGCCCCGCTGGGGAAGTCTGGCCGAAGCCCCGATCATAGCAGAACTGTGGCCGGCGGAAAATCTGATCGGCGGCTATTATACCAGTATTGCCGATAGCCCGGCACCGCGCAGCCATAACATCATCCTGTCCTGCAGCAAACTGGATGGAATTATAGTCAGGAGCGGTGAAGTGTTTTCCTTCAATTATACCGTGGGTCCCAGAACTGCTGCGGGAGGGTACCAGACGGCAGGAATAATTGTCGGCAAGCGCCTGGTATCGGGTATTGGCGGAGGAATATGCCAGACCTCCTCCACTTTGTACAACACTGTTTTGGAATCCGGATTACCGGTTCTGGAAAGGCATACGCATAGTCTGCGGGTAGGATATGTTCCAGCTAATCGGGATGCTACCGTATCCTGGGGAACAGCAGATATGAAGTTCAGGAATGACAAGCCCTATTCCATCAAGATCCTGGCCCAAGTCTATGGCAATTATGTGATTTGCGCTCTGGCCGCAGTCGATTACCAGGAGGAGAATGACTTGCCACTTTAATCCTATATTGATTGTAGATAAAAGAATAGCTGCTATGGGTTCTTTTTATGGGAGGATTTTCAGCCTGCTGCTGGTATCATATCCCGGGACTTGAATACCCCCTGGCTGAAAGGCTGCGAAAAAAAGAATTTCTATACCGCCCCCCAGGGTAATCTGATCCGGCTGTTCGCCTTATCAGCAGTACCTGCCGCCCCGGCAATAATGCTATCATATAGATAAACTGCGGTTTATTTTTCTTGATTTGGTCAAAACTTTGAAATATACGTTACTACTGAGAAGCAGGAGGTAAGATTATGAAGATAGCTTTGTTGTCACCTATAGCCTGGAGAACCCCTCCACGCCACTATGGTCCCTGGGAGCGGGTGGTGTCATTGCTGGCAGAGGGTCTGGCCCATAAGGGAGTTGACGTCACCCTCTTTGCCACCGGTGATTCGCATACCTCCGCCCGATTGGAGTATATCTGTCCTTTCCCTTATGAGGAAAACCAGAGCATAGACCCTAAGGTATGGGAGGCTATGCATATAGCCTATCTTTTTGAGCGGGCAGACAGATTTGACCTCATCCATAACAATTATGATTTCATGCCTTTATCCTATAGCCGCCTGGTCAATACCCCGGTGTTAACCACTATTCACGGCTTTTCTTCCCCAAGGATATTGCCTATTTACCGGGAGTATAGCCGCGATAACTTCTATGTCTCCATCAGCAATGCCGACCGCAGCCCTGAACTTGACTACCTGGCCACCGTATACCACGGCATTGACCTGCGGGAATTTACTTTGGTTGAACAGCCGGGAGAATATTTGCTTTACTTCGGCCGCATCCATCCGGATAAAGGAACTGCGGATGCCATTGAAATTGCCCGTCGCTGCGGCATGAAGCTTTACATTGCAGGTATTATCCAGGATAAGGATTATTATAATACCCAGGTTGCCCCCTGGGTGGACAACCAGAACGTATTTTATCTGGGCTCGGTCGGCCCCCATCAGAGGAATCAACTGCTGGGCCAGGCCTACGCCTTGCTTCATCCTATCCACTTTGATGAGCCCTTCGGTCTCAGTGTAGTGGAGTCCATGGCCTGCGGGACTCCGGTAATAGCTTTCCGGAAGGGAGCAATGCCGGAAGTTGTTGATCATGGCCATACCGGATTTCTGGTCAATAATGTGTCAGAAGCCTGTGAAAAGCTGGCGCTGATCGCCAACCTGGATCGAAAGGACTGCCGCCATTGGGTGGAATCGCGTTTCAGTCAGGAAAGAATGACAGATGATTATATCTCCGTATATGAGCAGATTCTGGATGAAAAGCGCTAACCCAAAATCCTTAAAAATCATAATAAATCGGCGTTTATTTTCTTATTACCTAAGCGGTGGGGTAAGGAAGAAAACCGAGTAGGTGCCTGCGCCTACATGGGAGCCAATGGCCGCCCCTATCTCTGATATGACGAATTCCCGGCAGCCAAACCTTTCTTGAATCAAGCCCTTTATTTCCAGAGCCCCCTCCGGGTCATTGGAGTGATTGATCCCTATCAGCTGTTCTGACAGCTGGTAACCTCTCTCCTCCATTATTTCCAGCATCCGCTTCTTGGCTTTTTTAATCCCATGAGATTTCTCCAGGGGATGGATCTTCCCTTCCACAAAATGGGCGATCAACTTAATATTAAGCAGATTGCCTAAGGCTGCAGAAGCAGCGCTTATACGGCCTCCTCTTTTGAGCATATCGAAATTGCCTACTATAAAGATATGCTGAATGCGGGCTATGTTGTCGTCAATTCCGGCAATGACTTCGGCTTTACTTTTGCCGGCAGCTATATCGTGAGCTGCCCTGATCACGGTCAGGCCATAGCCCACCGAGGCACTCCGGGAGTCTATTACCGTTATCCTTTGAGGATCAATCATATCCCGGGCTACGCAAGCCGACTGATAAGTTCCGCTGAGAGCTGAAGAAAACGCAATGTAGATAATCTCATCGTCACTTTCGGTTATAACCCGTTCAAATTCCTCCTGAAAATCGACCGGCGTGATCTGGGCCGTGGTTGGGACTACACCGGGTTCGGCAATTAAGCGGTAGAACTCAGGAGGGCTAATGCTCAAACGGTCCCGATAAGTTTCATCCTTTATGGTAACCGGCATATAAAACATTTTCACCTGCAGCTGTTCAAGAAAATCTGTATCTAAATCACAAGCGTTGTCGGCATAAAGACGGATTTTGCCCATAAATATACCCTCCCACAACCATATTGCCCGTAATATAATGCATTTTACTACTTTTACGGACTGCAGACAAGAACTATAATCGGCATAAATCCTCTATTATGGGCTATTAAATGTTAATTATTGACGATACTTTTTCATTACCTGACACCTCCATTAATTTACATATCAATTACGAAACGCCACTCTTTTTAACGAGCGGCGTTTCATTTTCTCTAACCTCTTTTTACCCCCAAGTCAGACTCAGCATAGCTTACAGGGCCTTGGCCCGGGTCATCTTGTAGTACTGATTAATAAGGTTATCCAATAACTTGCTTTTTTTCAGTACATCATCATCCTGCAACCCCCGGCATTCACCCTGATAATTCAACTGAGCCCTTAATTTCTCAATCTCTTGCATTAGCTTTTCCAAATCTTCCATCACGTACTATGCTCCTTTTACTATTTGGCTTGGGCTCGTCATTATGATAACAAGGGTTAGCTGATCTTGCAATACAACATTTGAATTATTATTTGTCCCCGATAGAATCTTCCCGTCAGATTGCGGATAATAAGCCAGGGACACCTACAGAAGCTGAAATTCGACAGCATTAATTCATTATATTGGGAAATAATCTATATATCTGACAAAGGAAAGGATTTACCTATATGTTTGGGCAGATATATAGATTTATAATAGTCGGAATCTTAAATACCATCATTGATTTTGCATTATTTAACAGCTTGATCAGTTTAAGCGGTATAAAGAGCGGATGGTTTTTACTGTTGATAAACATGGCGGCGGTCACCGCGGCCATCATCAACAGCTACATCTTAAACCGGGTCTGGACCTTTAAATCCAGTGACCCTGCCTACGGTATACAATTGCCCAAGTTCATATTGGTTTCACTGACCGGAATGCTGGTCAATACGGCGATCGTAGGTCTTTTTTCCCGTCTCTCACCTACCGCCTCCTATCTGATGCTTAACATCGCTAAATTAGCGGCGGCGATTTTGTCGGCCAGCTGGAATTTTATGCTCTACCGTTACTGGGTATTTAAAAAAGTTAGCCTCCAACCGGAATACGAATCTTATCAGCCCCATCTCACCAGCATAATTATTCCGGCCTACAACGAGGCTATCCGTCTTCCCCAGAGGCTGCGGCACCTGGTATCAACCCTGCCGTCCCGCTTTCCGGTTGAAATTATCGTAGTCGACGATGGCGGCAATGACTCCACCCGGGAGGAGGTTATGCTTATTGCGGCTGAACATCCCCAGGTATCCTGTATTTCTCATCCCCGCAACCAGGGGAAAGGGAAAGCAGTACGAACCGGGGTGATGGCTGCCAGAGGGGAATTCATAATTTTCTGCGATGCTGACGATACCTTTACCCCTCAGCACATTGAAGCTCTGCGCGATAAATTGCAGGCGGGAAATAAAATAACCATAGCCTGCCGTAGTAGTTCCGGGAGCAGGCGAGCAGAAGGCGAATCCCGGCGCCGACGCCTGATGGGGCGAACCTTCAACCTACTGGTACAGGCTCTCCTGCTTCCCGGCATAAAAGACAGCCAATGCGGTTTAAAAGGCTTCCACTATCAGGCTGCCCGGGATATTTTCAGCCGCCAACGCCTTGATCGTTTTGCCTTTGATGTGGAAGTTCTGGTACTGGCCCGGGCTCTGCAATATGAAACAGCCGAACTGCCGGTCAAAGCCAGAGATTGTCCCGGCAGCCGGGTCAACCCGCTGGCTCCGGCCCAGATGCTGCTGGATCTCTTCCGGATAAAAGCAGGATTATTTTTCAATGCTTATGCTCTTCCCGGCGGCACTCAGAACCTGCGGCAATGCGCCTTGGCTCTGGCTGCTTTTATTGCCGCCCTGGGGCTGCGTTTGCCCTGGCTGTGGGAGATACCCCGCTTTATAGACGAGTTAAAAGAGGTACGGTTGTCTTATCTCATATATACGGGGCAGCTTTTCCCCCTGCACAATGCTGCCTGGGATATAGGCGCCATGCATAATTATATTATGGCCGGCCTTTTTAAACTTCTGGGCCCCAGCATATATCTGCCCCGTTTATATGTGGCGGTAACCGCAGCTCTTACCGTCCCCCTGCTATACTACCTGGGCAGCCGCCTGTTCGACCGCCGCACCGGCTTGCTGGCTGCGTCCCTCCTGCTTTTTAACGGCATGCACATCCTGGTGACTCATATGGCCTGGTCAAACTGCACCACCCCCTTCTTCTTTACCCTGGCCTTAACCGCAACTATTAAGGCGGAAGAAAAGAAAAGCGGGCCCTGGTTAGTTCTGGCTGCCTTCGCCTGGGCTGCCGCCCTGCAGACTCATTCCTCGGTAATAATTTATCTCTTGGTCACTGTCTTTTATCTGCTGCGGCCGTCATTTCGCCGACAGGTTAAAATCAGCCCGCAATGGTACCTGGCTGCTGCTTTGACTCTGCTGGGCGGTTATGCCAATATGATTTATTTTAACATCGTTTCCCGGGGCGGCAGCCTGCGCTGGCTCAGCAATAAGTCCTACACCCTGGAACAGGATCCCGGAATTTTATCTTACCTCTTAAATTTTTACAATATGGCGGTTGAATTGCTGCGCACCCTAAGCTCGACTTATATTCATCATGACCACCTGCTGCAGTATCTGCTTCATCCCCTCTTCAGCCTGTCTCTGCTGCTGTTGCTGACCGGGATTATTGTGACCCGTAAACCAAAGAAAATATTGCCCCTGTATTATATAATTGCAGCTTTTTTGGTAATACCCATCCTTAACGAACGCTACGTTTTTTTCCTTAACACCCGCTATATCATGCCGGTATTTATCTGCGCCCTGCTGTTTACGTCAGCCGGAGCAGTTTACCTTTATGATCACGTGCACAGCCGGGCAGGGAACCGGAAAGGCATCCGCCCCCTGGCCATTGCCGCCGCGGCCATGCTGGTATGCCTGCAATTCGTCCCTTACTATAATTACTGCCGCAGCAAAGAGGTCACCAATGAATCCAATCGTCTGGCTCTGAGTGTAATAGCCCAGGCTGAACAGCTTTCCTCCGGAGATGATTATCTGGTTCTGCTGGATCAGGGATTATCTCTGGAAAACGACCCTCTTCCTTATTTGCTGGATTTCAAACAGCATACTTATCTTAAAACCAGCATCCCAGGCGATCTTAAGTCAGATGACGAGGTCAATTCCTGGCTCGCTTCCTTTGGTCAGGACCGGAGATATATAGCGGTGCTGACTGCCGACAGCTACAGCAAGGTGCGGGCTCTTATCCCACCTGGTCGGGTAGATTCGTTTGCCTGTATGATCACCTTTCCCCAGCCTGCCGACCAGGAAAGAAAAATATATGTGGTCGAACTCAAAGCCGGCAAACCAAAAAAAACCCCGGAACAACCCGGGATTTAATCAGTCAAAGCATATTATTTCGGGATATGGTCGGAATCGACTGCCATGTAACCCATTACCAGAGCTTGATGGGTCAGATCCATCCACAATCAGCATATAAAGTTTTCCCCTAGGCCGTTAATATCTCAAAACCAGTTTCAGTTACCCGGACCGTATGTTCCCACTGCGCTGAGAGAGAACCGTCCAGAGTTACTGTCGTCCATTTATCATCCAGCACCCGGCACTTATAAGTACCGGCATTTATCATTGGTTCGACCGTAAATACCATGTTGGGAACCAGCACCATACCACAGTCTTTTTCCCCATAATGCTGCACAAAAGGCTCCTCATGAAATTCCAGTCCTACCCCATGCCCGCCGAAGTCCTGCACCACCGAATAACCAAACTTGCGGGCATACTGCTCAATGGCAAAGCCGATATCCCCTATCCGGTTATAGGGACGTACCTGTTCGATCCCCAGGTACATACATTCCCGGGCCACTTTGACCAGCTGCCGGGCCTCAGCGGAGGGGTCGCCGACAAGGTACATGCGGCTGGTATCCCCGTAATAACCATCCAGAATACAGGTCACATCTATATTCATAATATCCCCGTCCAGTAAAATCCTGGAGCCGGGGATGCCGTGACATATGACCTCATTTAAGGAGGTGCAAACACTTTTAGGGTAGCCGTTATAATGCAGAGTAGCCGGATAAGCCCCGTGAGCCAGCATGTATTCATGCACCCAGGTATTTATGGCCTCGGTGGTCATACCCGGAACGATTATATCCTCCACTTTATCCAGAATCTCCTTGCTTAACTGACAGGCCCGGCGGATTCCGGCAATTTGCCGCTCATTTTTAATGATATCCCGGGGCGGGATTATATAACCTTGTTTCTCCATCTCTTCCAGGCGCAGATCCATCTCCAGATGACACTTTTTATACTTGTTGCCGCTTCCGCACCAGCAAAGACTGTTACGCGTTAATTTCACAGCTATAACCTCCGAGCAATTTTTTTATCATACTTTCCAGCCGCCGTCCAGGCCAATCACCTGACCATTAATATAAGCGGCGGCTGGGGATAAGAGAAAAAGGCAGACAGATGCTATATCCTTCGGGGTTGCCAGTCTTCCCAGAGGGATGTCGGCTGCCAGGGCAGTCATTTCATCAGGATCCAGTTCCTGATTGAGCATATCGGTTTGTACCGGTCCTGGGGCAAGAGCATTAACGCAAATTCCGGAAGACCCAAGCTCTGCCGCCAGAGAACGGCTCAGGGCAATAAGCCCGCCTTTGGCGGCAGCATAGACCGCTTCACAGGAAGCCCCCCTTAAACCCCAGATGGAAGCTATATTTACTATACGTCCAAAGCGTTTTTTTATCATTGCCGGCAGGGCCTGACGGCTGCATAAAAAAGCTCCTTTAAGGTTGATGTCCATTATTTGCTGCCACTCGGTTTCACTGGTCTCCGTAAGCAAACGTTTCAATGAAACTCCGGCATTATTAACCAGGAGGTCAACCGTTCCCCATTCGGCCTCTATACGGGCAAACATCGCTTCAACTTCCCGACTCCGGCTGATATCGGCTCTGACTGCCATGGCCCGGCAGCCCCGGGCAGTTAAATCTTCAAGCAGCCGCAAGGCCTCCGGCTCGGAAGTATGGTAATTGATAACGGTTGCCGCCCCTGCCGCCGCCGCCGCCCGGGCAACTTCAGCCCCGATTCCGCGGCTGGCACCGGTAATCAAACAAATATGCCCCTTGAGGCTGTATGGTTCTGCCGGCAAAGAATATTCCCCCCTGCATAATGCAGTTATGCAAAAGATTTTCAGCACCAAATAAAAATGCCTCTATAAGCAGCTTATAAAGGCATTTAAATCATTATATTAGGTGGCGGAGAAAACCATGTGACTGGTATAAACCCCATATAGACCTTTGTTAAGGAAAACCACCTGATAAATTGACTAAGCGAAAAGGGAAATTAACCTAAAAAATAACCGCTGAAAACGCAACCTAATGACCTTTAGACCTAAGAATTCGGTAATCTTAAGTTCTCCGCCACCGTTAATTATATTATATTCATTATCTGTCCCCAATACAACTCCGGATATAAAAACGCGACTATTTTTTTTTGAGCTATCAGCCATGAATAAGCCCGGGCAGACACCTGGTACATATCCACCGGGCTTCTCCTCCGTGTTTAAGAGGAAGCAGCCAGGCCTGATCTTCACTCATCCCGCATTGCATACATTTCTGCGGCTTATAGTTACGGGGACGGGTGAGGGAAATCTTTTTAACCGCTTGTTCAGAGAATTCAGGGGCCTCGCGGTTTTCCAGGGACAGGGCCCCGGTCGGACATGCTCCGAGACAGAACCCGGCCCCATCGCATAATTCTTCCTTGATCACCCGCGCCTTGCCGTCTATCAGCTCCAATGCACTTTCGGCACAGGGACTTATGCAGGCTCCGCAGCCGTTACATAATTCTTCATCTATCTTGACTATAGTTCTGGTAGCCACTTCCATCCTCCTTTACTGCGCAGCTTGAATCGTGGTTTTTATGATTTAATCATAATAAGCAGCATTTTAAACTTCTGTACGGCATTTAAGGCATGGGGCTGCCCGGCAGGCATGATTATCATTTCTCCCTCCTGCAGGATATGTGACTGCCCGGCAATTATCACTTCGGCTTCTCCCTCCAATATTGATACCATAGCATCAAAAGGAGCGGTGTGTTCGCTTAAACCCTGCCCCCGGTCAAAAGCGAACATGGTTACCGTACCGGTAGGACGTGCAATAAGGGTCTTGCTGACTACGGCATCGGTCTGGTAACTTATTAACTCCGCCGTCTTTATTTTAGCAGCCATAACAGAATTCAAGACCTTTATATCCTCACTCATACTATTCCTCCTAATTATACGCAGATTAACGCAGATCCATTAATAAAAGAACAGGCCCGGAATTTATTAAAGTTTTTGCCGCCTTCTTCCCCCTAAATTTCCTGAACTCGCGTCAAAAATATAGCCGAACCGCCGGACTATTTTCATTGCTGTTGCTTGCCTGCTTGCTTGTTTGCTTGTGCCCTATGGGTATGCCCTGCGGGTACGACTGCGGTCCATAGGGGTTAATCGGTTTAACGGGCAACAGCCTTCGCTATTGCCCGTTTCAATGCTATTAGGACAAGATAGCCTCTAAATCAGCATCAGCATTAGTGATTGGTTTTATACTATAATTCTCTACCAGCACATTGAGTACGGCGGGGGGGATAAAGGCCGGAAGAGTAGGCCCCAATCTTATATTTTTGATTCCCAGATAAAGCAGGCTCAAGAGTATGGCCACCGCTTTCTGTTCATACCAGGAAAGTACCAGGGACAGGGGCAGATCATTTACTCCGCAATCAAATGCCTGGGCCAGAGCAAGGGCAATCTGTACAGCCGAATAAGCGTCATTGCACTGCCCTAAATCAAGCAGCCGGGGAATACCGTCAATGTCTCCCAGTTTCTGGTCGAAGAAGCGGTATTTGCCGCATCCCAGGGTTAATATCACCGTATCCTGCGGGGCTCTTTCCACTATCTCACGGTAATAACTGCGTCCTGCCCGGGCTCCATCACAGCCGCCGACCAAGAGGAAATGGCGGATATGTCCGCTTTTAACTCCCGCAATAACCTTGTCGGCAACACCCAGAACAGCATTATGAGCGAACCCGCACATAACGCTGCCCGCATCCTCCTTCTCGGTAAAACCGGGCATTTCCAAAGCCATCTGTACTATCCCGGCAAAATTGTCCTCATTTACATGGGGCGCCCCCGGCCAGGATACCGGTCCGGTAGTAAAGATGGAATTGATATAACTATCCCGCGGTTCTTGTATACAGTTGGTAGTCATAAGAATCGGACCCGGGAAATTGGCGAATTCCTTACGCTGGTTTTGCCAGGCGGTGCCGTAGTGACCGTAAAAATGTTCATACTTTTTCAGCTCGGGGTAACCATGAGCAGGGAGCATCTCCCCATGGGTATAGACGTCAATCCCCTTGCCCTGAGTAGCCTCCAGTATGGCCTTCAGATCCCCCAGATCATGTCCGGAAACCAGGATGCACTTGCCTGTCCGGTGTCCCAGCAGCACCTTAGTAGGAACGGGATGACCGAAACTGATGGTATTGGCACGGTCCAGCAGCTCCATACAGATGACATTAACTTCTCCGCAGCGCAGAACCAGGTTGAGCCAATATTGCAGGTCATCGCTATGCTCTCCAATGACTGCCATGGCTTCATGTAAAAAAGCATAAATGCGCTCATCCTCATATCCCAGTCTGCAGGCATGATAGGCATAGGCGGCAATGCCTTTAAGTCCATAGACCAGTATCTGCTGCAGGGATTGAATATCAGGATCAGCCTTTTTATCCGTCAGCATACCCATCTGTTCGCCTTGCTTGATTAAACCGCCCAGGTCAGACGGTATATCATTGTCAACCTCAAGCTCGTTTTCGTTCAAAACCCGGCGCAGTGCCGCCGTTAACCGGGAAGACTTTTTAATGTACTCGCTTATGCTTTCCGGGTCAAAGTTTACATTGGTAAGGGTAACGAAGAGACCCTCCAGGGTAAAGCGGTTTACCTCCTGGTCAGTGACGCCTGCCTGGCGAGCTTTAAGTGCATAGACACTCAGTTTTCTCAGAGAATGCAACAATAAGTCCTGCAGGGCTGCGGTATCGGCATCTTTACCGCATACTCCCACAGCCGTACAGGCAATCCCCTTACTGGTCTGTTCACACTGGTTGCAATACATTACAATTCCTCCCCTTTTATGATATTTAGGATGTTTTTTGTCAACAATTAGAGTAAAGAATCCTTACCTCCGGCAATTAATTCGCTAACATGTCGGCCAGACTCTCTTTGCGCAGTTCGTCCAGCATAGCTTGCTGAGCCCGGGCCAGATTACGGGAAACCGGACATCCCGGCTGGTTGGGACACTTATACCCCGGTGCCAGGCATACATTCAAGGCTATATTCCCCTCCACCGCTGATATGATATCCGCCAGGTAAATTTCACCGGCATCACGGGCCAGGGTAATACCGCCATATGCCCCCCGCTGGGTATTGACCAGACCGGCCACAACCAGCAGCTTTAAGGTTTTCTTTAAGAAATCCTCGGGGATATCCTGTTTCTCAGATATAAAGCGAGTGGATATATACTCACCCCGGGGTGCCCGAGCCAATTCCAACATAGTGCGTATAGCATACTCGCTTTGTCGGGTGATCTGCATAATTTTCTACCTCATTGTTGACTTTATTCATCCCTTTTGTTCACTATAAACTTGGGCCGAATTCTTGTCAAGTCATAGTTTATGTTTTATCAGACAATAAAATAATTCTATTGACAATATCCTGGTAATTTTGATAATGTTTTAGGTAATTAGCTAGAATTTTCTGAATATTCCTCCAATATCTATCTAAATCAATCCTTTATGCAGCACAACTCGTATTCCTGTCCATAACGGCTTAACAGGTATTAGCTGATACCTTTAAAGCATATTAATATACCCAGGAGGTGATAAAAAAATTTAATCAGGTCAGTTACCTAAAAAAAATGGGAGAGGGAGGAGTTGCTGATGTCGTCTAATGAACATGGCGCCTGGGCCAGTCCCGCACCTGCAGGACTGGTAGCACTGGCGATAGCTTGCTTTTGTTTTTATGCCTTATTAGGAGGTAAAGTGGATCATTCCTGTATACCCCTGCTGGGGATATGGTTATTGGGAGGTTTTTTCGTTCAGGTTATTGTTGCTATTATTGAATTGAAGGGTGGTCATCTGACCGGCGGCAATGTCTTTCTTTTCTTTTCGGCATTCTTTATGCTGGTTGGGGGAGTGGAGTTTATCTTTAAGTATTTTGCAGCTGCTAATGGTTGGGCTGTAGACGCCCGAATAGATGGATGGGCCTGGTTGGTTCTCTGGATTATTTTAATGATGTGGACTCCAGCTTATTTGAAACAATCACCGCTGGTTATGAGTCTGGTAGTGCTGGCTCTTGATGTAGGCGTCTTTTTTGTAGCCTTTATGGATTTACAGCTTATTGCCCGCACCTACTCCAGTGTAGCCGCTATATTCCTTCTGGCCGGGGGCATTTTCGGCATATATGTAGCTTCAGCTATAATTCTTAATACGTCCTTCGGCAAAGATGTTTTGCCTATGCCGGGACCCATCTTAAAATAGATGTATTAATTTAAAACGTTTTTAGCGGGGGCTTTTCAGCTCCCGCTTTGTTGAGCCAGGCCATGTATAGCCCGAATCACGGCTTCAGCTTCAGCCTGGGTGGTGAAATATCCCGGGCTGAGTCGACAGGACCCCCTCTCCAGGGTACCGATAACCTGATGGGCCAGAGGAGCACAATGCAAGCCGGAACGGGTTACCACCCCATAAAGGTAATCCAGCTGCATGCTTAACTCGCCGCAATCCAGGTTATCAATGTTAAAAGCGATGACTGCCGTCTGTTTGGTGCTGTCACCCGGTCCGTACAATTTAACCCCCTTGATTTCCCGGAGTCCGCTAAGAAGCATAGCGGTAATCTCCTGTTCATGCCGGCAGATATTATCCCGTCCGGTTTGCAGAATAAACTCGACCCCGGCCAAAAGTCCTACTATACCCGGGGTATTGGGAGTTCCGCTTTCCAGACGATCCGGCATGAATTCAGGGTGTTCAAGATGCTCGGAAAAGGAACCGGTTCCGCCTTCCTTGAGAGGCTCGATTTCAATTCCGGGGGCTACATAAAGTCCGCCTGTACCTTGTAAACCAAGCAATCCTTTATGACCGGTAAAAGCAAGTATATCTATATTCTGCTCTACTACGTCCAGAGGCAATATTCCTGCGCTTTGAGCGCTGTCCACTACGAAGACCAATCCATTTTCCCGGCATATCTTACCTGCCTGGGCTATGGGCATAATAGTACCGGTGAGGTTGGAAGCATGCAGCATACACACCATGCGGGTGTTAGGCTTTATAGCCTTGCGTATATCCTCCGGATCAAGACTGCCGTCATCCGCACAAGGGACCGCCGTCCATTCGATCCCCCGCCGGGAAAGCGCATACAAGGGCCGGGCTACAGCATTATGTTCCATACTGGTACTTATTACATGGTCGCCAGGATGAAGAAAACCTTTTAATGCTATGTTCAAAGATTCGGTTATATTGGCAGTAAAGGCAATCTGTTCGCTGTCCTGGATATTAAAAAGCCGAGCCAGTGCTTCTCTGGCATCAACCAGTATAGATCCTGCCTTTAAAGTGGCCTGGCTGCTTCCCCGCCCCGGATTCCCTCCCAGGCTGCGATTAAAATAGTCGACTGCGGTATAGACATTCTCCGGTTTAGGATAGGTAGTGGCCGCGTTGTCCATATATATCATTGTAAATGTTCTTCCTTCCTCTGCACCTCGCCCTCTGCCTGCAGAAACACTGTCGGTCGAAGGTAGGGATATAATTAAGGATGAAAAGAAATAAAAACCAGGGAAAGAGTTTCCCTGATCGCCTTACAGGGTAATACTGCGTCCTGCCGTGGTTATGATTTCCAGAGCCGTATACATGTTGGTAACGCTGCCCACTGCCAGTTTATCTTTGGCCTGATAAAAGTCCAGGCAGGTACCGCAGGAGAGAATTCCAACTCCTTTTTCCTCCAGTACATTCAGGATATCAAGTACCGGTGAGCCTTCAATAGTCAGGAAAATGCCGCTGTTCATAAATATGATATGGGTAAGCCGGGTATCCAATTCATTCAGACTGAATAAGAAGCTTTTCATCAGCACCTGACCCAGTTCAGCTTCCCCCTGCCCGAAAAGGTTGCTGCGGATCAGAACGGCTAACTCCTCTGCATTAGTACCATCCACCTCATCAGCGTCAGCCATTCTGGTCATATGAATATAATAGTCGTTATCCTTTTGTTCCACTTCGGTTTCATAGCCCTGGCTTTGAGCCAATTTGCTGACATTTTCCAAAGCTACCGTCTGGTTAACTATAGTGACAATGTCATCGCCTCCAGGCTCTCCCATGGCTCTCTTGGTCATAATAACCGGCTGCGGGCAGTTAAGCCCCCTGGCATCTACAATTTTACCCATTATTGAACCACCCTTTCAATTAAATTGCTGCTCCGCCCCCAGCAGGGCAGCACCCAACGCTCCTGTGAACTGGCACTCCTCCGGTATTATAAGCCGGCACCCCAATTCTTCCTGCAGAGCACGGCGTACTCCCGGATTGCGTGCCACTCCTCCGGTAAAAGCCACTTCACCGGAGATGCCAATTCTTCTCACCATAGCCGCCACTCTTCTGCCCACCGATTGGTGCAATCCGGCAATTATACCGGATTTGGATGTACCCCGGGCCAGCAAACCGATTATCTCGGATTCAGCAAAAACAGTGCACATGCTGTTGATGGAGACTGTTTTATCGGAGTCTTCATTTTCCCCCAACTCACTTACATCCAGCCCCAAAGCATTTGCCATTACCTGCAAAAAGCGACCGGTTCCGGCGGCACATTTATCATTCATGGCAAAATCAATTACCCGGCCCTGCTCATTGAGCCGGATTACTTTACTATCTTGCCCGCCAATATCGACTATGGTTCTCACCGCAGGATAAATCTCAGCCACCGCCCGGGCATGGCATTTTATTTCGGTTGCTGCCTGACCGGCGCCGGCAATAGCAATCCTGCCATAACCGGTTACAACTATATCATCCACCTGTTCCCGCTTACGTCCGGACAGTTCTAATAATTCGCTTATCAGCTTTTCACCGGCATCCCGCGGACTCCAGCCAGTTGGTACCATAGCCCGGTGCATGGTATCTTTATCCAGTATTACCCCTTTGGCTGCAACTGATCCGATATCAAGACCAACGACCAACATCAGGCCACCATCTCCAACAATGCTTCAATGCGAATTTTTAATGTCTCCAAATCAGAAGAAGAATAATCGCTTTCCAGGTGCAGATAAGGGAGGCCATTGCCTCTTACCAGTTTACCCACTTCGAAAGCTTCAATATTATAAGTATGGCAGGCTTGCCAGGTCAGGTCAACAACCGCATCAGCCCGGAATTCTTTTATCATGCGCTGCAATAATTCTAACCGATAAGGATTGGGGCTCATGCAGGAGCAAGGTATAGACATGTATTTTTGAGCTAAGGCAACTATGGGATCGCTGAGTCCGGTATCAGTCTGCAATTCCAGCGTCTTATAACCGGAACAATTCTCCATGGCTACAATGCAGCCTCCGGCTTCTTCCACCAGACGTATAACCTTCTCCGATCCTACCCCTACCGGGCAACCGGTAAGCAGCACCCGGGGTTTTGGGGCAGAACCCGCCTGTCGGCTGGCTGCCAGTTCTTCCTGTAACTCCTTAAGCATAGAAAACATCCTGTCTTTATCGCTGCTAAAATTCCTGGACCAGGTAACAGTGAGCAAATCCAGACCGCTCAATACCGGCTCTCCCTTATTTAAGTCACATATAGCTTTTACGGCAGCCGTTTCCCGGTTTACCTTATCAATCGCTTCCCATAATTTTTCTTCAGTTATCTCTACCCCCAGCTCTGTTTCCAAAACAGAACGTAAACGTCTCAGTTCAGTAATCCATAGCTTCAGCGCCGCATCCAGCTGATGCAGATGAGGCAGCTGCATCACATGTACCGGCTTGATGTCCTGCATGATCTCGAACATTTTTTTCTTGCCGTCACAGGTAGTCTCCCCGATAATAAGGTCGGAAAAATGAAAGAAGGGGCAGGTATCGGTAGCGGCAAAGCCATAGGATGACTTGATCAACGGGCAAAGATTACGCGGCAGCACTTCTTCCGCTGCGGCAATCGGTTTTTCACTGGTGCCGCAGAGGCTGACCGGAATAGCTCCTGCCGCCAGAATCATCTCCTGAGGACAATAGGTGCAATAGGTGCCGACCACTTTTTGCCCCCCGTCTTTGGCTTCCTTGATTTTTATCAGGCTGGTTTCTCGAATATGCGTAAAATCCTCTACATTTATAGTCATGAGTGCAACCCCTCTTCCCCTTTTACCCTAAATATATCACATGCAGCATTATATTTAAAATAACCTGGAGTTATATATCAGAGGGGTTGACGGATACGCAGGCAGCTACTTCAAATTATCTTTCCATGTACTGCCAGCCAAATACAGGGTGGGTCAGTTGAAGTCTTCTCCACCCGATGACGCTCCCCCGCAGGCAGTAAAACCCAGTCTCCTGCCTTAAGGGTCAGCTTGCGCCCTTCTTCCCATAGCAGTTCGGATTCGCCCTGGAGAAGCACCACCCATTCATCCCGCTCCTGTTCATACCAGAATCCTGGTGGCGAAGACTGCCCGGCAGATATAATGCGCTCAATCAGAATCCCTTGATCCGGTATAAGGGCTTCATTTATTTCATGAGCAGGAATTTTATCCGGAAGGGTAAAAATATTATTCACTTTCTCACCTCACCTGGCAATATAACTAATAGTGTTGCCCAGGCGTAGTCTGGGCGGCGGAATATTTATGCATCCAAACTCCACGCTATAACTATCTACTATTTTCATATTTGGTTGCGGACCGGCGGCCCGCATTTCTTTAAGTCAGCTTTTTGCCTGATGATTTAACCAGTCCAGGATTTCCTCCCGGGATTTGCCTTCCAGCTGCATTTCGAAAGCCGCGTCCAGTATCCGGCGGAAATGATTTCCCGGCTTCATGCCCAGGGCAATCAAATCTTTTCCCCCCAGCCACGGCACTATCCCTCGTTCCGGATCCAGACCCAGGCTCTTTATCCTCTGGGTTAACCATTCCCGCACCGGCTCAAAGTCCCTTTCCCGGCCCCGGCCCTTAAAATCAGCTTCCGCCAGCAGCAGCAGTTCCCGGACATTGATCCGATTGACCAGTTTTCTGATAGCCTTATCGCTGACCTTATCCCGGGTTTTATATAGCAAAACCGGATGCATATGTTCTCTTATCAGTTTGCTTACAGCAGCAGTAAGATTGCCGGCCGCATTAAGCTGATTAAGAAAGACCCGGGCCAGCTTTTCACCTTCCAGGTCATGTCCGTAGGCGGTAATTTTGCCCTCCCGGGTGCGGGTAGTCGCGGGTTTGCCGATATCGTGCAGAAGCGCGGCGAACATCAGAGCCTCGGGGTGACGTGATTGCTGCTTAAGGCCGGCAGCTACATCAACCACTTGTAAAGTATGTTCCCAGACGTCGCCTTCAGGATGATTAGCCGGTGATTGCTTACAGCCAATAAGGCTGAAGAGCATAGGATGCCGGCGTTTTAATATCCCGGTTCCCCGCATGTACCTCAGTCCGATTGAGGGGTGGGAGGAAAGGAGGAGCAATTTGCGCAGTTCCTCCATAATCCGCTCCGGTTTTATATACTGAAGCGGGCACCGCTTGATTAAATCCAGGGTGACCGGGTTGATAGCAAAATCAAGCCGGGCTGCCAGTTGCACTGCCCGGTAGGCACGTAAAGGATCAACGGCAAATACATCTGCACTGGTGTGACGGATAATTCTCTTTTCCAGGTCCTCCTGTCCCCCTGAAAAATCAAGGATTTCTCCGCTTAAGACATCCATCATCATGGCGTTGATGGTAAAATCGCGTCGGGCGCATGCGTCCCGGTAGCTGGCAGAGGCCTCTTCCGGCACGGTAAAATCCCACTGCGGGTTATTCTTAAGCTTGATTACCGGAAAGGATCTGCCTACTACCACGCCTCCTCCGTAATTAACCAGGATGGAAAGCAGCTCTTCCCGGGTCAGCGAGAAGACTTCTATATCAATATCTTGTCCGCTTGCCGCTTCGCCCAAGAGCAGACGGTCGCGGACATAACCGCCGGTATAGAAGGCCTTTCCTCCGTGAGCAGCTATATCGCGGGCAATAGCTTTAATCATATAAGTCAATCCTCATCCTGCTCCGGGCGTCGGCAGGCATATTTGCTACTTAGTTTTTTCTTGTCTTTATGGTACCCGCAGCCGCTTAAAAGAATCCCCCGCATATCCCGTACCTTGATCCGATTAGGATCAATAGTCGTCCTTTTCTTTTCCGGGGTTGAAACATTCAGCAGGCGTTTTCTCTTTCGGGCCATACTCCACCCCTCCTGCAGAAAAGCATAGCTTATTCAACTTAAATATTTAACAAAAAAGCCCCCGTAGCTGCGAGGGCTTCCGTATTATTCGGTTTATGGCTTGGCCACCAGGGTCAGTTCCAAGGTCACTTTTTTACCCTGCCGGAGCAATTCCACACTCAGTTTATCTCCCACCTTTTTACGTTCCACTGCCGTCTGAACATCGCTCCCTGAGGTAATTGCTTTTCCATCCAGCTTCTGGATGACATCCTCGGACCGCAATCCTCCTTTGGCTGCCGGGCTACCCGAGGCAACCTCCACTATCACTGCGCCCTGGGTATCTGCGGGCAACCCCAGTTCATTGCATATTTCCTCGTTTAAGTCGAGCATACTTATACCCATATAAGGCCGAATAACCTTCTGCCCATTCATAAGTTCCTGCAAGACTCCTTTAGCGGTGTTGATCGGAATGGCAAAACCGATTCCCTGCGCCTGGGCATTAACTGCGGTATTAATGGCAATCACCTGCCCCGCCATGTTCAGCAGAGGCCCGCCGCTGTTACCCGGATTTATAGCTGCATCAGTCTGAATCAGATTTTTATAATTGCGATCCTCAATGGTAACAGGTCTCCCTTTAGCCGATACCACACCGGTAGTAACCGTGTGATCCAATCCGTAGGGCTGACCGATAGCCACTACCCAATCCCCCACTCTCATTTTATCGGAATCACCCAGGGGTATAGTAGGATAATCCTTACCATCAATTTTCAGCACCGCCAGATCCAGTTCGTAGTCCTGCCCTACCACCTGGGCGGGAATGTTCTCTTTCCCCCCAGTCAGTTTGACCGTTATCTGATCGGCATTGTTTATTACGTGCTGATTGGTGATTATATAACCGTCAGCCGAGATAATAAAGCCGGTGCCGATACCTTTTTCATAGCGAGACTGTGGCGCCGACATGCTTCCTCCAAAAAACTCGCGGAAAAAAGGATCATTCATAAAGGGATCGGACATTCCCGAACTCACTTTGATCCTGGCCTCAACATTAACTACCGCCGGCCCTGCCTTTTCTGCAATATCCGCTACCCCCATGGGCAGGGATGCTGCCGCACTGGCAGTGTTAACCGGTACTTTATTTTCAATCAGGTTATCCGAATTGGTTCCAAACAGACCGGATAGCAGCGGGATTCCGGTATTTTCCGCTACAATACTCCCTCCCAGAAGAAAACCGGCCAAAAGGACTCCAACTACAGTAATAATCCAGGTTTTTCGCATCATAACAACTCCTTTCGCCAAGCTTAATTGTTCAACATTGTGATATCGCCCCAATAGAAACTATATATCAAAATCATCCCCCAGGGTCAAGGAAAATTATCCTAATCAAATATTATTTTTATTCCCTCCCGCTTCTTTTTGCATATCCTGCAGCCGTTTATCCATCTGGGCCAGTCGGGCGCAAAGCCCGCTGATTTGTTCACTGCAATCGCTTCCTTCTTTAAAAGATTGATAGATAATATCACCCAGTTCAGCCTTTAAATTGTAGATCTCATTTTCCAGATTAGCGATGTTTAATTTGAGCTTACCTATATTAAGCATCCGGCCTGATTGGCGGGCCAGGAAATAAGCTGAGTTCTCAAGAATGTTACGCTTTTCCATAAGAATCACTCCTCTTACTAAGATTTTAATTCATACCTTTTCGCTGTCAAGTAAACAACAGAACCACAAATGCATCAAAGATACACCAGGGACATGCACACGATTGATATAAACCTAATACATTAGATTAAACATTAAGTTAGCCGACTGCAACTTTCTTACCCGCCGCAAGCTTTTTAAAGCACTACTCAGAAAGAAAGGTCCGGCAATTAAAAGAGGTGAAGATAATATATGCACTCTTCCTTATCCCTGGCAGATATCCCGGTCGGAAGCAGTGCCCGGATTACAAGCATCGTAACTATCGGCCCTAATCGGCGCCGACTGCTTGATCTGGGCCTGGTGCCCGGTTCCCGAGTGGATAGCATCCGCCGCAGCCCGGCAGGGAACCCGACTGCTTATTGGATTAAAGGTACGGTTATAGCCCTGCGCAATGAAGATGCCAGTCAAATTCTGGTAGATACGAGAGGAGTATTTTAATGACAGTTAACTGCCATATCGTTTCAACCGAACCTGGTAAAGATAATCCAACGGTTCGCAATCATTTTATTATAGCCCTGGCTGGCAATCCCAATGTGGGCAAGAGCACCGTATTCAATCGTTTGACCGGTATGAAACAACATACCGGAAACTGGCCGGGGAAAACGGTAATCAAGGCTGAAGGGACATTTTACCATCGCAATCGCCGCTATACCCTGGTAGATCTGCCCGGTACTTACTCCCTGCACGCCGGTTCTGCTGATGAGCAGGTAGCGCGTGATTTCATCTGTTTTTCCCGGCCCGATATTACTCTGGTAGTATCTGATGCCACCTGTTTGGAGCGCAACCTGAATCTGGTATTGCAAGTATTGGAAATTACCAGTCAGGTCGTACTCTGCGTTAATCTCATGGATGAAGCCAAAAGAAAAAGGATTCAGGTGGACACTGAAAAGCTGGCCCAGGAACTGGGCATCCCGGTAGTGGGTACAGCAGCCCGCAGCGGTCAGGGTTTGAACAGGCTGAAGAATGTTCTTGGGGATATGGTTGACGGAAAAATCGTTACCAGTCCCCGATGCGTAGTCTATGATCAGGAACTGGAATCATTGGTACAGCAAATTGAACCCAGATTGGCGATATATATGCCCAACTGGGTCAACCGCCGCTGGGTGGCATTGCGTTTGCTGGAAGGCGAATTTAATCTTCTTAACCATATCCCCCACAATGCATTGATGGATTATCCCCGGGGAGAAATAAAGGAGGATGGGGCTCTGTGTCTGCTATAAGCGAGCAAAAAATCCCGGTGCTGCGTGAATTGGAACCTCTTCTGCCTGCCAATGAAGCGGTTATAAAAGATCGTATAGTAAGCAGCATTTATCAACAGGCTGAAGCAATCTGCAGGCAGGCCGTAAAAACCGGGAAGCCCCCGGTCAACCTTGATGCCAGGCTTGACGGCATTCTTACTTCCCGTTGGCTGGGTTTCCCTATTATGCTGCTTCTATTGGCTCTGGTTCTCTGGATTACTATAACCGGAGCCAATTATCCTTCGCAATTATTGGCCGGCGGCTTATTCTGGTTAGAAGAACAGCTTGCCAGCCTTTTTATGGCCTGGGGAGCACCGGCCTGGCTGTATGGGATACTGATTCTGGGAGTCTACCGTACTCTGGCCTGGGTGATAGCTGTCATGCTTCCCCCTATGGCCATATTCTTCCCTCTTTTTACCCTGCTGGAGGATCTGGGCTATTTGCCCCGAGTGGCTTTTAATATGGATAATCTTTTCCGCCGGGCCGGGGCCCACGGTAAACAGTGTCTGACCATGTGCATGGGCTTCGGCTGTAATGCTGCCGGGGTCACATCCTGCCGTATTATTGACTCTCCCCGGGAACGATTGATAGCTATCCTTACTAATACCTTCTCGGTCTGTAACGGCCGTTTTCCCACCCTAATCGTCCTGGCGACCATCTTTATGGGCGCTCTGGTGGCTCCGGCTTACAGCTCCATGCTTGCGGCCCTGGTAGTGGTTGGCATAATAATGACAGGGATAGTGGTCACTCTGTTTATCTCCTATTTGTTATCCCGTACCCTGTTACGGGGAGTTCCTTCTTTTTTTGTATTGGAGCTTCCTCCTTTTCGCAAGCCCCAATTAGGCCAAATCATTATCCGTTCCCTGCTGGACCGTACTTTGTTTGTACTGGGGAGAGCAGTAGTGATTGCCGCCCCGGCCGGAGCCCTGACCTGGATACTGGCCAACAGCTTTGTCGGTGATGTGAGTGTTTTCACCCGTCTTACCAGCTGGCTGGACCCCTTGGGTCAGATCATGGGGATGGATGGCATTATCCTGATGGCCTTTCTCCTGGGATTACCTGCCAATGAGATCGTTTTACCTATAATTATTATGGGTTATATGTCAGCCGGTTCCATGCTGGAACTGGATAGTATGAGCGCATTACGAACCCTGTTGCTTGATCACGGCTGGACCTGGATCACCGCCATTTGTGTAATGCTGTTTTCCTTGCTGCATTTTCCCTGCGGTACTACCCTTTACACCATTTTCAAGGAAACCCGCAGGGCGCGCTGGACGCTTCTAGCCCTACTGCTCCCCCTGATTCTGGGTATACTGACCACTTTACTGGTAAACCAGGGAGCTGGTTTGATCAAACTATAGCTGTATGCCGGTTATCTCTGCCCCTTGGAATCCGGGTTTAGAACACCCTGGAGCCAAGCGGTCGGGATACCGGCAGGGGAATACCCTCACTGCGGAATTATGACCGGACTTCGGCTGTACCGAAAAACCTTGCGGAGGTGTGATCTATGCAAGAAAAGCCACGTGAATTTCGAACTGTTCGCGGCTACCAGATAAAACAGCAGCAAACTAATCCCATTACGGCCAGCATGGAAGACTACGTGGAAATGGTTTACCGTCTGACCGATGAGAAAGGATATACCCGTATCGGCGACCTGGCAGCGGCTCTGAATGTACAGCCGCCTTCAGCCAGCAAAATGGTGCAGAAGCTGGCTGAAATGGGGTATGTCCACTTTGAAAAGTATGGGGTAATTGAATTAAGCTCCAGCGGTTACTCATTGGGCGCCTACTTGCTCCAAAGACACGAGACCCTGGAGCGCTTTTTCAAAATGCTGGGGGTACATGAAGGCTTGCTGGAAGAAACCGAGAAAATTGAGCATTATATCAGTCCGGAAACCGTAAAGAAAATAATGTCCCTGGTGGCATTTATGGAAAACAATCCGGAGTGGCTGGAAGCTTTTCAAAGCTTTGGCGATGGTTAAAGAAAAGATTCCGGCCCCATATGGTTAAACTGATATAATCTAATTAAGCTCCTACTGCCGGAACTCTGTTGGGATGCATAAATATGCGGGAGGTTTTAAAATATGAAGGTCAAAGAAGATTTTTATTCCGATTTGGTTGAACGTTTCAAAGCGATAGTCGAAGCCCACCACCTTTTAGAAGAGGAAATCGTTATTACCGGGCGGACACTGTCGGTAGAGGAAGCCATCGGTAATCCTGAGCGCCGAGACTATCCTATTATTAAAGGGAAAGAAAAACTGATGCAGGCTGAATTCAAGGGGGCAAAGGGGCAGGCTTTCACCGATATGGCAGGAGATTTCAGGGGGAGTTTGCAGGAGGTGCTGAATAATCCGCTGGAAAGCAATTTTGACCGGGCCGTTCTAATAGCTGCCATGAATGCCATATGCCGCTACCTGGGCTTGATTGAAAAAACCATCCACTGCCATGACCAGCAGCCGGAGCAGTGTGCCGAAGAACTGGTGACATTTATCCGCCGGGAATACGGCTCCCCCAAAATAGCTCTGATAGGCTATCAGCCGGCCATGTTGGACAAGCTGGCCGCCGTCTTTCCTTTACGGGCAGTGGATTTAGATCCTGGCAACATTGGAAAAACTAAATCAGGGGTACGGATTGAAGGTTATGAATCAACCGCTGAAGTGCTGGAATGGGCTGATGTCATTGTAGCCACCGGCAGCACGGTGGTAAACTCCACTATAACTGATTATTGCCGAGAAAAGCCGGCGGTTTTTTTCGGCACCACCGGGGCTGCCACCTGTCATCTGATGGGTCTGCAGCGCTTTTGTGCCCGCGGAGCATAGTCCAAGAAATAATAATATTATTATTGGAGGTAAAAGATGTTAAATTTCAATCTGCATTTTCCCACCCGTATCTGTTTTGGGCGAGGAAAAATTGAGGAGTTGGGCCGAGAAATATCGCGTTATGGTAATAAGGTGCTTCTGGTTTACGGCCAGGGCAGCATTAAACGCAACGGGCTATATGAGCAGGTTCTGCAGATCTTCAGGGATAACTCCATTGCTCATGTAGAAGTTTCCGGGGTTCAGGCCAATCCCAGGATCAGCAGTGTACGCCAGGGGGCAGAGCTCTGCAAGAAAAACGATATCCACCTGGTGCTGGCGGTTGGAGGAGGAAGCACGATTGACTGCGCTAAAATCATTGCGGCCGGCGCCGGTTATGAAGGCGATCCCTGGGATTTTTTCACCGGCCGGGCCAGGATAAGCCATGCCTTGCCGGTGGGCGCCGTATTGACATTGGCTGCTACCGGTTCCGAAATGAACTCCAACGCTGTTATCAGCAACGATGAAACGGCTCAGAAACTGGGGACCGCCAGTTCGGCATTGATTCCCCGATTTTCCATTCTCGACCCGGAGTATACCTTTTCGGTTCCTCCCGCCCAAACCGCAGCCGGAACGATTGATATTATGAGCCATGTATTTGAGCAGTATTTCAGTCCTACCCCGGATACTTTTATTCAGGACCGTCTGGCTGAGGCCATGCTGAAGACCTGTATCCACTATGGCCCCATTGCCATGGCCGAACCGGATAACTACGAGGCTCGAGCCAATCTGATGTGGGCCGGGAGCTTGGCTCTCAATGGATTGCTGAAAGCCGGCAAGCACACTGATTGGGCCACCCACGGTATTGAACACGAAATCAGCGCTCTCTATGACGTGACCCATGGCTTGGGCCTGGCCATCCTAACCCCTCATTGGATGCGCTATGTCCTGGATTCCCGAACTGCACCCCAACTGGCGGAATATGCCCGCAATGTATGGAACCTGGAAGGAGAAGAAATGGCGCTAGCCCGCGCGGGTATAGAAAAGACGGCCGAGTTTTTCAAATCACTTAATCTGGCCACCAGTCTAAGCGCCATAGGGGTAGAGGAAAACCGTTTAGCGGAAATGGCTGTGAAGGCAACTTCCGGGGGAGCTCTGGGAAGTTTTAAAAAGCTGGAATATCAGGATGTATTAAATATTTTGCAGGCGGCTTATGCCGGTTAACCGGTTGAGGATTTCATTACCGAAGTTCTGCGCTGCGGAAAGATCATGTTTCGGCTGACTCGTGCAGGCCAAAAATGCCCTACTTTATTGTCATTTTCCAGATGTCAATAAAGTAGGGCATACTTTTCAAGTAGTCTAAGCCTAAGCTCTTTTGCGCCCAATTCCGTACTTTTTTTATTAAGCTTGCCCCGGGGCCGAACACCGTTCCTCCGGCTTAACTGGTTTTTTCTGCTCGGGGGTATCACCGCGATTCTTTCTGCAGCCATTTCTCCATATTGCCAAAGGTTTCATCACTGATGCTGTGCTCCATTAGACAGGCATCCCGATCAGCAGTTACGGGATTAACCTGCAAAATTTCAACCAGAAAGCTTCTGATTACCCGATGCCGATGCCATACCTCTTTGGCTTTTTTCTCACCACTGGGAGTTAATAATACCGGACCATAACGATCCTGATAAACCAGGCCCTCGCGTCGCAGTGATGCAATAGCCTGGGTTACGCTGGGCTTGGCAAGGCTCATCCGTCTGGCGATGTCGCTTATCTTGGCAGTTCCATTTTCTTCTGCAAGCTGGTAAATAACCTCCAGGTAGTCCTCCCGTGACGGAGTCAAAGGTTGAGTCATCTGACAGCACTTCCCCGCTATGTTTTCAATACAATAAAGGTACTTTCCCGGATTATTACCTTTATATCTTTATTGTATCCATTATAGCATACGAACCCATAAGATTCGCAGCCGCAGAAAAATACTGATAGCATGCCGACTTCGAACGGAGGATGAGTCTCGGCTGCCGCCGAAGCGCTAAACTACCTGAGCCACACTTTCGCTGCAGTATCTTTCACGCAATTTGGGCTTTTCAATTTTGCCGGTGGGGTTACGCGGCACCTTATCAAAAATTACCCTCCGCGGTCTTTTATAGCGGGGTAAAGCCTCACAGAATTGCAGTATGGCTTCTTCACTGCTTTCCCGGCCCGGCTTTAGTTCTATTACCGCCACGGCAATTTCTCCCAGACGCCGGTCAGGCAAACCAATCACTGCCGCATCTTTAATGTCGCCATGGCTGCGGAGAAATTCCTCAATTTCAACCGGGTAGATATTTTCTCCCCCGGATATGACCACGTCTTTTTTGCGGTCTACCAGGTATATAAAACCGTCTTTGTCCATGCGGGCCATATCGCCGGTAAAGAGCCAGCCGTTTTTAAGCACCGCCGCCGAGGCTTCCGGATTGTTGTAATAGCCTTTCATAACCCCGGGGCCTCTAACGGTGAGCTCCCCTACCTTACCACGGGGAACAGGCCGGCCATGTTCATCCACAATTACCGCTTCCCAGTTAAAGCCTGGTACTCCAATCGCACCTACTTTATGAATATTATCCAGTCCCAGATGTACACACCCGGGACCGGTAGACTCGCTCAGGCCATAATTAGTGTCATACAGTTGGCTGGGGAAGTATTTCTTCCAGCGCTGAATCAAACTGGGGGGAACCGGTTGAGCCCCAATATGCATTAAACGCCACTGTTTCAGGCGGTAATCCTTTAGGTGCAGTTCCCCGCTCTCAATAGCATCCAGTATATCCTGAGCCCAAGGCACCAGCAGCCATACTATGCTTACCTGTTCTTCCGACACCGCCTCCAATATCCAGTCAGGCTTCACTCCACGCAGGAGTACGGCCCGGGAACCAACGATAAGGCTGCCGAACCAGTGCATCTTGGCTCCGGTATGATAGAGAGGCGGAATACACAGGAAGTTATCCTCCCGGGTTTGCAGGTGATGGCGATTTTCGGTAATACAGGCCGACACCAGACTGGAATGGGGGTGAAGAATTGCTTTAGGCGTGCCTGTGGTTCCAGACGTAAAGTAAAGAGCGGCATCATCATTATCACTAACCGCAATCCCCGGTTCATGCGTCGAGGACTCTTTTATCAGGCGGGTAAAACTTTCAGCCCCGGCCGGACAATTCTCCCCCACGAAAATGTAATGGTTTACCGCGGACAAGTTCTCCCGAATAGAGTCAACCCGTTCTATAAACTCAGGTCCATATACTAATAGTGAAACTTCAGCCGTATCCAGACATTTTTTGATTTCATCAGCCGTATAACGAAAATTAAGCGGCACTGCCAAAGCCCCGGTTCTAAGCACACCAAAATAAACGGGCAGCCATTCCAGGCAATTCATCATCAATAAGGCTACTTTATCACCTTTTTTAATTCCCCGGGCCAGTAAAGCGTTGGCAAAGCTATTGGCCATGTCATCAAACTGCTTCCAGGTAATCTCCCGGCGTGTTCCTGCCCCCGGATCGCGTTCAATTAAACTGATATCATCGCCAAAAGTCCTGGCATTGCGAGAAAGCATTTCTGTTATCGGCATAGTTATAATCCTCCTTAATGCTATGGGAACGGCTTTCAGGCTATATAAAACAAAAAGGCCCAACTCAGCGCAGAAAAGTTGAACCCGATAAAAAGCTATTATACTACCGTTCTTCCATCCTGCATTGTGATATTTCTTCACCCTAAATTAAACCGTAAAACCATACTACCAATATTATAACTATATGCTGCGGATTTGGGAATATCATTTGCAAAAATCTTCTCCTCCTAATCTCGCCCGCCAATCATTGTAAATTATGGATTCTATGCCACCGCCGCCCATAAATTATCGGAACAAGGAAATTCTATGCCGAACTTGGCCATTTTAGCCGACCTGCTAAATAGAAAATCTACGGGCATACTAATAAAAAAGAAAGGAGGTGTAATAAATATATGGATAGAAACCGCCAGGACAACCGCCGCGATGACCGGATTCAGAACAACCGCAAGGACGACAGCCGCATTGATGACAGCCGCGACAGCCGCATTGATAACAGCCGCAACAATCGTAACGACAACCGTAACGACCGTATAGAGAACAGGGATGACCTGCGCGACGATCGCTAGATTTTTTTAACCAGCCTCTTTAAAAACCCAGGTGGCAGCCAATTTGCCATCTGGGTTAATTTAGGTGTGACTGGATACAGACTTGGATTTAGACCCCAACGACTTGGATTTAGACCCCAACCATGATTTTTCTTAAAATAGCATAACTTAACTTTGACAGGTTCCGGTAATTTAGTGTAAAAATGAACCAACTCAATCAAGCACAGAAAGAAGGGAATTTATGAAGAAGTTTTTTGCCTTTATCTTAGTATTAGCAGTGGCTATCCTTCCTCTACTGGTAAATCCCGAGCCCAGTGAGGCCAAAGACGTATACAGCAGCTTTTCCAAGTTGAGGAAGCATCAGACGCCGGGTGATGACTACCGAATAACCTCCTATAATGGCCCGTCCAAAACTGCGGTTATTGCCATCCATGGAGGAAAAATCGAAATCCATACCAGTGAACTCGCCTCTACCGTAGCCAAATTGACTGGAAATGATCTATACACCTTCGAAGGAATAAAAGCCAAGCGCAATTCCATATTACATATTACTTCCACCCGCTTTAACGAACCGATAGCCCGCAAGCTGGTTGCCCAATCCAATAAAACTTTGTCTATTCATGGCTGCAAAGGGAAACGGGCGGTAACCTATGTTGGCGGCCAGGATACCGATCTGGGGAAAAAAATTACCGCCAGCCTTCGCAAAGCTGGGTTCAAAGTGGTCAAGCCCCCGAAACGTCTGGACGGCAAAAATTCCAAAAATATCTGTAATAAGAATGCAGCAGGTGAAGGAGTACAACTGGAACTAACCCTGCCCTTAAGAAAGCAGTTTTTCTCCAACTCACAGCCAACGGCTGCATTTTATCGCTATGCCCGGGCCTTGAGCCAGGCATTATAAAAATTTGGAGCTTAAACCTGCTAACTGAGCCAGGTTCTTATCTTTTTATAGAAATATCCCTCTTAAATAAAACCAACGGCTGGGAAGTATGAAGTCTTCTCAGCCGCTTGTTTTTATTGCAGGTGGTTAAGCCATGTCAAACATTTGTTTACCCCTGCATTATTTTGATAATCCTGCTTCCTCCCTAAGCCAACGGGCAACATTCAAGGCATGATAGGTTATCAGCAGATCGGCGCCGGCCCGTTTCATACCCACCAGAGATTCCATAACAATGCGCTTTTCGTCTATCCAGCCATTGGCCGCAGCCGCTTTCACCATGGCATACTCCCCGCTGACGTTATAGGCGGCCACCGGAAGTTTAAACTGCTCTTTGGTGCGATAAATTATGTCTCCATAGGACAGAGCCGGCTTGGCCAGGATGATATCAGCCCCTTCTTCAATGTCCAGGCTGACCTCCAGCATCGCTTCATTACCGTTGGGCGGATCCATTTGATAAGTTTTGCGGTCGCCAAATTGTGGGGCCGAGCCTGCCGCCTCGCGGAAAGGTCCATAAAATCCGGAGGCATATTTAGCCGCATAGGCCATAATGGGGATATGGGAATACCCTTCCTTATCCAGCCGTTCCCTGATGGCAGCAACTCTCCCATCCATCATATCCGAAGGAGCAACCATATCGGCACCGGCCTGGGCATGGGAAAGTGCCGTCCGGGCCAGCAGTTCCAGGGACGGGTCGTTCAGGATCTCACCATTGCTTATCAGTCCGCAATGTCCATGATCGGTATATTCGCACAGACATACATCGGTAATGACATATAGTTCCGGGAAATGTTTCTTAGCCAGGCGCACCGCCTCCTGAACAATCCCGTACTCATCATAAGCTCCTGACCCCACACTGTCCTTACTCTCAGGGATCCCGAAAAGCAAGATTGACGGTATCCCCAATTCCACAACTTCCTGCAGCGCAAGGACGAATTCATCCAGGGAAAAGTTGTAAACACCGGGCATGGAAGGAACCTCAATCTTATTCTTCTCTCCCGGCATAACAAACATGGGATAAATCAGATCATCAATTCTTACATGATTTTCCCGCACCATGCTGCGTATGGTAGCATTGGCCCGTAAACGGCGTGGACGTCTCTTAAGCTCCATAATATGTGCCTCCTTATAAAACTCAAGGTTCTTCAGTGCAACAGTATCTTCTATGATCTAAATAAGATTCATGGATCTTATTTTAGCTTTTTTTCTTCATTGGTTTTAAGTTGTTCTTTAAATATAATTTTAAGCCAAAGGTATCGAGAATACCAACCAGTTGCTTATGGAAACAACCAGATCATCAATTGCTCTGGCCCAAAATGCCAAGAATCTCAATCTATTGGTGGGCAAATCCAAAATCTAATCCCGAATACTAAATTCCGCCCACCTGACCAAGTTAGTCCGTAAATGTCTGCCCAATTAAAGGCTGGGAAAGCGGCGCTAAGTTTGCTTCTCCAGCCCTATGCCCAATTGGGAAGGCCTCAACAAGATTAAAGGTTTTTAATTATCGGTCTGGCCTCCGCGAATTTTTACCGCCGAATTTTTGTGGCGTTTTCTGGCCCTGGCATTAGCTTCTATCAACACCTTGTTTTCTCCCGACAGCATTAGAGTATCGTTCACTTTAAGCACGGTTGTGCCAACCGGTGTAATCATCTTACCATCCCGTCTTATCATTACAATCAATATCCCTGGCAAAAGATCCAGGTCCATTATGGCCTTATCCGCCATTGGGCTCCCCTCGGGGATGTTTAATTCCAATAAATCAGTTTGGATCTCACCCGAGTAATCCGTAAAGGTTTTCAGCACGGTTTCTTCCGGGCCTACCAAGCACAGTTTACGTGCTATGGGAATAAACAAGGTTCCCTGAACTAAAACTGATACCAGAGCGACAAAAAATACTATGTTAAATATTTCATCAGCAACTTGCAGACCCGCTGTTAAAGGATAAGTTGCAAAAACAATGGAGGCAGCTCCGCGAAAACCTACCCAGGATACCAGCAATTGTTCTTTGACCGGTCTTTTAAAGAATGTAAGTATCAGAAAAACCGCCAGAGGACGGGCAATAAAAGTAATAAATGCTGCCGTACCCATTCCCACAAGAGCTACACCGGCTAATTTTGAAGGAAAGACCAGCAAGCCCAGGGTGAGAAACAGCAGGATCTGCATCAGCCAGGACAATCCTTCAAAATATCTAACCAGAGTTATCTTATACGCTAGTTTGCTGTTTCCCATTATCAGTCCAGTGATATAAACCGCCAAAAAGCCGTTGCCCGCTAGCAGATTGGCACTCGAATAGGACAATATGGCAAGGCCGATAACAAGAATCGAATAAAGGCCTTCAATGTCCAGGTTAATATGATTTATAAGCCAGGCCGCGCCTTTTCCGACTAAAACGCCCACTATCGTCCCGATGATTATTTGACCCAAAAACAATAACCCTATATTCTGCCCGTCGCCGACTATAAGCCCCAGAAATATGGTAGTCAGCAAATACGCCATGGGGTCGTTGGAACCGCTTTCCATTTCCAGCAAGGGGGCCAGGTTATGTTTAAGATTGAGCTTCTGGGACCGCAGGATGGAGAATACTGAAGCAGCATCGGTCGATGAAATGATCGACCCCAGCAGCATTCCTTCCAACCAACTAAACCCCAGTACCATATGGGCAAAGACTCCGATTACAGCGGCAGTTATTGCCACCCCCAGGGTAGCCAGAACTCCGGCACTGAATGCAACCGGCTTGGCAGTCTTCCAATTGGTATCGAATCCCCCGGAGAACATTATAAATAGAAGTCCGACATTGCAGACGCTTTTGGCCAGCTCTGAATTGTCAAAATAAATTCCACCCGGCCCATCAGAACCCAATAGCATGCCGATAGTTAGAAAAATAAGAAGTGTAGGTATCCCATAACGATACAAGACTTTGCTTGATAATGCACAGACCAGAAAAATTATTGCTGCAGTCAATAGTACTTCCATCAATTCCTCCTTGAACAGTGATGACTTTATACTAATACTAATATATTTCAATGAGGTTAGGCCACTAATTAAGTTATGATATCTGGGACTGATTATACACAAGCGAAGTGGAGTAATTTACCTTTTATTCATTGTTCCAGAAGTTCAACTAATGGCAGAACCGCCATGTCGGGATTGGGGATTGGTCTATAGCCAGATTATGATATATTTCGAGGACAGATTCCCGGCTCAAGTAAAAGTGGCGCACGGTTCCAGCGTGTTGAGGGCTCTGCCTTCAAACTCCCGAGGGTTATGAGCTTCAGGCTTGCCGATGAACGGAAGAACGGCGGATTGCTGCCCGCCGTTCTTCGTATAAGCTGCAGCAAGCGTTGGGGCGCCCCCCTGCGTTGCCCGGATTATGCTGCAATAAAATATCAACAAAATTTTAGTTGATTATTTCTTTTACAGTAAGTATGTTCACACCCTCTATGTCGCTCCCATAGCACTCTACGGTCTCTTCTAAGGTTCCGGCTTCGGTTAAACAGGTCCCATGAAAACTTCTCTATCCGGCTATACACGTCCTCCGGATTGATCGCTATCTTGCTCCCAAATTTCACCACCGTTACTGCCTTGCCTAGTACTATCTGATATATGTTTATGATCCCGGTCGCTTATGTGGTCGCTGCCATTCTTGTACACATGGTCGGTTGCTATTCATACATTTACCTATCACGGTAAGCAGCTTTTCCAGATTCAAATCTTAATTTGAGTTTGGGCTGAAATATAATAACCCTTCTCTTTTTTCTACACTTATTTCCCCTTGCTCAAGCAAATAATTTAAATGTGATATTGTCTCCCCAAGGGCAAAGAATTTTTGAGTTTCAGGAAAATCGGCCCATGCTTCAAATGATATATCCCATGTCAAACATTTTGCTACTTCAATTCCGGTGATAGGACCACTTTTTACTATTTCAAAGGTTTCTTTTAATCGTCTCCAATGATGTATTTTCAGTTCTTCAATACGCTTGCGATAATCTGTGAGCAGATCCCCGTGGGCGGGGAGAACTAAATCTATATCCATTGCAGCTATCTTATCCAAACTATTAAAGTAATAAGTTAAGGGGCTGTTTTTTTCTAATTGAAAGCTGGCAATATTAGGAGAAATATGATTCAAAATATGATCGCCGGAAAAAAGTATTTTTAATTTAGGTTCATAAAGACACATATGTGGTGAAGCATGACCGGGAGTTTCAATACACTGAAGATTGAAGTCTCCAACTTTTATAAAATCGTCCTCTTTCAAAATATTGAAGTTTTTAGGTTTTAAAATAATTAAATCGAATTCCGGTTTTTTGGAATCAAATAAGTCTCCTTCTTTAACTTTAAAGCCAAATTCGGCTAATAAGCTCTCCCTCTTACGACGCACATTCTTGTTATTGGCTAAAGAAATAAAATCTGTCGGTATTTCTCCACACCAAATTTTAGTTTCTTTAACAATAAGACGATTAAGCAAGCCTACGTGATCTGTATGGAAATGTGTAATGAATATATCAAGATTCTCACGTTCTACAGCCAATTCTTTAAATGCCTTTAAAAGTGTTTGCTCACAAATTTCTAAATTAAATCCGGTATCAATCAAAAGATCACGTTTGCCTCTGAGTAAGTAAGTGTTGACTTGCTTTAAAGGATTGTGAGGCAGTGGAACAGGGATTCTGTATATATTTTTATGTACTTCTTGCCACATAACAATGCACTTCTTTCAGCCAAGGAATTGCACTTCCATTTTATCCAATTAAGATAATTTAACCCAATAGTTTCTTCAGTTGCGGAAGCACATCCTTTACATCAGCAACCAGCGCATAATCTGCCATATTCATAATCATTGCATTCTCATCATTGTTTATAGCAACAATTGTTTGGGCATCCCGGATTCCAGCCCAAAATTGTACCTGTCCTGAAATACCCAGCAAAATGCCAAGCTTAGGTCTGCATGTCTTGCCGGATATCCCAATTATTTTATCTTCGCCAAACCATTTTTTATCTGTTGCAACCGGTTTGCTGCATGCGATCTCCCCATTGATCGTTTCTGCAATTTCTTTAACCGATATCAAATCACTTTGGTCTTCGATTCCCATCCCTATTACAAGCAATACTTCTGCTTCAGAAATATCAACGGTATCTTCTGGCTTTGGTTGACTATTAATAAATCTTACACCGGTAGGGACTGTTGAAATATTTATTTCCTGTATTCCCCCTATTGCAGCCTCTGGCTGCGGAAAACTTTTCGGCGCGATTGCTAATACCTTTATGTCAGTTTTTATCGTCTGTTCTGCCACAACTGCTCCGCCCAGCGCATTACGAGAACCAATAATAATATCCCCGTTTAGTTTTAAGGAAGAAATATCTGTAATACATCCGGCATTCATCTTTTGGGCAAGACGCCCAGCTAGTTCTCTTCCTCTGCGATCTGAGGACAGAAGAATCGTATCGCAATCCAATTGTATTGCTGCAAGCCTAATCGCTTCTGCTACCATTCCAACATCATATAAATTTATGTTCTCTTGTGCAATCTGGTATATATTGGCTCCTTTACTTGTTAACTCTGTAGGTTCATAAGGCTGGTTAATCATCAAAGTTTTTACTGCCTTCCCGTTAGCGATTGTTATTGCCGCAGTTTGTAATTCCAGCGCCAGATCAGCCTTTTGACTATATACTAAAATATCTGCCATTTTCAATCTCCCTCTCTGCTAAATTAAATTCTCTATTTTTAAAGCTTCAATTAGTTCGACCGTATTTTTAACAACAATTTTTTTTCGGTTGTTCAACGGTGCCCAGATACTAATATTTTCAACAGCCGATTGGGGAAGCTCAGTTTCGATATCACCTGCATCAAGTACCTCTTTCGGCTTTTTTGCTGCCTTTAAAATCTGGGTCACGGATGGAATTTTAATTTCGTTTATTTCTGCTACTACAGAAATAATTGCAGGCATGTCAGCCTCTAAATGTTCCTCACAGTCCTCTAAAGCTCTTATTACACTTACTGTATTACCATTTATCTCAATTGATTTGGCGTAACTGATCTGTGGCAAATCCATCAATTCAGCAACTCTGCCAATTGTCTGGCCACTGTAGTTGTCTCCGCTGCCTTCGCCTAAAAGAATTAGGCCGACGTCTTTAATCTTGCTGATGCTTTCAGCAAGTATTAGGGCTGATTGCATGCTATCAAGGTTTCCATATTCATCATCTGCAACTAGAAAAGCTTCGTCTGCTCCAGCAGCCAGAGCTTCCTTGACAGTATCTTCAAGCTCGGTATTACCAATACTTAAGGCAATTACCTTTCCACCCATAGCGTCTCTAAGATTCACAGCTGCTTGCAGCGCATTTTTATCCAAACTGCCAAAAGTACTGGGTACATCATCCAATATAGGTTTTCTGTCCTTAATTCTAATTTGCTGCAAATCGGGAATCTGCTTCATCGCTACTACAATATTCATTTGATCTCCTCCCCATCTTTCATAAGTCTAATTCCATTACTTATCTACCTTAATAAGCATGTATCAATTATTCATATATTTTCAAACATTTCCTCCGCCATCCCGTTTAAGCGATCTGCCATAGCACCGGTTTGCTGTACGGTATTAGCCGTATCATTTACTGCATTGGCAATTCCAGCTATCGCCTGTACAACGTATTCCAATTGCCGTTGGTTGTACTCGCTATCTGCTTGAATCGCTTTGATTATTTGTTCAATTTTTTTAATTGACTCCGTTGTCTCCTCCGATAGTTTTCGAATCTCCTGTGCAACCACACCAAAACCACGTCCTTGCTCTCCCACTCTGGCCGCCTCAATGGCAGCATTCAATCCCAGTAGATTTGTTTGATTGGCAATTTGCCTCACCATATCCAAAACCTGATTCGTCTCGCGCACTCGTAACAAAGATTCTGTAAGCTTTTCAACAAGATTCTGACTAATACTTGATATTTCCTGAGATTGAGCAGAGACTTCCTGGGTATTGGCAGCTAATATACTAATTGCTTGGGCAAGCTCAGTAGCCATATCACGAACTGCTTCCTGTCGTTCAATCGTCTCAACTGCTCCGACCGCCCCAATCACCTCATCATTGTCACCATATATGGGACAGGCCATTACATGCAGAGAAACACCCGTTCCTGCTACTGCTTTATCAGTACGAGAAACTACCCTTCTTTTTTCGATAATTGCCCTCTCCATGGCTGAACCCGGTTTTATAGGAGAACCATATTTTACATGGTCAATTTTGTATCGGGTACCGGATGCAGCAAAAATAAATTTTTCCCGGTCAATCATAAGAAGAGCTGTCCCTAGCATGTCGCTTATAACAGGCAATACCCGCAAATACTGTTCTATAATTTTGTTATGCTCCGGTTCTGCTTCACAACTGATTTTTAAATCCATGTTACCACCTCTTCCATCAAAGCCAACAACCTTTTATCAGCAGGCTAATCCCCCTCCCACTTCTAACCAAAGCGAAACTGTACACCGGCTCCACCAGAAGGATAATGCCATTCAAGTAAATCAGAACCGCAAGCAATTCTGCAGGTACCGCACTCCAGACAACCGTCCTGATTCAGTTCAACTTCTCCCTCGCTATTTTCGCTATACAAACCGGCAGGGCATACCAAGATAGCTTTTTTCAGCCTCGGATCTTTTTCACAGCCAGCTACAATCTTAATATGAAACTCATCATTGTTTTTAAAGACATCCAAACCTAATTTTGCTTTTAATCCCATCACTTGAATAGCTTCACTCAAAGCTTCATCATCCTCCTTAAATCCTTTGTAACAATTGTCCAAATCTCCCTAAAGCCCAGCATGCCCTTAACTGTAGGAATAATCCTGTCCTTGGGGCCATCAGGGATATCATATAATTTCTGCATCATGTTAATTGCAAGCTCAGGATAATAAGTAAATAAACGTTTATTATCCATAGCCTCCGGAACATCCTGAAAGGTTTTAAAATCCTTCATGATAAAACTATCATTAAGAAGTTTTTCATAAACAGAAAGCCCAGTGCAGTAGAAATCTTTAAGTTCTTTAGCTTTCAGCACAGCCTGTGCAGCATAGTAACCGCTGCCCATCGCATATTCCATCCCTCTCACGGTCATTCCACTGTTAATGGAAAAGCCAGCAGCATCTCCACAAACCAATATCCCGTTTCCGCAAAGATTGCTCAAATGTCTGTATCCGCCTTCAGGAATGACATGTGCAGAATACTCTGCGATCTGTCCTTCCTCTATTAAAGCGGAAACTTCAGGACGTTTTTTGAACAACTCCAACATTTCAGGTGCAGGAATCATCGGTTCCTCATTCATCAGGTCGGAGATTCCCATTACCATCCCAAGACTAATACTGCTTTTATTCGTATAAAGAAATCCACCGCCGAATTTGCCTTTGGTTACATCGCCCACAAAGAGCCTTGCCACTCCTTGATCATCCTTCAGATTAAACCGTGCTTCGAGCAACTCTTGATCTAATTCAATAATTTCCTTAAAGCCAACTGCATAATGCTTAGGATTGCCAGGCTTTCTCAAGCCAGCCTTTTCAGCTATCAGTGACATAACGCCATCACAGGCGATAACAACATCAGCTCTCAGTTCGTCGTCGCCCACAATAACCCCGGCAACTTTTCCATCAGCCCAAACCAAGTCATCCACACGGGTTTTTGTTACGATACTCACACCCTTGCGTTCAGCCTGCTTAGCAAAATATTTATCAAACTTAGCTCTCATCACGCTGTAACTCTGATAAGGCGCTTCTTCTCCACTGTATCTGACAAGAAGGCTGCCCGATCCGGACATAACGCAAACCTCTTCATGGGCAACGCCTCTTTCAAAAGGCGCTTTTTCCCACAAATCAGGGAACATATCTTTGATCGGTCTGATATACATTCTGCCGCCAGTGATGTTTTTTGCACCGCTGTAGTCACCGCGTTCAAGCAGCAAAACCTCCTGTCCCGCCTCTGCAAGTGTGTAAGCGGCTGCCAGTCCTGCCAGCCCGCCGCCTACGATAATAGCGTCAAATCTTTCTTCCATTAAAAAAATCCACCTTTTATGAATATTTAGCACAACTTGATTCGTCAAGTTCTCTTAAAGGTTGACCCTTCTGTTTTTTCTCCTTTTCAGGTTCATATCTCTGTTAAGCTTCTGGTACAAACAAATTTTTTATTGAGCAATGTTCACATCGGAATATCTTTAAATCAGGGCTGCCTCCATTTCTTTCTTGCTTTGTTTACATCGCACTGGGATCGTACATTTTTTCCTTTATGAACAAGCCCGGAACCAAAGCACATATGGCATATGCAATTCCCAACAAAGCAATTCCAAATCCAATTGAATATTGGGTAGCCATAAAACCAACAAATATAGGAGCAGATATGGAGCCAATTTTCCCGATACTGCTCATTGTAGCAACCGCTGTACCTCGAACATCTACAGGAAAACTTTCGCTCATATAAGTCGAAAGTAACGCATAAGGAATTGCATATAAAAATCCGAACATAATCATTAGATAAATTACGTTACTTGTATTGGCATAAGACATAATGCAAGGCATTGCAATTGCTGTAGCCACTCCGCCAATCATCCATATGCTCTTCCTGCCAAATCTGTCAGCTAACATACCCGCTAAAATTTTTCCAGCTATCATTGCGGTATACGTGCCAGCTACATATAGACTCATATTTTTAAGATCCATGCCCAAATCAGTTCTTAGATAGCTGGGAACCCAAGTATTGGCCCCATAGTAGCCAAATTGCAAAGCAATGTTAGCAACCGCCCATAGCAGAAATACCGTTCGAACAGATTTGTTCCTAAATATTTTGGCATATTCATTTTCTTTGTTTTTCTGTTTCTTTTTTGATGCAGTAAAACTAGCAGGTTCTTTTATTTTTCTTAGAATTAGAAAGGATATAAGTGCTGGTATAATAGTTATTATGAATAATGGCCTCCACCCATAAGAAGGTAAAATGGCAGCAGAAAGAAGCGCTGCACACACATAACCAATTGACCACCCGGCTTGTAGCGTACCTAAAATGGTGCTTCTTTTATCGGTAGGAACATACTCTGCCACCAAAAGGGTGCCGATAGCATATAGAGCAGCGATTCCGAACCCGGAAAAGAATCTCACTACTGCAAATTGCCAATAGCTATGTGTAAATGCCAAGCAGGCTGTAAACACTGAAAACATAACCAGAGAAGCTATTGTCACTTTTACCCTGCCAATTCGGTCGGCTAACATGCCAGCCATAAGTCCCCCGATTCCCATACCCAATAAAGTATAACTGCTTAAAGCTCCTATCTGGATCTGAGTAACTGCAAAATCTTCCTTCAAGACTGGTAGACACAAATTTAATAATTGAAGATCCATCCCATCTACAACTAAGGCAACAAAGATTGCAATAAATAAAGGGAACCAATGTTTATTATATTCCGCTAACTCGCTATTATTATTTTGCGGTTGAAATTCATTTTGTGACATTTGAAGTACTCCTTTGCAAATATTTTGTTAAAAGCAGTGCCGCTGAAGATAATCAGCAGCACCTACGCTATTAACAAAATACAAATTTACGTTTTTTGCCTCTTATAACATCCCCAGCATCTTCCACACAGGAATACAACACAGCAGTCCAATCACGCAAAGTCCCATATATACGAATGACATTTTTTGGAGCTGCTTATACTCAATCATTTCCCCGGAAGCTGCATAGGTAGTGATGAAAGTAACATTGTGGTAAAAAACATTCCATACGTTAACCGTCACCAGGGCTATAATACCGGGAATAAAGGGATCTATTCCCGCTGCCAGCGCAAAAGGCGTTGTCGCAACAACATAAACTGTCATCAAAGCTGTTTGTGATACAAAGATAAACCGCAAAATACTTATAATAATGACCGAAACAACAATCAAAATCACAATATTAGAGAAGAGAGGTTCTGCATATACTCCATACGAAGCACTAAACCACTTTGTAATACCAACTTCTTTAAAAACACCTGCAATTCCAGTATTAGCTGCAATAAAGACAACTGTGTCCCAGGCAATATTACTGCGAAAAGCCTGCCGGTCTAAAACTTTTGCCCCTAATAGGACACACATTCCAAGCAGTGCAACCATTGCAGCAGATATCCCATGAATGCTTTCGCTAATCCAAAGAGTTAAGCAGGCAATTAATACGACAGCAGCGACTTTTTCATTTCGCTTCATTTGCCCAAGTTCTTTATATTGATTGACGATATAACCTTCCGGCAATTCTACTTCATGTTTCGGTGAATAGAAAAAGCGAATTGCAAAATAACTTCCAATTAAAAGCACTACTCCCCATGGCCATACAGCAGCAAGCCAATGAAGCCATGTCCATACACCCTGGGATTCTTTAGGCAACAATCCAATCATCGTAAAACACATGGTAGTGCCTGTTAGAAAGAAAGGACCGGCTACACCGAAACTCATCCACATGGCAGAAAAAAGTCCTGCTGCACCCTTTGATTTTGGTTCAAAGCCCATCGTATCACTGTAAGTTCTTGCCAAAGGAGCAGCAATAGCAACTTTTGCAGTTGCACTGGGAATCAATGGTCCGATAATGTTACCAGCCAGTAAAAATGCTTTTACCTGTCCATTAAATGTTCCTTTAAACTTGCTAAGAATTTTCAAAACAATTCTGCGCAGCAAACCTGATTTGCTCAAAGCTACCCCAATGGCAAGTGCCGGTATAACAATCCAGACCACTCCTCCTGAATAGGCAGCAAAAGACATTTCTAACGGCACTACTTTAAATACAACCAAAAATGTCAAAAGCCAAAATGCCGTAATAAAATCTGGGAATACATCTCCCATCCACCAGACGATAGCCATAAGAAAGATCCCCAAACATTTCATGCCTTCTATGCTCAAGCCTTCAGGTGGTTCAACTATGAAAAAGAATACCGCTACTGCAATACCTACAATTCCAAAAATAATCTGTTTAGGATTAAATAATTTTTCCGCCATTAAGAACCCTCCTGTCAAATATTAGATTTTTAAATATCTCCACATTCTTCCATTTCGCTGATTTGATCCCGGGTATAACCAAGGGAGCTCATAATTCTGGCATTATCTTCACCAAGGTCAGGGGCAATACGATCAAATCGCGCTGGTGTAGCGGATAATTTGATCGGGAACCCAATTTGCTTTATTTTACCTAGCCGAGGATGTTCCACTTCAAAAAGCATTTCCCTATGTAAGATCTGAGGGTCCTTAAAAGCTTCTTCCACTGTATTGACCGGTCCCGCGCATGTATCTATGGTCGAAAGCGCTTCGAGCCATTCATCTCTGGTTTTACTTTTAAACTTCTCACTAAAGAAAGCCAGCATTTCCTTTTGCTTTTCAACAACTCTTTGCCAAGGAATAAACTCGGGTTTTCCCATGAAATTGCAAAGATTTGACCACAGATGCATTTCGATCGCACCAATATTGAGGTATTTACCATCCATAGTTTCATACACCTGATAGGCAGCATAGCCGCCGGTCAGCATGCTATCTCCGGCTACAGGAGAATTACCCGTCGCCAAATAGGAAGAGGCCAGGTAAGGTAACCAACCTACAGCACCATCCAGCATTGATATATCAACAAATTGCCCCACCCCGGAATGTGTTCTAGCAATTAAAGCAAGAAGAATACCAATAATTGAGTTAAAAGTACCACCGCCAATATCCGCTATCTGAACGGAAGGAATGGTCGGCTTTTCATTTTTCTTTCCCATAACTCCTAAAATCCCCGAATATCCCAGATAGTTGATATCATGACCGGCATTCAAGCGGTAGGGGCCGTCCTGGCCATAACCGGAAATCGAACAGTATATTATTTGGGGGTTTATTGCTTTCAGGGAATCGTAATCAATCTTCAGCTTTTTGACCACTCCGGGACGAAATTGCTCAACTACAACGTCAGCTTTCTTTACTAATTGGTAGAAGAGCTGCCGACCCTTTTCACTCTTCAAATTTATAGTCAGGCTGCTTTTATTTCTGTTTACCAGCATAAACAAACTGCTGGTATCATCTTTTAAAAAAGGTTTACTGGAACGGAAAAAGTCTCCTCCCTTGGGCTGTTCAATTTTTATAACGTCGGCTCCAAAATCAGCCAATGTCTGGGTGCATAAAGGTCCTGGCAGCATAGTGCTTAAATCAAGTATTCTAATTCCTTCCAAAGGCAGTCTCATAACGCTCCTCCTCTCCTAAATCACTGCTAAATGATAAGGCGCCTATTTTAGGCCCATATGTCCGGCAATAATCATGTGCTGTACATCCTGCACACCTTCAATGAGCTCACCGATACACGAATCTCTATAAAGCTGCTCAACCCGGTATTCCTTCATCGGTGCATATGAGCCCAAAACCTGCAAAGCGTCGCGGCAAACATCGGTCGCAACTCTGGTGACAAAGCTTTTTGTCTTGGCGGACTCTTTCGCGATTTGATCCAAATCAGTCCAGTTGGAAGCAATCCATGCAAGACGATATACCATGGTTCTTACTGCTTCGGTATTGATTTCCATTTCAGCCAGGCGGTACTTCATAGTTCCGTAATTTGAAATTGGAACTCCGCGCCGCGTCTTATTCTTGGCATAATCAACAGCAATTTCCAAGGAACCCTGAGCACGCCCGAGCGCCAGTGCCGATATCGACAATTTACCAAAGGCTATATTCTGTCTTAAAATTTTGTATCCGCCGCCAAGATCACCGATCTGATTTTTAGCCGGAATGCGGATATTTTTCATGTAAACATCATTGACATGTGACCCCAAGAAACCAATTTTATCCCATCGTTCACTTATGCTGTATCCTTCACAGAATTTTTCGATCAAGAATGCTGTAGGATAGCCAGTTGTATCATCTTTGGCAAAAATGATCATAGGTCCGGGTAAATGTGCATTGGTAATAAAACGTTTCGTTCCATTAATAACAAAACAATCTCCATCTCTTTTAGCAGTTGATTCTATTGATTTGGGATCACTGCCAGTTGCGGGTTCCGTGAAAGCAAATGAACTGAATGACTTCAATGCCAGACAATCCGCCATCCATTTTCTTTTCTGTTCTTCCGTGCCAAATTTAGCCAACGCATTCATTGAAAGGTTGTTAGCCGTTACGATAGATGCCGCGCCGCTTGAATATCTTCCCATTTGTTCAAGTGCCAGCGCATAGCTGAGGTAATCGCCGCCGCCACCTCCGTATTCAATGTCATGCGGTATTCCGCCTAATTCAAGTTCGCACAGGCTATCAAAAACTATTTGTGGTATATCATTGGTCCTTTCAATTTCTTCACGGTTAGGACCTAATATAGTATCAGCAAATTCCCGTGCTGTTTTTTGAATAAGCAGCTGTTCCTTCGATAATTTAAAATCCATATTTTCTCTCCATTCTTTTGGTTTAGGGCTCTTTAATAACGACTTTCTCTCCAAAAACAGTTTGAAAAGAAAGTCGTTCACCATCCCCCAAAATTTCCAGGCCTATTTTATCCCCAGGGCTTTAGCTACAACACTCATCTGAGTTTCAGTTGTGCCTCCCATAAACCGCATGATTCTTGCATCACAGAACTGCTTTGCGATCGGATATTCCTGGCATATGCCATATCCGCCAAACATCTGAACACAGCGGTCAGCAGCTCTGAATGCCAACTCAGAACAATAATATTTGATCATGGAAACATCAGCTCCAATATCCTTCTTCCCAGCCATAAAGTTTATTAGCACCTGATCAAGGAAATTAAGAGCCAATCGGTACTCTGTTTCAAGTTCTACTAATTTAAACTGGGTATTCTGATAGGAACTAAGCGTGGTTCCAAACATTTCACGTTTTTTAACATATTCTTTGGTCAGTGCCAGGGTATATTCTACTGTTCCAATCGAACCATAGGCAGCCATGATTCTTTCCGCCTCCAAATGCTGCATCAGCATTTTGAAGCCCGTTCCCTCTTCTCCGAGCAAGTTGCTTTGAGGTATTCGGACATTATCAAAGAAGATTTCCGAAGTATCCTGAGCCTGTAATCCTATGCGCGGAATTATTCTGCGAGTAACACCGGGCCGATCAGTTTCTATAAGTACAAGGCTCACCCCCCTATGCAACGGTCTTATATCAGGATCTGTTCTGACTGCTACAACCAGCAAGTCTGCAATACTTCCATTGGAAATAAATACTTTAGAACCGTTGATGATATAATCATCACCGTTTTTTACTGCCTTTGTCTCAATAGAGGCCAGATCAGAACCATGGTTCGGTTCAGTCATGCATACTGCAAGAATGGTTTTGCCTTTTGCTATCTGCGGAAGCCATTTCATTTTCTGTTCTTCGGTTCCGTGGGCATATATATAAGGAGCTACTACATCACCATGAAGCCGCGAGAAAATGCAGTTTAGTCCTCGTTTGGCATATTCCTCGGCTTTGATAACAGTATAGAGATAATCACCTTTACAGCCAGCTCCACCGTATCTTTCATCCATCCACATACAAAGATAGCCAAGCTCACCCATTTTTTCATAATATTTATGGTCAATCATGTGCTTTTCGGACCATTCGTCATAATAAGGAACTGCTTCCTTGTCCAGGAACTTGCCGAAAGCCTCTCTGAACATCTCATGCTCTTTCGTAAACGGTAATGCTCTTTCCATGGTCAATCCTCCTATCAATTTTTAGTTTAATAAGCCTGCTTTCTTAGCCTCAAAAAGCAGTTTATCTCTTAAATCAGGATGCGCAATCGCTATCATAGCGTGAACCCGTTGTTCCAGAGTCTTATCTCTCAATTCCGCCACACCATATTCTGTAATAATTCTGTCCGTCACATTTCTTGATACCGTTATCGGGGTTCCAACCGGTAAGTTGGTTACGATTGAAGATCTAATCTCTCCGGTTTTTTTATCTTTTTTCCCGGCCGCAATTAATGTCATGGCAATTCCCCCCTCAGAGAACCATGCTCCCATCTGAAAATCCAGCTGTCCGCCGGGTCCGCTGATCATCTCATGGCCAACCCCTTCAGCACAAATCTGGCCGGTCAGATCAACAAAAATTGCCTGGTTTATAGATCTCATTTTGGGCATTTGGGAAATAAGAGCGACGCTATTGGTATAACCGGATGAATAGAGTTCAACATCAGGGTTCTCAGCAACATAGTCATACATCGCTCGACTTCCCAAACAGAATGCCGCTATGCTTTTGCCCCGGTGAAGATGTGCCGGCTTATTCACATTGGTGATAACACCTTTTTCAACAAGCTCCTGTAAACCCATAGGGAACATCTCCGAATGGCAGCCCAGATTTTTAAATGAATCAAGTCCTGCAATCACAGCCTCGGTTATGGTTCCAGCGCCCATCTGTATAGTGCAGCCATCCTCAATCAGATTAAGTACATGTCCGCCAATAATTTTTGAAAACTCATCCGGGGTGGCTCGGCCATATTCAGGCAAAGGCTCGGAGTACTCGACAAATCCATCAAATGCGGAAATAGGCAGCCAGGTATCCCCATTTACGACCGGCATCTGATCATTGACCTGGGCAATAACCGTTCTTAGGTGATTCTTTCGGCCCAAAATAGTGGCATTTTTATGAAACATACAACAGGTACCCACATTTACCATTCCGTGTGCATTGGGAGGAGTTACCTGAAAAATAAAATAATCCGCGGCTTTGGCTACCCGCGTATCTGAATAATCAGCAATGCCGCCACTAAATTTTGCCAAACCGGTTTTAAACATGTTACGGTTAAAAGCAGTTGCAAACATTGGGGCATATGTTATATGTCCCTTCAATTTCTCCATGATTTCCGGATCATAGAGCCACATTTTTCTTGTTGGCATGGCATCCATGACTCTGGCATTTTTCAGAGTATCTGCCCGCTCAAGGAACGCATCAAAAAACGGGGCTGAAGGAGCACCTGGCCCGAAGCCAATTTGTACTGTATCTCCATCCTGAATTAGTTTTACAGCATCTTCAAAACTCATAAACCTACTTTTGTATTCTTTTTGCCAATTCATGTTATGCCTCCTTAATAAACTTCATTTTTCTCCCAATACCTCTTGAAATCACGGTATTTCATTTACATAACGAAGACTCCCGTTACTAACAATTTCGGCTGTTATTGGCGTTGAGCTGCCACGGTCAAAGTTACTCTGAACCAAGATCTGAGTTTGGTTGAGCAGCTGCCTTTATGCCTGGTTCAAGATCTCCAGCTTTTTCTGCACTGAGCATTATCTGTTCTTAAGAGTGCATAGAATACACGGATAGCCACATGTTGCAACATATATAATCAGATAATTGCAAAAGCCGTGCCATTAGATGCTTAAAATGCAATTCCAAAATTAAACCTGGATAGTAAGGCACAATTATGAGTTTAATACTTCAATAATTGTTTATCTTCATGTCAAGCTAAGTGTTTCATAAACGAAAAGATAGGCTTTTTTATGTAGCATATTTGGTAAGCATATGTTTCTGAACGCTGATTAAAAGCAGTTTAAAGAAATCTAATTTCGAATATTTGGCAGGCGCTTCTCTGGGGGCGTGTTTCTCTCATGTTGGCAAAAAAATAAGCAGCACATTGAACTTTCAATCTCTTGCTGCTGGGAGCAGTATTCTCTTACTGAAACATAGTATTTAATTTATCCCATAACGTTTCATTTTACGGTAAAGTGTACTTCTGGACGTCTCTAAATAGTCAGCCGTGCGGCTAATATTGAAATCAAATGCTTTAAGTGCGTTTAAAACAGTTTCTTTTTCGGAAGCCTGAAGAGGCGTCTGCGTCGGATTTACCTGCTCAGGTGCAGGTAAGCCAAGGTTGGTACAGTTAATAATATTCTTCTCTGCAAAAACAACAGCAGATTCAATTTTATTTTTTAGTTCACGGATATTTCCGGGCCATTCATATCGTAATAAGGCAATATTCGATTGTTTATCAAACTTCATGGGGGAATGGTTTAATTTGGCACAGGTTTTTTGTAAGATATAATTTGCAATCAATAAAATGTCATTACCCCGTTGTCTTAAGGGAGGAACTTGAATTTTTATAGAGTTTAAACGATAAAACAAATCCTTTCTGAAATTACCTTTTTCAACTTCTTCAAAAGTAAGGCGGTTTGTAGCTGCTACGATTCGTACATTAACATATTTTGACCGCGTTGCGCCTATTTTGGTGATTGTATGAGTTTCTAAAAACCGCAGAAGATAAGTCTGTATATCCAAAGGCATATCACCGATTTCATCCAAGAATATTGTACCCCCGTCGGCCAATTCAAATTTTCCAATACTGCCATGTTTTTTAGCTCCGGTAAACGAACCGCTTTCATAGCCAAAAAGTTCACTTAATGCTAATTCTTTTGGCAGGGCAGAGCAATTTATAGCTACAAAAGCACCCGACCGTCCACTGTTTTTATGAATATAAGAGGCTAACAATTCTTTGCCTGTACCTGTTTCGCCTTCCAATAAAACAGTAAAATCCGTATGGGCAGCTTTAAGAACCTGATGAATAACGGATTTCCAAATAGAGCTTTCACCAATGATGGTATCGCTAAATGATGTTGGCGAAACATTAATATCCTGTTCTAGATTTTTAACATTTGGATTCAAGTCAAGTAATTTATAAGACTTTTCATAAACATCCAAGTTACTCCATTGAGACAAAGAATATACCGGCATGTCAGGAAGAGATTCCTGGGGTTCGATTTTATTGAAATAATCATTATAACTATTATTAGAAGATAACTCCTTAAGCTGATGAATATTGTCAATGGAAATCAATTTATTCAAGGGTATATTTAAAAATTTTTTATAATCATTAATTCCAAGTTCTGAAATCAATAAATCATTTACAGCCAGCAAATGTCCTGCGTCATCTGTAACGGCATATCGTGTTGACTTAAAATGGCTTAATAAGGTTATCAAATCTGAAAAGCCAAAATGCATCGGCTGGTTGATGAATCCGGAAAGACAATTACTAATAAACTGAATCACTTCCATATAATAATCGGGTAATTCATTCAGAGACGAGATAGTAATACCACCCAGTAATTTGTGATTATTATCATATATAGGAACTGATATTGTCTCAAATATCTTTAAAGCATCAAGATAATAGTCATTTTTTGACATTTTAATAGGTTGACCATTTTTTATGACCAGCCCTGTTCCGTTTGTGCCAAGAATGTCTTCTGTAAAAACAATTATTCGGCGTTTCATGAGATTTGTACCATATCGTTTCAAAATGAAGCCATTTCTATCGAAAAGCAGAAGTGTACAATCTTTGAAAAGAATCCCCAAATAAGGAAGCATGTTGTCGGCAATATTTACAAGCAATTTGGTTTTGGTATCATTGGCAACAGGTGTTCGTTCCAAAATCAACTGATTCTTTTTAATTATCTCCTGAAATGACATATTTCTAGGCAGGGCATACTGTTTCTGACAACGGGAGATTGAATGCTCAATGTTCTGCTTATTTTCATTGTCCAACATGAGAACACGCCTCCTCATGAATCTCCTGCAAAATATCAACCATTTTCGAGTATATTTCTTTAAATATATCACAAAACTCAAATATCGTCTTGTCACACTGAAATTACCTTAGTTGCCTCTAATCAATATTCTCAGAAACTGTATGCTTGCCAAATATGCTACATAAAAAACCCTGTCTTTTCGTTTATGAAACACTTAGATTGACATGAAGATGACTAATTATGAAGCAGTAAACTCATAATTGTGCCTTAATATCTAGCTCTAACTTTGAAATTGCCTCTTAAGTATCATAATGGCACGGCTTTTGCGACTATCCAATTATATATGTTGCAACATAACTTTTAAGCAAAGGGGGTTGTTTATCGTAAGGGATGCTGATGTTAAACAATTTCCGCATTATGAATATTTAGGTACTATGAGAAAAGCTTTCCTCAATTATGTGAATTATAGTACAAGTATACAACTGCGTTAATTCAACAATGATATATGATGTACGAGCAGTACAAAAGGAAGGAGATTATACTGATATTATGACAGAATACTCCGAAGAATTGTTTGCAGCAGCTTTGGCTGAACACAGACCTAAATGGGAAAAAATCCAGGACCCTGAGGTTAATTATTCTTTTCCTATTCCCAATACCACTCTTAAAGAAGCTTTTAATACAATAGCAGAAAAACATCCTGACAAAACATATATTTACTATAGAAATCATGCCTATACTTATGGGGAATGTAATCTATGGGCCAGAAAAATTGCTAATGGATTGAGAAAGATTGAATGTAAAAAGGGCGATCGGGTAAACACTTATATGTCAAATTCCCCAGACTTTGTCTGCATTGCACAAGCGTGCTTCAAGCTAGGTCTTATATTGGTTAATAGTAATCCATTGGATGTTGCCTATGATATGGAATATCTTATGCGTGATTGCCAAGCGAAAGTCGTTATTGCTGACGAGATTAGCTATAGGGCTGTATGCGATGCTTTGCAGAATATTAAAAACGGCCCTAAGTATTTAATACTTAGCGAAGTAGACGCAACATTGGTTCATGACATCCCTCAAAAAGTTGAAACCCTGAAAACAATATCAGTTTACGGAGAAGAGGAGCCGCAAGAAAATATCTCGCCTGATGATATTGCAGTATTGCAATGCACCGGAGGAACTACTGGAATAATAAAAGAATGTTGTGGAACTAATAGGGCTTATTTTGCCAGAGCCATGGCCGCGAGAGAATTTTATAAACCGGTTTTTCCCCCTGAAGACACTGATAAGTTTTCGATAATTGTCGGTTTGCCTTTTTCACATGCCTATGGTTTTTCCATGGGGATCATTCTTAATTTAGCCTTTGGCGGAAATATGATACTCACCGATTCTGTAAAACCTTCCCTGAAAGAAGTTCTCGAGAAAATTGAAAAATATAAAGCAAATGTATGGCCTGCAGTGCCTATTTGGTTGAAGCTTCTGATAAGTGAGCCGGAACTGCAAAAGTACGATCTGTCTTCCCTGAGAAGCATTAATTCCGGAGGTGTTTCATTACCTTTATCAGTTTTAAATCAAGTAGAAGAATTGACCGGTATAATGGTAAACGAAGGCTATGGAATGACTGAGACCATCAATACAATAACCCATAATTCCTTTGCCCATCGTAAACCGGGAACAGTAGGAATTCCCTATCCCAATATTGAGTATTTGATAGTAGATCAAGAAGACGGAAATAAAATAGTGCCTAATGGAACAGCCGGTGAGATTATTGCCCGCGGCGTATGTGTTATTAAAGAATACTGGCAAAAACCTGAAGAAACAGCTCTCGCCATTCGCAATAGGTGGTTGTATACCGGAGATATCGGTATGATTGATGAAGAAGGTTATCTGATAATTCTTGATCGGAAAAAAGATTTGATAATTGTAAGCGGTTTTAATGTGTTTCCCCGGGAGATAGATGATATCATGATGACTCATCCGGGGGTTGCTGATTCATGTACGGTTGGTGTGCCTGACGCCATAAGAGGAGAAGTGCCGAAAACCTATGTAGTCTTAGATCAAAATCATCGCGACGTAACCAAGGAAGAACTTATGGATTACTGTAATAAAAGATTAACCCGTTATAAAATACCGAGGATAATTGAGTTTATTAATATAATCCCGAAGACTAAAAATAATAAGCCTGATCGCAAAGCTTTAAAAAAGATGCACCTTGCTTGATAACCTACCTTCTTGGGGATCTGTAACGAGATAACCTGCCCCATAAGCCTGGAAAACACTTGTTATGGATTTTAAAAGCTGTAGAAACAGTACCGTACCAGGGTTGCTTCTCCAGTAATATGACAATTTATTATGGCATTTCAAATGGTACGTTTTTAACTACTAAAATGAGCGGAGCAGTCACCGTGCACCGCTCATTTTTCTTTTACGCCTTCCCGGCTGTTTGACGCGGTCTGATTTGATAATCCTCACGGTCTTATCCACCAGCTTTGATCCCGGTAGTCTTTTTGCAGCTCTTTTAAGTAACCCTTTTCTGTGAAAAAACGCTTTTTCATTTCCAGCAGCCAGCCCTTAAAGTGTTCATCCATCTCTTGGTCTGAAAAACGGCAGTAGTCCGAATCAGTGAAATCCGGAACGCCATTATTTTTTAAAATGCCCTGTGCTCCACATATCGGGCATTCTACCCGGTTGTCAGGAAGCAGTCGGAAAAGATCGGAGCCGCAGACCGAACAATCCCTGCTTCCCGGATGATACTCATGCCCGGTGAATATTCCCCGTCCCAGGGCCTGGGCATAGCTGATATTTTCAGGATTCAGCAGGGATTCTCCCGGCAGCGTAGCGTGCACCTGCCAGCAGTCAACCATTTTCATTCTCAGCAGCTTCGACATGATAATGGCGGCAGCTTTGCTGTAACCCTCCCATCCCTTGGTTCCATAAGGCATTACGATAACACATGGTTTTCCCTGCGTACCTTGCGCGTCATTCTGGGCCCCTATCAGGCGATCAGTCAGCATTTTATAATAGCCGTGCGGTCCCAGAAAATATACCGGGACTCCGATAATAAGCGCATCCGCCTTCTTAATTTTTTCAATTACGAAATTAAAGTCATCTTTGACCGGACAAGGGTTCTCAGGCTGCAGGCACCTATAACAAGCCTTGCACGGCTCAAGCCTGAGATCGGTCAGTCGTATCAGTTCCCGCTTGCATTCCTCCGGGATATTTCTTATTATCTCTTTAACTAAAAGCTCGCTGTTACCCAGTTTTCTATGGGATACTACTAATCCCAGAACCTTTTTCATGACCGGATACCCCCATTTGTAATCTTGTAATCAATGTGCCTATTCCAAGACACCTTCGCTGATAAACTTCGGCGGCAGGGCTCTATATCCCATCGCCGCTACTGCCTGGGCAATGGTCTGCAGACCTGGAGTGACCATCTGCTTGGATGTGCCATGAGCCAGATATCTGCCTTGATTGTCCATAATTGCCGCCTCAGCTATACAGATACTTCTTCCCGCCTTTATTCGTTTTCCTTCCACCACAAGACGTCCTTCTTTGATCGGAGCTAAATTATCCACTTTGATATCAAGAGATATAAGTCCGGCATCTTCTTGAACATCACAATAAACCGCCCAGTAAGCGGCGGTGTCGATCAGCGAGGAATAAACACCGCCATGAATGCCTCCGAATGGGTTAAGATGTTTTCTCTCCAAGTCTACCACAACCTTGGAATAGCCTAATCCCAAATCACAGACCTTCATGGAAAGCAGTTGAAAGTAAGGCCCTCGGTTTATAAGGTCAATAACGGATTTCATATGCTCGGGATTGGGCTTGCGCATAACAATTCCCCCTCATAGATTGAATTCAATAAAAAATCAATAATCAGAACGTACGTACGTTCATATAAAAACAGACAATTATTTCCCAGTCAATAATGAACATGGTCTACCGGTTCGTTAATAAACCAGCAGCCAAGGTCTCATGGAAAGACACCACCATTTCTATCATTTCCTCTTTGGTTATGGCCTTGAGAACAATCCATTTGTATAATAAAAATTTTTCCATGGCTAGAATGGAGTGGGCGACAGGAGGGATCGGGACATTTCTAAATACACCCTTTTTAATGCCGTATTCAATATTCCTGGAGTAAAATTGAAGCAGTCTATCCTCAAATTGTTGTAAGCATTGATCAATAGGAGCACTGGCGCCGGCAACCCGACTGTATATCTCCGATAAAGCTTCATTTTGAGCAAAAACCTCCATCGTCAATTGCTTGGTCTGCACAAATCGCCTGTACAGATCCTTTTCCAAGGTATAATACCGGCTTATACTTGAGATAATTTGCTCGGCAAAATCTTCCAGCAGTGCCTTAAGTATGTCTTCCTTGTCAATGAAGTAATTATAAAAAGTACCGGTCCCAACTCCTGACCGAAGGATAATATCGCGAATTGAGGTATTGAAATAACCCTTTTCAATAAAAAGTTCAATAGAACATTGCAATAATCTCTGCCGTCTTTCTTTATTTTGCTTTTCTCTTGATATTGGCATCTCGCTTCCCCCGAGTGTACGTTCGTTCGCTTTTTTTAATTCTATACTGTTTTATTCCAGAAGTAAATAAATTAGTACCGGCTATATATGGTTGTTGATTTAATTATTTGACTGGTGAGATATAGGCGATTTTCATTACATCAATGCTTTGTAGAGCATCGTTTTTTCAGTAATGTCTTTTTAATTGGCTTCTTTTTGCATATAAAAATTAAAGTAAATAACCCCTCCTAAATCATTCCAAATTTAAGAGGGATTATACAGCAATTTTAGGGCAAAGTTAATTACTAATTTGCTTACTCCACCGTCACGCTCTTGGCCAGGTTCCTGGGCTTATCGACGTCGGCGCCGCGGAAAACGGCCATGTAGTAGGCGAAGATCTGCAGGGGGACGACAGCGACTATAGGAGCCAGCAGAGGGTTGACCCGCGGCAGAAGGATCTGTTCATCGCATTCCTGGCAATCTTCCTGCAGGTTCTCCTTACATATGGCTACTACCACTGCCCCTCGCGCTTTTACTTCTTTTATATTGGACATGGTTTTATCCACCAGTTTATCCTGGCTGATCAGGGCCAGAACAGGTACGCCTTCGTCAATCAAGGCCAGGGGGCCGTGCTTGAGTTCTCCGGCAGCGTAGGCTTCGGCATGCACATAGGATATTTCCTTAAGCTTCAAGGCGCCTTCCATGGCTACGGCATAATCCATACCCCGCCCCAGGAAGAAGGTGCTCTGCACGCTCCGGTACTTTTCCGCCAGAGCCTTGATCTTATCCTGCTCTTTCAGTACCTGTTCCACCATGGTATCCATATAGAGCATATCCCGAACCATGCCGGTCAGTTTTCCGTGGTCATAACTCTGCCTGATTTCACCCAGGTAAAGAGCCAGCAGGTACATGACCACCAGTTGGGTAGAATAGGCCTTGGTGGAAGCTACAGCTATTTCAGGCCCGGCATGGGTGTATATGACCCGGTCGGCTTCACGGGCTACCGCGCTTCCCACCACATTAGTCACCGCCAGGACTTTAATGCCGTTGCGCTTGGCTTCCCTAAGTGCAGCCAGGGTATCGGCAGTTTCTCCCGACTGGCTGATGACTATCATTAGATCATCAGGCTGCCAGAGCACGTCCCGATAGCGGAATTCAGAGGCGATATCGGTTTCTACCGGTATGCGGGCTAATTTTTCAATGGCCAGGCGCCCTACCATACCGGCGTGATAGGCGGTACCACAGGCCACAATAAATATTTTTCCGGTCTTTTTAAGAACCTCGTCAAAGTCAAGAGCGGAAAAGTCAACCTGCCCGTCTTTTATCTGCCCCGCCATGGTTTTGCGGATAGCCTCAGGCTGTTCATGGATCTCTTTGAGCATAAAATGCTCATAGCCGCCCTTTTCTGCCGCTATCGGGTCCCAGTCCACGTTAAATACGCTCTTCTTCACCGGATCGCCGCTGAAGTCGGTGACTGCCACCTGCTCCGGAGTTACCACCACAAATTCATTGTCTTCCAGTATATATACCCTGGTGGTACGCCCCAGTATAGCCGGAATGTCGGAAGCGATGTAGTTCTCCCCTTCACCCAGGCCTACTATCAGAGGGCTGTCTTTCTTGGCGGCAATGATGGTATGGGGATCGTCACGGCTGATTACGGCTAGGGCAAAAGAACCCTGCAAGCAGGACACCGCCTTTCTCACCGCTTGCTCCAGGGAGCCGTTATAATATTTTTCCACCAGATGGGCCACCACTTCGGTATCGGTTTCGGAAATGAAATCATGCCCTTCTAATATCAAGTCTTTGCGCAGATTAGCATAGTTTTCAATAATGCCGTTATGAACTAAAGCAATGCGGCCCTGGCAGTCACAATGGGGATGGGCATTGTTGTCGCTGGGTATACCATGAGTAGCCCAACGGGTATGCCCGATTCCCAGAGAACTTTCCGGCAGTTCCCCCAGGGCTGTTACCATATCGGCCAGGCGCCCCTTTTTCTTGGTTATTTTCAGCTTTCCTTCCTGGCAGACAGCGATGCCGGCAGAGTCGTAACCCCGGTATTCAAGTTTGGACAGTCCATCTATAATTACCGGCGCAGCATTACCCTTGCCGGTATATCCCATAATTCCACACATAAATTGACCTCCGGTTATAAAATTAGATGCAGATTCCGCGATCAGCTGAGATTAACGCAGCTCTTATCCTTAAGAGTTGTTCGCTGCGCGGCGTAAGAAGGAATAAATTGCCTTCTACTGCATATGCCGTCCTTTACCCACTCTGCAGTTTTTGTGCCGGAGATTGCTGTCCGGTTTTGTTAACTGCGTTAACGGCTGTGGCAGCCGGGGGGAACCCGCCGATGATTCGATTAACCCCCTCCTCGTCACCCGGTTCGACCGGGTCAGGCGCTTTAATGTTCCGCTTTATCTGATTTCACCTCCCTTTTTGGTTATGCCGTCCTATATTCACCTCCTTTCATACCCTTGATTCAGTGTTAATCCCCTGACCTTTATACGCACATGCGCTATTTTACTATCAATTCTGGGCAGTTGCAATTGCCTTCTTGATGCTGTCAATAACTTCCTCCAGCAGGTAACGATCAGAGCCCTGAGCCATGATTCTGACCAATGGTTCAGTACCGGAGGGCCTTACTACCAGTTTACCCCATTCACCCAGACGTTGTTCCGCCTCTTTAAGGGCAGCAACCACCAATTCATGACCCAGAATCTCATCTTTATTCTCCAGGCTTACATTAACCAGCAACTGGGGCAATTTTTCCATTTCCCGTACCAATTCGGACAGGTTTATGCGGTTGCGCCTGAGCACTTCCGCCACTTTAATGGAGGTCAGGAGACCATCTCCGGTAGTGGCATAGCGGGAAAAGATTATATGACCGGATTGTTCTCCCCCTAGCAGTGAGCCGGTTTCCTGCATTTTTTCCAGCACATAGCGGTCCCCCACCTTGCAGCTTTCAATTTTGATATTTTCCCGTCTCAGCGCTATTTCCAGGCCGATATTGCTCATGACGGTAGCAACAATACTGGGGGGATCAAGTTTACCCTGACGATACGCATCCAGGGCGCAGATAAGCATGATATAATCGCCATCAAGTTCATTGCCGCGCTCATCCACGATAATACAGCGGTCAGCATCACCATCATAAGCTACACCCAGGTCGGCCTGGTGTTCAATCACTTCTTTACGCAGGGTATCCGTATGGGTAGAGCCACAGCGTTCATTGATATTTACGCCATTAGGCTTATCATTTATGGCAATAACCCGCGCTCCCAGGCGGCGCCACAGTTCCGGCCCTACATTATATGCAGCTCCGTTGGCGCAGTCCATAACTACCCGCAGGCCATAGAGATCTTCATTAAAACTGTAGCAGTCCATAAGGTATCTGAGATAGTTATTTTCAGCTTCCTTCACCTCATAAGCCCGCCCCACATCGGTACCCCGGGGACGGGTAAGCTCCCTGGTTCCGTTCAGCACCAGCTGCTCAATATCCGCTTCCACTTCATCCGGCAGCTTATAACCACTGGGGCCAAAAAATTTAATACCGTTATCAGCTACCGGATTATGGGACGCGGATATTACCACACCGCAAGATGCCTGATAATAGCGGGTGAGATAAGCTATGGCCGGAGTAGGTATCATACCTACCTTGAGAACATCCGCTCCGGTAGAGCATATGCCGGCTTGCAGAGCGGCTTCCAGCATATCGCCGGATATGCGGGTATCTTTCCCCACCAGTATCCGTGGGCGGGCTCCGGCTTCTTGTTTAGCCAGGGCATAACTTCCAGCCCGTCCCAGGTCAAATGCCATTTCGGGTGTCAGCTCAACATTAGCTATTCCCCTCACTCCATCAGTTCCAAATAGAATTCCCACCGTATTCTCCCTCCAGATCAAGCTTTAATTTTACACTAATGGCAATATTTTTATATATCGCAGCTCATTCCTTTCTCATCTATCGGCAGATACAACTCCAGGGTATAAATTGCTTGATTATTTGAGATTCCGGGCATTGGTAATCCCGGAACCGCTTATGGCAATTTTTTCGTTCGGTTGTTTGTAGACAGCAATTATTTTTTCTGCCACTTTTAAGCCATCTACCGCCGAACTCATTATACCGCCCGCATAGCCCGCACCTTCACCACAGGGATAGATGTTGGCCGCATTGGTGGAGCAAAGGTTTTCATCTCTTACTATTCGCAGAGGCGCCGAAGTTCTGGTCTCTATTCCGGTGAGAACCGCTCTCCGGTCTATAAAGCCTTTCATTCTTCTTTCCCAGTAACGAATGCCCCGCCTGAATACCTGGCTTATCTCCCGGGGCAGCAATTCTCCCAATTGAGCCGGGGTTACCCCCGGACTAAAGGTAGCCAGTGATTTTCTCAGAGAAGTAGCCGGTTCCTCCTCCAGAAATTCAGTTAGATACTGGGCCGGAGCCCGATAGCCCCTTCCCCCCAGGATAAACGCCCTGTTTTCCAGTCTCTCCTGCAGCTGCATGCCTCCCAGAATGCTGTTGCCCCAGTCATCCGGGCCGACCGTTACTACCAAAGCACTATTGGCTATCCCGGTATCCCGGGCAAAATAGCTCATGCCATTGGCGACCAGCTGACCTTCTGCCGAGGCTGCACCTATTACGCAGCCTCCCGGGCACATGCAAAAGGTATACATAGCCCTGCCGCTGATCCGGTCTTGATAAGTTAAATGGTAATCAGCCGCTCCCAGACAGGGGTGACCGGCATAGCTGCCATATTGAAGACGGTCGATCAATTCCTGCGGGTGCTCCACTCTGAGCCCCAGGGCAAAGGCTTTCGGAGCCATATTTATTTCTTTTTGCAGCAATAAGCGGTATACGTCACGGGCACTGTTGCCTATTGCCAGAACCAGTACCGAAACCGGAATCTCCAGCTCGTTATTTATTACTATGCTTTGCAGACGTCTTTGGTTAATATTTATGTCTGTCATACAGGCATCAAAATAGAATTCGCCACCCATAGCTATTATAGCCTGCCGTATCTTTTTTACTACCTGCCGAATGACATCAGTTCCTATATGAGGCTTCTTCAAGTAAAGAATCTCTTTATCAGCCCCATAGTCTACGAAGGTCTGCAGGACATAAGCAATGCGGGCATCATCAATCCGGGTAGTCAGCTTACCGTCAGAAAAGGTCCCTGCTCCTCCTTCGCCAAATTGGGCATTGGCTTCCGGGTCAAGCACGCCTTTACCCCAGAAAAGGTCTACCGCCTTTACCCGGCGGTCCATATCCGGTCCTCTTTCGATAACCACCGGTTTATGGCCGCTGCGAGCCAGGTACAGGGCACAAAAGAGCCCGGCCGGGCCAGACCCCACTATGAGCGGTGCATGAGGCAGGTTGGTGTTACCAGGTAGAGGCGGCTCGTTCTCTGCGGCTTCCAAGAGTTTGGTAGTTGGGGATGCCAGGATGTCGGCCCCTATTTCTGCTTCCGGCTTTAATTCCAAATCCAGAGTATAGCTGAAATATACCGTCTGATGCCGGGCGTCTACTGCCTTGCGTGCCAGACTGAAGTTGGCTATATCTCCTGCCGCAATACCTAAGCTGCGGGCTGCAGCCCGGCAAAGTTCATCATCATTATGTTCCAGGGGTAGTCTGATGTCGCGCACGCGAATCTTCATTTTGATCGCTCTCTTCTGCCGGTATTTTTTCTATACTGATTTCAACCAGTACCTGGGCCGGATATGCCTTCGCTCCTGCCGGGATCTGCAAGGCCGCTTCCTGGCTGAAGGACTGCTTTTTACCTGCCAGGTCTATCTCAGCGGTAAGGATTTCGCTCTGCTCCGCCGGTAATTCCTGTTTGCTTATTATGCTGATTTCACTTGGTTCGATAGTTACTGCCTTTATTCGGTAGCCTTCAGCTACACTGCCCTTAAACTGCGGTTTAATCAGCAATTCTTTACTGATCATTTTCTGATTGACAGCAGCATGAACTATAACTGTTTCCGGGACTATGCGAAGTCCCTCATTGATTGCATTGCCTCTGGCATCACGAGCCTGGAGACGGAGCCGCAAGGAGTCAACCCCAGTGCTGTTAGCCAGGTTGACCTGACAAATCACCCGGCTCACCTGGCTTAGAATATTATCTTCCCCGCTTACGATACATTTGTCAGGCGTTATTGCCAGGTCCAGCAACTCATAACCGGCGGGCGGTTCATTAGTCACCTGGTATTCCACCCTGAATTCACGTTGCTGCAGCCGGGTCAGAACCACTTCTACTTCTTTAGGATTTACCCGGGTAAACATGGCTCCTGCAACCGGTTCCAGGTTGACCGGCACCACATGAGTACCGGCTTCCAATCCGCTTAAGTCCACATAGGCCGTAATATTGTTGCTTCCTCTGTAGTTACCCCACATGGTTACGCTTACCTTCGACGGAGCCTGTTTTACACTGAGGCCGTCTTCCAGATGGATGTACTGCAGATCAGCTTGCACCGTATCCTGACGGGGCGTGTTCCCACCCTGGTTGCCTATATAGATCCAGAGCAAGAGCGCCATGATTACTGATATCAGTTTAAGTCCGATGGTGCTTTTTTTGTTTGGATGGGCGGCTTTCACTGGGACCACCTCCTGAACAGGGATTCAGTTGACCGGCTGCTGATCAGCAATTCCTGCGCCAGTAATTCTTTGAGACTGTCCTCATCCAGATAGCGCTGAAGCTGCCCTTCCCGGGCCACGGAAATGGTACCGGTCTCCTCGGAGACAATAACCACTAAAGCGTCTGATACCTCACTTATGCCCAGGGCAGCACGGTGGCGGGTGCCCAGTTCCTTGTCCAAAGCCGGGTTATTAGTTAAGGGCAGAAAACATGCCGCCCGGTCTATCCGCCCCCCGCTGATAACTACCGCCCCGTCATGCAGGGGAGTATTGGGAACAAAAATATTTATCAGCAACCCGGATGATACCAGGGCATCCATTTTAACACCACTATCCAGGTATTCAGCAATACCCGTTTCCCGGGTCAGCACTATCAGCGCTCCTACCCGGTTACGCGATAGTATACGGGCCGATTCACTGACTTCGGTGATAATATTTTCATACTCTTCCATCAAGGAGAGGTGGCGGCTGGAAGTAAAGAAGCTGCCGCGCCCCAATTGCTCCAGAAAGCGCCTGATTTCAGGTTGAAAAACGATGGGAACGGTGATAGCAAAAAGAATCCACAGTTTCTCCACCAGCCAGTTGACCATATCCAACTCAAGGTAGCTGGCTATAACGGTAAAGACCAACAATAAGACCAGGCCTTTAAGAAGCTGTTCCGCCCGGGTTCCTCTGATCAAACCCAGTAAGCGGTAAAATACATAAGCCACTATTCCTATATCTATTAAACTGCGTATAATGTCCCAGGGGCTGGCAAAAACGCCCGATAAGAACGAAAAATCCAAGCTGTCTATCCTCCCGCAGTGCAGTCTGATATCAAACAATTGTTTAGTAATATTGTGCTTATCCCCATAGATTGTAAAAAATAAGCTTTTATGGCTTCAACTTAAGATTAGAGCGAACTCTTACCGTGGTAATGAAGCACTAATAAAAGGCCCTCTTGTACTCTGACGATACCCTTCTCTTCCTTCAGCACATTTGATATGGCATAGGGATTCCATTTTTCCAGGATAACATTCTCCAAAGGGTATTCAAAACCTTGTTCATATACCCCCCGGGCCTTGTCACTTAAAGCCAGTACGGATACTTTATCTCCGATTTTTCCATGGACTATGCATTCCCGGCTGACCAGATAAGCTGAGCAGTTGGCTGAGTAATGCCATACTTTCCTGCCCCTTAGAGCCAGCTCGGCTCCACAATAAAGGTTGGAGAGGGTATGATCCAGCCTTTTGCCCAGCGACCCGACAAAGATTATTTCGCTGGCCCCCAGTTCTTCAGCCAGTTCCAGGATAAGCTGGGTGTCAGTAAAGTCTTTACGTTGCGGATATTTTTTAAAGGGTACTTTTTGCTCCTCATAGTATGCTTTCACCTGTGGTCTTATGGAATCCATATCTCCTACTATGTGGGCAGGTAACACCCCCATCTCATGGGCATAGTTCGCTCCCCCGTCAGCACACAGGATAGTGTCCGCTTCATCCAGTAGCCGCCGGTAATTTCGGATATCGCCATAATCACCATTAGCCATAATAATACATTTCATATACAAATCACCTGTTCTATTGTTTATACGTAAGTATCACGCTTATTAATTCTACCAGAAAGCAAAAAAAACTAATAGTTGACCAGCCATTTACAGCCCTTTTCCCATAGTCCCAGGGGCCCGGGTTTATAGTTGTAATTATTTTCCCTGAAAGCCGGCTAAAAAATCCTGAAGAGTTGTATAATATTAGTCAGGTAAAATATTTTTCGACTTTATCATAGTAAATTGACAAAAAAAATCACGTTAATTATAATGCTATTAGTTTTATTGTAGCAAAGGAGGGAACACAATGGCCTACGTTATTACCGATGAATGCATTTCTTGCGGTGTATGTGCAGAGGAATGCCCAGTGGGGGCGATTACTGAGGGTGAGGAAAAGTATGAGATCGACCCCGAATTATGCACAGATTGCGGCTCCTGTGCCGATGTCTGTCCAGTAGAAGCACCTACGTCCGCTGAATAATATTCTTCACAACGGAATACCTGAAGGAAGCCCCCTTACGGGGCTTTTTTATTTGATTTTTAGTTGAGGGGACACATGATCACCCGGTTACGCCCTTCGTTCTTGGCCTGATAAAGAGCATCATCAGCTTGTTTGATTAATTCATCCAAACTTTTGGGCTGGTCCGGCAGCATTGCGGCAACACCAAAGCTGGCAGTAACCTTAATATAGTTCTTTTTATCAGGCAGTAATATTTTCTGGCATTCTATAGAGGAGCGCATACGTTCGGCAATTTGATAGGTGCTCCATTTGTCCGCACCGGGTAAGCACAGAATAAACTCTTCGCCTCCGTACCTGCCGGAGAAATCATATCCCCGGCAGGAGTTGACCAGAGTTGCCGATACTTCCTGCAGGACCAGGTCGCCGACTTGGTGCCCGTATTTATCATTGATCTGTTTGAATTGGTCTATATCCATAATGATGATGCCCAAGTGGGCCCTCTCCCGTTGGCACCGCTCTAGTTCCCTGGTCATGCGTTTCAAAAAAGCACGCCGGTTCAATAAGCCGGTCAGGTAGTCGGTATTGGCTAAACGCATAATATTCTGTTCCAGTTCTATAATTCTCCGTCCTATCTTTAATCTTAACTTTAACTCTTCATAGTTGAACGGCTTTATTACATAGTCATCTGCACCTGATTCCAGCCCTTTTATAATATCCTCCCGCTTGTTTTTAGCGGTAAGGAGTATAACATAGATATAATTTGTTAAATTCAGGGTCCGCAACCTGCTGCATATCTCAACTCCATACATTCCAGGCATCATCCAGTCCAGAACGGCCATATTGGGACGATCTGCCCTTTCCAGAATAGTCCAGGCCTCTTTCCCATCACGGGCTACCACTATGTCATATCCCCATTCAAGTAAGGCATCTTGCAGGATTTTTCTGGAAAGGGCATCATCATCGGCGATGAGAACTTTCATTAATTCAGCTCCTTATCCATTTTCACTTCACTTTTAGGGCTTTAACTCCCCCGATTAGGATTTAAGTCCCTATTGTTTTATAATACTACAATGTGTACTTGATTCCACTGCAAAAAGTCATAAGGTGACTGGTGTTTCCACCATGCTCCCGTCTGACGGCTCCGGCATATTTACGCATCCAACCGGAGTTTTTGCAGTGAAATCTCAAAAGCTCCTGCGAAGGCTAGTGGAGTGAGAAAAGAAAAAAGAGCTATATAACGCTCTGGCAGAAAATAAGGATGGGAATTTTCACTTTCCGGATACCCATATGACAACAAGCCCTGCAAAAGGACTTCCCCGGCCAAGGTTCAAATGGAGCAAAAATCTAACTTCGAGGGAGGGGGAGATTATGCAAAGTTTCACTTAACTCCGCAATTCCATAGGGTTTTGCAATAAAAGCAGCGAAACCCATATTTCGGTAATTCCATGCCAGTTCCTCGCTGGAAGAAGCACTGCTCAATATTATTAGAGCTTCAGGGTCTAAAGACAACAGCGCTTGTGCCGCTTCCCGGCCCCCGGTTCCATTCCTGACAGCAGGGTCGATCATTACCGCATCAAATTTTCTCCCCTCCTGCAGCGTATTCCGGTAAAGTTCAACGGCCTGTCTGTCATTTTCAGCGCTTTCGGCTTCATAACCCAGGGAACCCAGCATTTCAATAACTACGGTTCGTACCGTTTCATCATCATCCATTACCAGAATCCGTCCCTTCCTTTTGGCCGGAGGATAGGTCAAAGCATCCTGGTCGTCCCGTTCACATTCGCTTACCGGAAGATAGATGCAAAAGGTCGTTCCCGCATTAAGACGGGAATCAAAGGTTAAATACCCGCCATGTTTTTTGATGATCGACTGCGAGGTAGCGAGACCCAATCCGGTTCCGGACTCTTTGGTAGTGAAGTAGGGTTCGAAGATACGAGCCCGGTATTTTTCCGGTATACCTTTCCCCTGGTCAGCTATTGATAATAACACATACTTACCCGGGAGCAAAGGAAGAAGTTTATTGGTCTCCCTCAGGGTCAGGTTTTGGGCGGATATGCGGATTATACCTCCTTCAGGCATAGCCTGAATAGCGTTTAAAACCAGATTATTCAGTACCTGACTTATCTGCCCTTCATCTATTTCAACATTCCATAGTTTCTCCGGAATAAAGAACTCGCAACTTACATTGGACCCACTCAGGGCAAATTTAACTGAATTGCGCAACAGATTACTGGTTGATACCGTTTTTATTATAGGTTCGCCCCCCCGGGAAAATGTCAGCAATTGCTGAGCCAACCCCCGAGCCTGTAATGTGGCCTTTTCCGCCTCCTCCAGGAAATCGCCGGGGTCGTCGCTGCGTGAACCCTCAACTGTCATGCGGGCCAGACTGATATTGCCGGCAATAACGGTGAGCAAATTATTGAAATCATGAGCCAGTCCACCGGCCAGTATCCCCATTGACTCAAGCTTGCTGGCCTTTATCAGCTCTTCTTCAAAACGTTGTTTTTCCGTAATATCATGCAATACCCAAACCATGCCTTCATACTTATCCGACTCATCCCTGATCGGTGAACCTACAATATCAATAAGGCGCTCTTTACCTTCACCTGTTACCAGAATATGATTGCGCACTTCCACTACCGCATTCTCTTTCAATCTGGCTTCACCCCCTGCCTCCGGCGGGGGAACCTGCAATATTTCCTCCAGGTTCTTGCCCGGCAAATCGGCGGCATCCATATCCAATATTTTAGCCACCATGTGATTGGCGAGGATAATAACTCCATTCAGATCAGTGCTGATTACCCCTTCGCCAATGCTGCCAAGAGTTACGGCCAAGCGTTCTTTCTCCGCCGCCAGTTCGCTGGTTCTCTTTTTAACCCGATTTTCCAGTTCTTCATGAGCCTCTTGCAAATCGGCCATCAATTCTGATATCCGGCAAGCCATGCTGTTAAATTCCCGCACTAATAAGCCCAGTTCATCATTTCTCTCTTCTAAATCAATCTCATGGTAATTGCCTTCCCTGACTCTCCTTATGGCATAAACCGTTTTTTTCAAGGGGGAAATTATATCTTTATACAGTCTGTGGGTGGTAATATAAAATACGATAATAAGCGCAACCACGCCGATAAATAATATTTTATAATGGGCTTGGGCAACCTGATTCAGGTCATTCAGAGAAACCCCGGCATCTATTGCCCCCACCTGCCTGCCTTCGCGATCATAGTTGGGAACCAGGATATCAATGACCTTTTCTCCATGATGGGGAGAATCAGGTATATTCTGGTCGCGGATGTAAACTTGCTGCAGGCTATGGCCGTAGCGCGCACATGACAGCCTGCCCGCATCATTAAAGCTCATACCTATCCGCTGGGGATCGCTATGAACCACGGCTTTGCCATCACGATCCAGTAAAAGCAGATAGCTGATTTTAGGATCCAGCCTGACCATAGCCACTGCCAGCGCCTGGGTTTCTTCCTTATTGAGCAGGGGAGCAACCTGTTGCAGGATATAAGCGCTGTTCCAGGCCTTATCAATAATATCCTTCTTTTGCATAGGTATAGTGAGCAGGTTTACGGTCAGAAGGATCTCTCCCACCATTACTGCCGCCAGCATTGCCATAATGACGTATAATCTGGTTCTTATTTTCATTCATGGCACCGCCTTTTCTAGTTGCAGGTCTATTTCGATATTTTTTTACATTATTCCTGCTTTTCCTTCTAAGCACTAACCCTATCTCAAACCAGGAAAATTATTCTGACGCAAAGCTTCATACAGAATTATCGCCGCTGAATTACTAAGGTTTAAGGATCTGCCGATATCCAACATAGGAACCCTGATTTGCTGCCCGCTATAACGTTTTAGTATCTCTTCCGGCAAGCCCCGGGTCTCGCAGCCGAAAACCAGCATATCGTCAGGATGATACTCCACCTCATAGCAGGACCGGGCAGCCTTGGTAGTTGCCAGGTATATCCCGGCATTCTGATAGTGCTTCTCCCATTCTTTAAAGCTGTCCCACAGTTTTACTTCCACCTTATCCCAATAATCCAAACCCGCTCTTTTAAGATACCGGTCTTCAATGGAGAATCCCAGCGGTTTTACTAAATGCAGGACCGAGCGGGTAAGAGCACAGGTTCGGGCTATGTTACCCGTATTCTGGGGTATTTCGGGATTGACCAGAACAATATGCATATCATTGGCCTCCTTTTCTCCTTTATTTCGCCCAAATTATACCTGACTTCATAGAACATAACAAACAATCGGTCGGAAATACTAAGTCAAAAAGGGAAGGAGCAATCCATGTGTTTCAGCCAAAAATACTTGTCAGAACTTTTTGTTTAGTACTAATCAGCGTTTTTCTTTTTTCCCTGGGAGGCTGTCAGCAACAGGCTAAAAAACCGTCGGCCCAACCGGCCCGCTTATCCGCCGAGGTAAAAAAATACAGCACTGAGCCCACCATAAGCCTCTACCGCACTGCCACCGGCGCCAAAGAGCAATTGAAAATGGAAGAATATCTGAAGGGGGTTCTGGCTGCGGAAATGAGTAATAAATTTCCCCTGGAAGCCTTGAAGGCTCAGGCTATAGTCGCCCGTACCATGACCCTGGCCCTGTTGGAATATGAAAACGGCACCAGGTCCAAGCACGGAACCGACGCCAGTGATAACCACCTGGAGTTTCAGCAATACGACGAGAAGCAGATTACCGATAAAATTTCCCGCGCGGTCAAGGAAACCAGAGGACAGGTGCTGACTTATCAGGGCAAGTTTGCTTATGCCATGTTCCACTCCCTGTCCAAAAATAAAACCGCCAGCATGGCCGAAGGCTTCCCCACTCTGGCCAAAAAGGCATCATACCTGGTTCCGGTCAGCACCAACGGCATGAAATATGCTCCGGCTAAATACCGGTCCTGGACAGTAAAAGTCCCCCGCTGGGAAATTAAAAACCTTATGGGCAGTAAAGCCGGTAATCTCAATGACATCCGGGTAAGTAAACGGGGGCCGTCAGGACGGGCTACGGTCTTAACCGCCGGCAAAGCTTCCATCAAGGCGGTGGACCTGCGTAAGGAAATCGGCCCTGATCGCCTTTACTCGACTATCTGGACCAGTGTGAAAGCCGAGGGCAATTATATTGTTTTCAAAGGTTCAGGCTGGGGACACGGGGTAGGTATGGAGCAATGGGGAGCTTACACCATGGCTAAGCAGGGTAAAAACGGCCGCCAGATAGTAGAGCACTACTTCCCCAAAATGACCTGGACCAGATTGTATAAGTAAAATCAGCATCCTTAGTTGCGGCCCAGCCAACATGATTCGAGAGCACTGAAAAAGTCTATCTGGGGTAAACGGGTATGTATAAATAACTTGCGCCCAGTCTATGCATGGACAACATCAACTGCTTGTCGATTGTCTCCAGGGGTACAGCGCCAATTCGCATCCGTGCTCATGGCGCTCTCGCCCCATCCGTAGGGCTCGCCCCCTTCCGCCAATCGCCTTCGCAGAATGTTGTTACCCATGCTCCGCCAACGGTCGCCAGTATATTTATACATACCCTAGCACAAATTTGGGGACTTTTTCAGTAGTCTCCATGATTCCCCTATGGTGGTCCGGATGCATAAATATTCCGTCCCTTAAGACTTGGCCCGGGCAGTACGCTGCTTACCCTGCGGCTGCAGAGGCTGGTTATAAAACTGGTCCGGCATCCCGGTGTTCATTGGCCCCAGCGATATAGATGCCGATGAGTATGAGGAGACCTCCTGCAATCTGATACCATTGCAGAACTTCCCGGAAAAACAAATAAGCCAGTATCGTGGCCCCTACGGATTCGCCCAGAATGGATACCGCGACTATGGGGGCCTTTACATATTTCAAGGCCCAATTAAGAATTCCATGACCGGCCAAGCCCGGCCCCAGGGCCAGAAGGATAAAAAGCCCCCAATCAAGCAGCGGATAGCCGCTTAAGCTAAGGCGGCCCACAAGACATACCGGAAGCAGAACCATTGATGCAATTGCCGATACTATAAAAGTATAGTCCAGAGCCCCTATACGGGCTCGCATCCGGCGCCCGATTATAAAATAAATGGCCACAAAAAGACCGCTGGCCAGGGCCAGCATGTCGCCCAGCAGTTTACCGCTGCGCAGGTCGCCGTGAGCTATTAGCAGGCTGCCTGCCAGAGCCAGAAATATGCCTCCCATAACGGTATAGGATAATTTTTCCCGCAGAAAAAATATGGAAAACAGGAGTACAAATATGACCTGCAGGTTAGTAAACAGCACTGAACTGGAGATACTGGTATAATCCAGTGAGCTTATCCAGAAAGCAAAATGCAGAGCCAGGAAAATTCCGGCTCCGATAATATAATAAAAATCGCATCGGTCTATACCGGCGATACTGTTTTTCAATCTATGGCCTCTGGCCCCGCCTGCCAGCAGCGAAGTAAACAAGACCCGATAAAAAGCAATTATCAGGGCTGGTGCAGTACAGTACCTTATCATAATGGAAGCGGTGGACATAGCCAGGACCGCCAGGAATATGGCCAGATATATAAAAGGGAGCCTCATGCTTCCGCGCCCAGATAAGACTGGATGACCCTCTCGTCGTTTTTAATTTCTTCCGGGCTGCCGTCGGCTATTTTACGGCCATAATCCAGCACCGCAATTTCCTCGCATATATTCATAACCAGATTCATATCGTGCTCCACCAGTAATATGGTAAGATGCATGTCATTCCTTATCTTCCAAATCAAATCCATCAATTCAGTTTTCTCGGTGGAATTCATGCCCGCCGCCGGTTCATCCAGCAGCAGCAGGGAAGGCTTTAAGGCCATAGCCCGGGCTATTTCCAGCCGTCTCTGTTCACCATAGGCCAGGTTATCGGCATACTCCCACCTCTTATCATAGAGGCCCACCAACTCCAGCAACTTTTCGGTCTGCTCTATTATAGCCTTTTCTTCCCGACGCTCGCCGGGCAGGCCCAGTATGCAGCCCCAAAATCCGCTCTTGCCGACCCCGTGGCTGCCCACCCGAACATTATCCAGCACCGATAGTTTATTGAACAGGCGAATATTTTGAAAAGTACGGCCGATGCCTATACGCGCTACATTCCAAGGGGACATATTATTGAGCAGATGGTCCTTAAAGATCACCTTTCCCCCGGTAGGCCGGTATATTCCGGTTATAATATTAAAGAGCGTGGTCTTGCCGGCGCCATTGGGACCAATAATACCGAAAATCTGCTGTTCGTCAACTGCCAGATTGACCAGGTCCAAAGCCCGGAGGCCGCCAAACTCCTGGGTTATATCTTCTAATTGGAGGACTGCCATGAGCCCACCTTCTTTCGCGCAAACTTTTTCTTGATATCATAAACCCTGACATCACCCAATAAGCCGTTGGGACGGAAGATCATCAATATTACCAGCAAGGCTCCGTAAAATAGGAGACGATATTCCGCCACCACTCTCAACATTTCCGGCAGCAGGGTGAGGATAACAGAACCCAGAATAGTTCCCGGTATGCTCCCCATACCTCCCAGTACCACCATATTGAGCAGTTCAATGGACTTCATAAAACCAAAGTCCTGAGGCCGGATAAAATACATATAGTGAGCATAGAGGCCTCCCCCCAGACCGGCCAGGAACGAACCGGCGGTAAAAGCCAGCACCTTCAGGCGGGTCGTGTTGATCCCGCTGGCTTCGGCCGCTATTTCATTCTCTCGGATAGCATAAAATGCCCTCCCCAGACGGGAGTTGAGCAATTTGGCGTTAAGTACAACCACTATGATGACCAGGGTCCAAACCAGCAAGAAAGTGGTATTCTGCGGAATGCCGGACATCCCCACCGCCTTGCCCCCGGGTTCAAAGTTCAGGAAAAATACCCGGATAATTTCAGCAAAACCGATGGTAACCATAGCCAGATAGTCCCCTTCCAGGCGCAGGGTAGGTATGCCGATAAAAAATCCGAACAGCGCCGCCATGGCCGCACCGGCCAGCAAAGACAGGAAAAAAGGGCATCCCAGCTGCATGGAAAGAATAGCTGAGGTATAAGCCCCCAGACTCATAAAACCGGCATGTCCCATGGATAACTGCCCGGTGACACCTGTAATCAGATTAAGCCCCAGGGCCAGGATTATATTTATACCGATCAGCATCAGGATACGCAGGTAATAAGGATCTATATACTGTGATAAGAGTGCGTCCATACTAAACCTCACCTATACCTTTTTCGAAATCTTTTGTCCCATTATGCCTTGCGGGCGAATAATCAAAACCAGAATCAGAATGCCGAAGGCGATGGCGTCTTTATAGGAGGATGAAAGATAAGCTACGCCCATTATTTCCAGTACTCCCAGGGTAAGCCCTCCGATCATGGCCCCTGGTATGGAGCCGATACCGCCCAGTACGGCAGCGGCAAAAGCCTTGAGTCCGGCCATGGTTCCCATGTAAGGCCACACCGCGTTATAGTATATGCCTACCATGACCCCGCCGGCAGCAGCCAGAGCGGAACCTACCGCAAAAGTAAAGGAGATAATCCGGTTAACATTAATCCCCATCAGGTAAGAGGCATCCAGGTCCTGGGAACAGGCTCGCATGGCTTTACCAATACGGGTTTTCTGCACCATCACCTGTAATCCCACCATCAATAAAGCAGCCACCACCAGAATTATGATTTGCAATGATGAAACCTGCAATGACCCCAACTGGTAAGTCTCAATATTGATGATCTCAGGATAACGGCGGGTATTGGTCTGGGCTATCAAAACCATCAACGTGGATAAAAAGATGGAAACTCCGATGGCACTTATAATAGCCGACAGGCGGGACGATTTTCCCCGCAGAGGGCGGTAGGCGACTATTTCCACCAGCATACCCAGCACCATACAGAAAGCCATGGCTCCCAGCAAAGCGACTCCGATATTAAGACCGGTATTGACTACCAGAAACAGTCCTACGAAAGCCCCGACCATGTATATTTCCCCGTGGGCAAAGTTAATAAGTTGAATAATGCCATAAACCATGGTATAACCGAGGGCTATTAAGGCATAGGTGCTGCCCAGAGTCAGCCCATTCAGCAGTTGTTGCCAAATCATAAGTGTCCTCCCCTGACTGATCTTAACTATACAGAGTTTAGGACAGAATAATAGCTGCCTTAAACTCTGTATAATCTTGACAATGGCCCGACCTCAAACGGACGGGCCATTGTATATAGTATAAAGCATATTGCTACTGAATGTTTACCGGAATCTTATCCAATAAAGTCAATTTTCCATCTTTTACGGTAATCAGACAAACCGGGCTTTTGATTGGTTCCCGGTCAGTCCGGAAGGTGGTGTTGCCTGATACCCCCGGATAATCCTTAAGCTTGGCCAGTTCGTTCTTGAATACCGAAGGGTCGGTACTGTTGGCATCAGTCATAGCCTTGGCCAGAATCATGACTGCATCATAGTACTGGGCGGAAAACATATCCGGTTCTTCATTATATTTGCTTCTATAGGTCTCCAGGAATTTTTCTGTCTCCGGGTTGGATTCGTCGCCGCTGAAACTAAACCCGCAATAGAAGATAACCTTCTCCTCCACGGCCTTGCCGCCCAGTTTGGCCAGATCCTGCCCATAAAGGCCGTCGCCGCCGACCAGATTGATATCCAGCCCCTGCTTCTGGGCTTCATTCATCAAAAGGGCCGCCTCCCGATAGTACCCGGTAAATACCAGAACATCCGGCTGAGCTTTCTTTATATTGGTGATCTGGGCGGTGAAGTCTGTTTCCTCGTCATTAATACTTTCTTCAATGACTATTTTCCCCTTCTGTTGCTGGATGGCCTCTTTAAATACCGGTGTCAATGAAACACTGTAGTCATTGTTGCTGGAGGTAACCACAGCAAAGTTCTTCCATCCCTTGGTGTTCATCATCCAATCGACTACCAGAGGTACTGCCAGCTTGTCCAGCAAAGTGTTGCGGAATACATAATCGCCGATCTCCACCACTCCGGTTCCGGTAGCGCCGGCGGAGAATATGACGATTTTATTGGTCTGGGCTATCTTAGCCGCAACTTTAGTCAATCCGGTACAAGGGTCGCCCACCATAGCTGCGACTTTATCCCTGGTTATATATCTGGTGGCTATATTGGATATCTCGGTCGAATCACCCTTATTATCCTGATAAATACCTTCTACTTTTTTACCCAGTATCCCACCATTGGCATTTAGTTCTTCTATAGCCATTTTCATACCTTTTTGGCCGGGGATGCCGTAGTTGGCTACTGATCCGGTCGTAGCTCCCAGAAATCCCAATTTGATAACATCTTCCTTAGCCTGATCAGAATCGGAACCACTGCCGCCACAACCCGCAACCACCGAGAAAATCATTAACAGACTCAAAAGCAGCGCCCATTTGGTTTTACCGCGAAATTTCAAAATGCTTTTCCTCCCTTACCTATCTGATAAATACACCGGACCTTGTGTAAAAACACCCCCAGTCATAGTAAAGTATAACAGTTTATATATTCCTTTTAGTAGCATAAAATCCTGCAATATAATTAAAAAACTGTAAACTCGACCCATGGCATGAGGTACCGGCATCGGACCCGGAATGATATGACCGGCTCAAAACACCTTATTCCATATCCCTTACATAAAAGGAGCCAGTGGTATATCGCCGTATTCCCCGGATTGCAGAAAAAGCTGCACCCTGGGGTCATAGCGATAATCCTCAATTAATTGCTTAAACATCAGGTCAAAACTGGTAAGAGCAGATGGAGAAGACATTGGCAGCAACCCCGTTTGTTCAGCAAAAAGCTGGGCGGCGGCAGCACCAGTCCAACTCAGGGAATAGATAAGCTGTTCGGTCTCGCCTGCCAGCTGGCAGCACAGGTAAAACCGGCATATAAGCGCGCGCACCGGATAGATGGTACATATGTTATCCTGCAAAAAAGCACAGGGATTGGGCCGCATCCTCAGCAACCCTGCCTTAAGCTTTTCTTCCTGAAAATAGCGGGCCACAAACTCAGGATAGTCAAGGCCAGTTAAAGCCGCCATTTTTTTAAAAGCAATCAGATCAGGGATCACATAAGCGGTGCTGCAGCAATTTACCGTACAGGCCCGGCAGGCATGATGCTGGCCTTCAGCATAAAGCTTGCGGAGTTTGTCGTCGTCACATAAGGGTTGCCAGGCATCAAGCAGATCCTGCAGGTTAGCCTTATCATCATTTACCCTGACCTTCAGGCCCTTAGTTTCATCTTTTTCGTCATAGCCTATTTCAACTTTGTTTATCCCCATATCAACCCAACTTAATCATCTTGATCGCGTTGCGGGCAAGTTCGTCACAGCGCTCGTTCCAGCGGTCACCCGAATGCCCTTTCACTTTCTCTATTCTTACCCGATTCCTTTGCGTCTGCTCCAGTAAAGCCTTCCACAAATCCTGATTGGCGACCTTTTCTTTTTTGCTGTTTTTCCATCCGTTTTGGGTCCACTTGCCGATCCAGTCCTGGCGGAAAGCATTTACTATATAGGCGCTGTCGGAATATACCACTACATTCCAATCCCTGACCTTAAGAGCCTTCAAAGCTTCCAGCACGGCTGTGAGTTCCATGCGCTGATTGGTGGTTTCCTCTTCTGCTCCGGAAATCTCTTTTATCTTATCGCCATAAAAAAGAACAGCTCCCCATCCGCCTGGTCCCGGATTCCCGGAGCATGCTCCATCAGTGTATATGGTTATCTCTGGCATTAATGTCTACTCCTTCTCATGGTGAGGATTGGCTTTCACTATTTCCATAGCCTCGGTTAAAGCCACCATTAAAGCAACATTCATACCTCCATCCAGGGAAGCGGTCTTTATTAAGACCTCACCCTTTTTAGTAGCTGCATAATGAGGACTCAGCCGGTTTAAGGCGTAGGCTGCCATGTCCGCACGACAATTCTCGCAACGGCACATGTCCGGTCGCTGGTCTAAGATGGATTCCATTACTTGCCATACCATAGTTTCCATGACATTGGTTACTTTTACCATTATCGGCACCACACATTTCAAAAATTTAATTCTATGACACCCGGACATGTTAAAATCCTGATCCTGATATAAGTTAAATACTGCAAAAGGGAAAAAAATCCCCTTACGGGGATTGATCAGGCTCCGGAAACCTTTTTATCGGTGCTGTCCGCTTGTTTAACATAACCGCCCACATCACCGTCCAAAAGAGCCTGGTTATCTTTTTGCCTTTCTTTATTAAGTGATCGGGCCCGATCCTTAATCTGCTTATTATCAGTAGTATAGAACCCCGAGCCTTTGAATACGACCCCTACGTTCTTACTTATCATCCTCTCAACTTCACCACCGCAGGTAGGGCAGATTGCCAGCGGTTGGGCGCTGATCTTCTGCATTTTGGTAAACTCTCCGCAATTTTTGCATTTGTACTCATAAATAGGCATAATTTCAACTCCTAACCTAAAACAAATCAGTGAAATATTTTTAAATTAATGAAAATTTAAAAATTTCTTAGCGCTTATAAGCCTTCAGTAACTCCCCCAGGGTCAGTATGCTTCTGCGTCTGTCTGAATTTATCATGAAAATAATTATACACCAATTAGTCAATAAATTAAAAATGCTGTCAGTTCATTATGCTGAGATAAACGATCAAAGCCATAATTCCATTCCACACCCCATGAGCCAGAGCCGAAACCAAAATACTGCCGCTTTTTTCATATATATAGCAGAGTATTATCCCCCCTGCCGCCAGGGGAACAGCTCTCCATAAATCCCAGTGCACCGCTCCAAAAAGCAAACCGGCCACTATTGCTCCCCCCAGGGTTCCCAGATACGATTTAAATACCGGGTAAATCATCCCCCGGTAATAGAGCTCTTCTGAAATCGGCGCCAGTACCGATCCCATTATCAGCAGTATTAAAAAACTCCCCCAATTGTCAGCCGAACGCAGCATATCCTCAAAAAGCTGGGGTTTAACATCCGGGTTAAACAGGTTAATAATCAGGCCCAGACTGATAATAAAAATCATAAGCAAAAATCCGCCCAGAAGCCCGTAGTAGATATACTCCTTCCCGCTGACGTTTCTTACCCCCAGATCACTGAGCCGGGCCCGATTTAAAACCAAAGTAAACAACAGTACCAGTAAGATCGTAACTACAAACTGGAAAATGTAGGCGATGGCAAAAAAAGCCAGGGTGGTATCACCGACTCCGGTCCCGGCCAGCCAGACTTTTATACCATCAGAATAGCGGCCAAAAATCAACCCTGCGGCAATGATGCCTATATAAACCGCCACGATCTCCAGCAAACCCCAGCGTGGTCTTTCCCTCTGTTCCATACACGTTCCTCCTTGATCCTTTTAATTATACATCAGATGTATAAGACTTGGGAAAACCATCAAGATATGCGGGAATGAAAAGCCAGGAAATATGAAATTGATGCTTTTATTAATGCTCATAACGGGAAATACTAGTTTTTAGATACCAGAAACGGAGGTTGCCGTTATGCCGCCATTATTATATATTATCCTGCTCAGTGCAGTCCTGTTTATCATGCTTTATTGGGTTTTGTCCGCCGCCGGTCCGGAAGAACACCGTTCCCGGTTTAAAATGCCGTCCCAGGATATGTTCTCCTGGGAGTCAGCCCAGGAACTATTCAGATATCTGGAAACAGAAGAATTCTACCTGCCTGCTGACAGCATCAAGCTGCTTGCAATCGACTCCGGGCATTTGCGGGCTTACTGGCGTATAAGCCAGAGCAAGTGGCAGGAAATCTTAAAACAGCTGGGCAACCGAGCCTCGGGCCGAGAACTGATATTACGCCTGCATCAGGATGGTAAAACCCTTGACCTTCCGGATGCCTCCGTTAAAAGGCCGGTCGGCAGTTATGACTGGGAAATCGAAGCGGAATCATCCTACTACGTAAGTCTGGGGATTACCGGTAATGATTACACTCCTCTGATCATCTCCGATAAGCTGTAGAGAGCATTTTATGAGGGCATAATTTAGCGCATTTCGCCGGTATTTTTCAGATGAACTTTAACTTTTACCCTGATATCGGCATTTTTAATAAAATCGGGATTATCAATATATGGGAACAAATTTTTACGTTCTTTAGTCAAAGCATATTTGCTTATATCAATACAGTCCAGTTTTAATTCGTTTTGCATCATATCAATAAATCTTTCACACTGGGCCGTAATCTCTTTTTCTATCGTCTTTTCGATCTCTTGCAAATGGGCTTCATCTACAGGATACTGGTGGCTGTGTTCCTGTAATGTCCCCTGAATTTCTATGGTGACAACAAAACGGTGTCCTTGATCGTTTCTGCTATATTCTACTTTCCTGCTGTTATTCACCAGAACCGTCCCCCGGTGGAGGGTACCATCCACTTGGGCCGCAAAGGGAAGATAGCTCTTCCCTTTTAAACCGCGCAGCAATACCAGGTTGAGAGCCTCTTCGGTCCCTACCCTGCCTATCATCCGGTCTTTTTTAAATAAGGCTGCCCCGGTTATCACCACCCGATTGCCTTTACGTTCCAGTACGGGGACCACCGGATTCCTGCCTGCACTCTGCTGGATACGGAATTGACTTATATTAGTAACCGGTATAAAGGTTCTCCTATTAATCCCATTGAATAATGCCTTCAGGTAGCTGCCTATATTATTATAAGTCTTTATGGGCGTTTTAATGACGTTTTCGCCCCGGCCAGCGGCTACTGCCATGTACATGGTGCCACTGACCGTGGAACTCCGCCATAATACATCCATATAAGGGTTTACCCCCTGTCGGGCCAGTTCTTCACCCAATACTATTATCAGGTTCATGCCGGTTACATAAGTATCGGCATCAGTTAATCCCCTCCGCCGGCGCACATCGCCTATCGTAACCCCGGACAAGGTTTCAATATTTACCGGGGTTGGAGCGTCGGGAGTGAGGTTAGGGACCGCCGTGGTTAAGTCCAGCCGTTTTTCGCCTGCCGTTGCGGGCGGGTCGGTAGGATCGGAGCTGCCGGGCCGGTGCAGGTCATAGGCCGCAGCCAGAGGGAAAGACAGTTCTTCCAGATCCCGGGAATCCCAACAGCCCGCAATAAGGATAAGAAACATACCCAGGATTATTGCCAGGTGCAGTTTCTTATTCATTGGCGGCCTCCTTCCCTTTAATAATTGCCATAAACAGCATGATCAGGGGATAGAACAGACCTACCAGCCAGAAACTGTAACCGGCATAGTCGGACCATTGAAATGCCGTTATTATGTTTGTCGGCAACAAGGCTACGATATAAATCAGCAGGGCGACAAATAACACCGTCCAATGAAAATATCTGCTCCGGTCTACATGAAAGACCTCGCTCAGGACATAAGAGGCGGCAAAACCCATGTTCATGGTGGGACGCCCCCTACTCCCACCCACACTGCCAGCAGAAAAAATTCAGGTCTTTCCAGTACGGCAAGTTTTACGGTTTTTAGCATGCTCAGCGCAGGCCAGTTTATTATCTGCAGGAGTTCATGGCCCCAGACCAGTATACAGACCAGGGTCACAACCAGATAAACCACCGTAGTAAAGCTTAAACCCAGTATCCCCGCCTTGATCACTTCCTCCTTGCGGCCTACCAAAAAATAGAATACCAGCAATATCTCCACCCCTGCATAGGAGAAGCTGCTGACCAGAGCTCCCCGGGTTATGCAGGCAAGTCCCGCTTCTCCTGCCGGCAGGAGATTGGTATAGTCGGCGTTTACCAGAGGAAGCAGCAACAGCAAAAGCAAAGCAAAGATTATCCAGAACAGTATTTCATTTACCCGCGCCACCACCCGGGCGCCTTTATTAATCACATAAACGACCCCGACCAGGACCAGAAAAATGGTGATGGGCAGTGGAGTACACGGAAGCAAAAAAATACTGGTTAGCTCAGAAAACAGACGTACCACTATCCCCTGAAAAAGTACTACATAAGCTGCAAACAGAAAAACTATGACCGATCCCAGCCAGCGTCCGAACAGGAGATGGTTCATGCCCACAAACCCTGCTTCCGGCATACGGCGTCCCAAACGCTCAATGATCAGCAATACCGCAAAAGGAAGCGCCGCCCCCAGAAGTACGGCCAGCCAGGCATCTTGCCGGGCCTCAATAGCGACCAGATGGGGGAGGCTGAAAACACCAACGGCAATCTGGGCGCCAACAATTATAAATACCAATTGTTTACTGGTAATAGTATCGTTAGCGTTCATCCCGGTTCCCCTCCTGCCCGCTGTTTCCCTGGCGCTGTTTCTGCTGGCTGGGTATGGACAGCGGCCTCTTATCCATCTTCCAGAGGAAGATACGAAAGACGCTGTCCTTCAAATCAGAGTAGCGCATGGGGGCAAAGGGGGCAAAATATGGTAGCCCCAGGCTTTCCAGACTGCTGAGATGTGTAAGCATGATTAGCCAGCCCAGGGAAAAGCCAAAAAGCCCAAAGCCGGCGGTGAGAAATATTAAAGGCAGGCGCAGAATACGGGTAGCCTGTACTAAAGGACCTGAAGGCAGAATAAAGGTGCAGATAGTCGTAATGGAAATAATTATAATCACAGCCGGGCTGGCCAGCTTGGCGGAAATGGCAGCCTGTCCCAAAACAATACCCGAGACCACCCCGGCAGTCTGTCCTACCGGACCGGGCAGGCGCAGCCCGGCCTCAATCACCATCTGGATTATAAATTCCTGCAGCAGGGTTTCAATCAAAACCGGGAAGGGAACCTCTTTACGCGCCTGAGCTATGCTTACTACCAGATCCAAAGGTACCAGCTCCGGTGTAAAGCTGATGGCTCCGATATAGAGGGCGGGAAGAGATACGGCAATAAAAAAGGCTATGAAGCGGGCAAACCTGAGATACGAACCCAGGAAGGTGCGCTCCAGATAATCTTCGGAAGCCTGAAAAAACTCAACAAAAAGCGCCGGAAGAAAAATGGCGGTGGGAGTGCCATCCACTATTACGGCTATCCTCCCCTCCAGGAGCTCGGCAATGGTTTTATCGGGACGCTCACTGGTCCATACCTGGGGAAACAGCGAATAGGGCTTATCTTCTATATACTGAATTATATTGCCCGCGCTTATAACCCCGTCTATATCAATACGGTCCAATCTCCGGTTTACCTGTTCCACCAGCCCGGCATCAGCTATATCATCAATGTAGATTACCGCCACCGGAGTACGGGTTCTCCTCCCCACGGTCGTCTTGTTTATCACTAAACGGGGAGTACGCAGATGGCGCCTTATCATGGAGAGATTAATGTCAAGATTCTCAATAAAACCTTCCCGGGGGCCGCGTATAGCCTTTTCCGACGGAGGTTCCTCCACCGCCCGGGCCACTCCTCCATGGATGTCAATGATAACCGCTTCCTGGATGGTCTCAAAGATCAGCACCAGCATGCCGTCGAATATGCTGTGCACCATCACTGCGAAACTGTCGCTCTTGCGCAGCTGTCCCACACTGATGGAAGTACGTACAATCAAATCCACCCGGTCGGCGGCGGGGAAATCGCCCGGATCCCAGCCTCCGCTATGCGACATCAGGGGTTTGAGCACATGTTCATTTAATCTCTTATCATCAGCTATGCCGTTAAAATAAAAGGCACAGGCCTGCAGCTTCATCTCACTGTCCAGATAAAAAGGCCGGGCGATAAGGTCGTCATTTTTTTCAATATAGGGCCGTAAAAGAGCCAGCTTATCCTCATAGCCCGGCGGTAATTTACTGTCCGGTATTTCCTGGCTATCATGGTTGTCCTGATACTGGCTGGGACCAGCCCGACGTGGTATCTTGCGCATGCTGTTGCTCCTGATAAAAAATACTAGGATATATTTTTTACCATATCACGCTTTTTTATCCTCTGCCTGAAGTTGGCTCAAAGATGATGACCATAAGGTTAAATCTCGGTTAATAAGCGATGACGGATATCAGCACCAGCAGGGAATGAGTGAAGAAGAGAATAGCACTGAAGCGCTCCCAGCGCCAGTTAAACAAATACTTAAGCTTGATATCTCCACGGAAAAAGCGCCCCAGGGAATAGCCGAAACTTACCAAATGATACGATTCGGCGGCGATAAAAAAACCGGTAAACAACAATAAAAACAGATTTTTGACTACCGCCAAAACCAGCAGAAAATACAGCAGCTCCAGAAGAAAAGCAAGCAATAGCAGCAACCATAACTGGCCCCGGCTGCTGGCTCCCTTTTGTACCATCCAGCCAGCCAATGCCTGCAACAGTTCCAGCTCAAAACCTTCCGGCTCCCCCCTGATTATCCTGAGAAAATAAAATGAATAGAGGAATATTATAGTTCCGGCGATTAATCCCAGGGCTGCGGTCAAGCCGTTTCACAACCTTTCGACTGATTCTCTAACACTATATCATAACCGCAAAGCTGTGCAAACAAATTGCAGGGCCAATTGCTCCCGGCAATTATTAAGCCGTATAAGCATATGCTTATTCCGAACCAGCAACCCGGTATAATTAACTGCTGGCTTTTTTTATCGCCATTACCTGACGGGCCTTTTTTATCTCATTTATCATAAACGTTCTATCCTCGGGACGGTGCACATAATCCAGGTTGTCCACCCTGATTACGAGCAATTCTCCGCCCAAAGCGTAATCACGATAATTGGACTCATAAAAAGTATTCAGGTGAGCCCAATACTCCCTTTCCACTTCCACTTCATCCGGTCGTCCCCGTTTATGGATACGGCGGATAGCTTCATCGGTATCAACCTTGAGATAGACTAAAAGCCTGGGCGGTACTACATGTTCCAGCATAGTCTCCAGCAGATTATTGTAAACTGCATATTCCTCCGGTTTAAGGTAGCCATATTCCAGATACATGCGGGCGAAAATACGGTCGGAATATATGGAACGATCCATTACCGCTTGCCCCACTTTCATGGCTTGGCTATATTGTTTGAAGCGATTGGTCAGGAAATTGGTCTGCATAGGGAAAGCCCATTTGGCCCGATCATGGAAAAATTTATTCAATAAACGATTCTCGTCCTCAAACATTTCGCTGAATGGTTTCAGGTCAAATTCGTCACAGATGATCTTAACCAGGCTTGACTTGCCGACTCCGGTAACTCCGTCCACGACTATTTCCACCCCTTTGGCCTCGTCCACTTCTCTTTCTCCTTTCTGCCAGCAAAAGAATCCTTAATAATTACTATTTCTAGCTGCAGGCAAGAATTCCTACCGGCCGATTTCATTATTAAGCTACTCTCCGCCGGTCTCCAGGATTTGGTATGATGACCGGACTACGGTACGCAGGCGAACCTTTCCGCCCCAGAGCTGGGCCAGGTGTTTTAAGGTCTGATGCGCATATTCCAGCTGCAATTCCCTCCCATCCCACTCATGATCCAGCATAAGCAGGTTGTTCTTCGCCCCTGCCTCTACTGCCTTAATAACCGGCAGCGCCTGTATGCCCACATTAAGAGCCAAAGCATTACGGATTTCTTTCCATCCTTCTTCATCCGCAATCTCTTTTACATAATAGTCCCGTCCTTTTTTTATAAAGGAGAATAGGTTAAACTCCCGGCAGATGTCTTCGTCCAAATAGCGCCGTAAAAAGGAAGCGTCCCTTTCCTGCTCCCGTATAGCAAAGATATCCCGACTATTCTGCTCCAGTTTTTCAAATAGCTTAAATCCCAGATGATAAGGATTGAGTGAGCCTTCAAGGGAGCAAACCACTTGATTATGACGCTTCAGAAACTCCAGGTGCATTTCCTGAGGCAATTGCAAACGGTTCAATATTTTATAGTGCCAGTAACTGGCCCAGCCTTCATTCATAATTTTGGTCTCCATCTGGGGTAAAAAATACTGGCTCTCCTCCCTGACAATATTGACGATGTCTTTTTCCCATTCACTTAAAGACCCGTAACGGGTGATAAAAAGGAGCAGATCTTCTTCCGCTTCCAAGGGTATACGACTTAGATCCGGCAGGGGCTTCTCGGTCTTTTCCTCCAGCAGCGGATGCTCACCGACAGCCCGCAGGCTGCAGCGGTTTATAATTCTGTCCTTAACTTCTTCCGGGGTCAGGTGTTTCTCCCCTACGGTACGATGTATCTGAAAACGCAGAGCATGAGCCGCATTCAGCACCCTCTCCACGCTGGCATAGCCTATGCTGGGATCTTTTATGTAATCGCTTATCCGCCGGGCATGGGATTTAAACATTTCCAGGGTATATTCGGCCCTGGTTCCGTCTTTAAACAGGCGGTTATTCTTGAAAAAGTCATTGTGCCCATAGACATGAGCCATGGTCAGTATCTGCAGCAGCAAAGTGTTGTCCTTCATCAGATAGGCCAGGCAGGGGTTGGAGTTTATAACCATCTCATAGGGTAAACCATTGAGATTATAGCGATAAAAGGTCTTTTTGCGTTCATAAGCTTTGCCGAAGCTCCAGTGAGGGTAGCGAACCGGCATCCCGGCATAGGCTTCATATCCCAGCATGTCCTCATAGCTGCAGATCTCATACTCCTGAGGGTAGGTGTCCAGGCCCGCTTCGGCCGCTAAGTCCTCAATGCGGGCGTTGTAGTACAAAAGGTCTTTCATGCTATAATCAGCCCCCATGTTGCTCCTCCTTCTCAGCTATTTTTAATAACCTTCTGAAAGCCGGCCAAACATCTTCCTTGCTGTCGATACTAACGGACACAAAATTCTCCGCTTTAATCGCGGCGAATTCATCCGCCATGGTGCTGTCCACTTTCCAGGAGGATTTTATCTCTCCATAGCCAAACAGATTACATACCTGACATAGCTCCCGGGCCTTTCCCACCGCTTTCTCAATATCTTCCGGCCAGTTGTCGCCGTCACTGCAGTGGAAAGCGTAAATATTCCATACCGCAGGATTATAACGCTCCTCAATAATCTCCAGCGCCTTTTCGTAGCCGCTGCTGATCATAGTCCCGCCCGATTCTCCCCGATGGAAGAAATCGTCCTCATTTACCTCCAGGGCGGTAGTGGTATGATTAATGAACACCAATTCAACATTAATGTAGCGGTAGTTGACAAACTGGTAGAGCAGGAAAAAGAAGCTGCGCGCCAGATACTTCTTATTGAGATACATGGAACCTGAATTATCCATAATACAGATTACTACCGCATTGGATTCGGGACGCATTTCTTCGCGGATACGCTGATAGCGCAGATCCTCCTCCCGGAAAGGGAATCTTTCTATTTCGCTATCCGCTTCCAAATCTTTCAGGGTTCTTTCCATGGATTTCTTGCGTTTTATCCTTTCCGTCATGGAACGCTTTTTGGCCAGCCGTGGAGGTATGCCTTTTCTCTGTATACCATGTCGTTTGTTACTCTTCTCGCTCATGATATAAGAGAATTTCTTTCTTTCCAGGAAGGGCAGATCCAGGTCTTCAAACAGGTACTGCACCAGTTCTTCCAGAGTAACATCAGTTTCATAGTAGTCTTCACCTTCGGCATTGCCTGCCCCTTCACCGCTGCCGGGACCGTTGGGCTCACCTCTGCCGGAGGCTATTTTGTCGCCGCGCTTTTCCTGACCGCTGCCCGATGCCGCCTGTTCATGGTTATCCCCATAGATAAACTGATATTCCTTTATTCCCCGTACCGGTATTTTTACGGTCTTATCCTTGCTCTTGCCGATTATGCTCTCCTCGGCAATGATACTGCCCAGGTTTTTCTTGATCGACTCTTCCAACAGCTGGCGGTGCCGCCGCCGGTCCTCGGCGCTGCGATCCCGCCCTCCGCTGTCATATTCACGAAAAATAGCCAAAGCCATCCCCTCAGTCTTTCCATAAGTTATTGGCGGCGTAGCGCAGGATAACATTGCAGCAGTGATGGCAGTAGCCGTTGCGATTCATTTCCTCCACCATGGCATTGTATTTCTGGTTCTGCTCTTCATCCCGCACCCGGGCCTGGGTAACTATCCGGGACAGTTCTTTTACCGAAGCAATCAGTTTTTTTTCAATCGCTTCCCGCAGAGGTTCATAGCTGGCGTATTCAATCTTGCGATTATTGCGCAGCAGGTAAAACATGTAGGCGGTAACATCGTGGCGGAATCCTTTGGCAGCGCTTCCGCTCAGGCCGATACCGGCTTCGATTGATTCCATGAAAGCTTCATCCGGCTCCAGTTCTTCCCCGGTATTGGCGTCTTTCAATTTCACTTTATTCACATAAGCCTCGGCATGGTCAATGTAATTATTGAACAGGCTCTCCGCCTGTTCCCGGTAACCATGAATGAAGGCTCTGGTGACCTCTTTCTCCAGAATACGGTGGTATTCTTTCTTGATGGTGTCCTGTAAATAGGTAAGCTGCTGTTTTTTCTCATCATCACTGCTGTCTGTGGATTTTACCGCTTTTATCAGCGATTCCAGCACGGTAATAGGATTGATGCAGTCGTGCTCTGATTCCGACAGGGTATTATCAATGGCTTTCATTATGAAGCGGGTGGATATGCCGGTGAAGCCCTCCCGGGCCGCTTCATCCCTGAGTTCCAGGATATCAACCTTTTTGGTGGTATCCTTCTGTATGATCTCTTCTCCGTTATAGATACGCATTTTGGTAATCATATCCACCTTGGATGATGGGATGAGGCGGCTGACGATGGCAAACATAGAAGCGATCTCCAGCGTATGGGGGGCTATATGAGCCCTGAAATTGCTCTTTTTAAGTATTTTTCGATAAATTTTGACCTCCTGATCCAACTCCAGGCAATAGGGTACTTCTATCTTAACGATACGATCCAGAATGGCCTCATTGGTGTGGTCGGATTTGAACTTATTCCATTCCGCTTCGTTGGAATGAGCCAGAATTATACCGTCAAAGTAAATCATCGCCCCCTTGCCCGGTGAGGGGATCGACTTCTCCTGGGTGGCAGTGAGAATAGCATGCAGGTATTCAACATCATTTTTAAAGATTTCTATGAATTCTACGATCCCACGGTTGCCGGCGTTAAAAGCCCCGTTTAACGACAGGACCCGGGGATCGTCTTCCGGATAAAGATCCATCTTGGATATATCCACTGATCCCACCAGAACTGAAGCATCCTGGTTATTGGGGTCCACCGGCGGCACCACGGCAATACCTTTCCGTGACCGTATGGAGAAATCAGCGCCGACCACCCCGAAATCTTCATACCGGCCCTGATAATCGTTAGCCAGACGGTAGCGGCAAACCGGACACAGATCACCTTCGATTTTTACCCCCAGCAGTTCCTCAAAACGAGGCCTAAGATGCTTGGGTATTAGATGCAGGGGCTCCTCCCGCATGGGGCACCCTTCCAGCGCATATATTGAAGCACTGCTTTCCAATGCTTTTTTCAGGCTTTCCATTAAAGACGACTTACCCGACCCCACCGGTCCCACCAAATAAAGAACCTGCCTGGATTCTTCACCCCGCATGGCAGCCGAATGAAAATATCTCACCATTTCCATAATGGTTTTATCTATGCCATAAAACTCATCCTCAAAAAATTTATATTTACGTATGGTATCATTTCCGTAAATTCTTCTGAGGCGTGGATACTCCTCGGTTTTAATCAGCTCCACCCCTGGTTCCATGATAATCTGGTGCATCCGTTCATGGGCCAGAATCGCAACCGCAGGATTCTCCCGGACTATTTCCAGGTATTCCAGGAAGTTAGTAGCTGATGCTTTCTCCCTCCTGCTTTCTCTGTCATTGCGGATTAGTGCGTCAAAATCATAGCTCATGGAAAACCTCCTTCCAGAAACCGTAAAAAAGTAAACCGTCATATCTATATATATGCAGGGGGGTGAATATCTTGATGCTGAGAGGGTTAACAATAATTGGTTATAAGGCAAGAAAAAAGGGAGCGCCTGCCCCCTTGAGAATCGTAATTTTATCCGAAACGGAATTGGACCCCGGTTCCCCCGGAGGGGTAGTTCCACTCCAGCACCTCGGTACCGCAGGCTATGCGGCAGGTGCCGCACTCCAGGCAGCCGTCCGTGGTCATTTCCACTGCGCCGTCGGCATTCTCCTTATACAAACCTGCCGGGCAAACCAGTACCGCCCTTTTCAAGCGGGGGTCTTTTTCCATGCCGGGTTTGATCCTGATGTGAGGTTCGCTGTCGGGTTTGAATACATCCAGTCCCAGTTTGGCTTTCAGTCCGCTCATAGTGCTCATATCTTCATCACCTTTCGCATATCTCCAGCCATCGCCCACATTTCTTTAAGGGGCAGGTATTTTTTGATTGTGGGGTAGAGCCGGTCTTTAGGTCCTGCCGGCACCTCATATATATCTTTCATCATGTTTCCTACCAGCTCGGGATAGTGTTTGAAGAACCTGGGGGTGTCCAGTACGGCGGGAGCCTCCTGGAAAGCCATAAAATCCTTCAGCACAAAGCTGTTATTGAGCATTTTTTCATACCCGGAAAGACTGGCGGCAGTGAAGTCCTCTTTTTTTTGGGCCTGCAATACGGTTTGGGCTGCGTAATAGCCGGAAGCCAAGGCATATTCCATACCTCTGACCGTAATCCCAATATTCATAGCCAGCCCGGCGGCGTCCCCGGCTACCAGAATGCCGTTGCCATACAACCGGCTCAGAGCTTTGAATCCTCCCTCGGGAATTGCATGGGCAGAATATTCCACACTTTCCCCGCCTTTTATTAATCGGGCAATTTCCGGCCGCTGTTTAAACTCATCCAGCAGAACCGGAGCCTGCACCGCCGGGGAACCCTCCATAAGATCCTTGATGGCGACCACTATACCCAGGCTCAGACTGTCCTTATTAGTATATAAAAAACCGCCGCCAAATTTTCCCCGGGTAACTTCGCCCATAAACAGACGAGCGGCGCCTTCCTTGCCTTCCAATCCAAACCGTTCTTCAATAAGAGCGGAGTCCAGTTCGATTACTTCCTTGAAACCTACGGCATAATCTCGGGGGTTCCCCGGATTGCGCAAGCCGGCCTTTTCCGCCAGCAAAGACATAGCCCCATCGCAGGCGATGACTGCATCGGCCCTGAGTTCATCGCCCCCGGCCCAGACTCCAACCACTTGGCCATCGGCGATTATTACGTCGTCAACCCGGCTTTTGCTTACCAGCATAGCTCCCTGGCCTTCAGCCTGCTTAGCCAGCCAGCGGTCAAATTTAGCCCGCAGTACGCTGTAGCTCTGATAAGGCTCCCGGCTCAGCTCATCGCCGCAATACTCAACTTTAAGCGAACGCTCTCCGGCCATGATGCTTACGCCTTCACGGGCAATAAACCTCTCCCAGGGCGCTTTCCCCCACAGTTCAGGGAAAAGTTCGCGTACCGGATTGACATAGAGGCGGCCACCGCTGACATTTTTAGCTCCCGGATAATCCCCTTTCTCCAGCAAGAGCACCTCCACCCCTTCCCGGGCCAGGGTGTAGGCTGCCGCCAGACCTGCCAGACCTGCTCCCACAATAATTGCCTCAAACTTTTCCATCCTTATTTGGCACCTCTTTTCATCCAGCGTAAAAGAAGGGAAACCATCCGGTTCCCCGGTACAGAATTATTCATCAGCCAGAGTTACCCCGGCTATTATCATTTTCTGCATATCAGCCACGCCCTCAATCTGAGGCCCGATAATAGTATCTTTATATAAACGGGCTATCTTATAATCGTTCATCAGGCCATAGGAACCGTGGATATCCATAGCCAGACGAGTTACCTCAGTTGCGGCTTCACAGACAAAAGTCTTGGTCAAAGCCGCCTCTTTGGCAAACTGCCTGGGGTCCTTGACATTATTGGCCAGGCAGCCGAGACGGTAGGCCAGCCAGCGGGCTGCTTCGTACTTGATGGCCATATCCGCTATCTTCAACTGGATAGCCTGAAATTTAGCAATAGGCTTATCACGGTGAGTTTTTTCCCTGGCATACTTAAGCCCTTCTTCATAGGCCGCCAGCATTCCGCCCAGAGCCACAGAACTTACTCCTACCTTGCCGAAGGATATGCCCAGCTGCAATATGGGATAACCCATACCCGGCCCTGACAGTATATTGGCCGCCGGGACCTTTACATCTTTAAGATAGACATCCAGCAGCATGCCGCCGTGCATGCCGATTTTATCCCAGGGTTCGGACAGGGAGCAGCCGGGGCATGATTTGTCTACTATAAAGCCGCTGGGTTGGCCGCTCTCACTGTCACGGGCAAATAGAATGATGGCGCCCGGCCAGTTGGCGTTGGAGATAAAACGTTTGGTGCCGTTGATAATATAATAATCACCGTCTTTTACCGCTGTGGTTGTAATCTGTTTAGGGTCGGAACCAGTAGCCGGTTCAGTGAAGGCAAAAGAAGCGATATGCTCGCCCTTGCAGCCCGGTACCAGGTACTTTTGCTTTTGTTCCTCGGTTCCAAATACGGAAATAGCACTCAAACCCAAAGAGTGGGCTGATATAGTCAGGGCTATACCTCCGGAAACCCTGGCAATCTGTTCCATGGCCAGGACGTAACCGTCATACCCCCCACCGGCTCCGCCATATTCTTCCGGGAAAGGAATACCGAAAAGATCCAACTCGGCCAACCCTTCAAGAATTGCCTGAGGTATTTGGTTCTCCCGGTCAATCTGTTCCGCCACCGGCTCTATGTATTTCTCGGCAAAGTCTCGAGCCATTTTCTGAATTAGAAGCTGCTCTTTACTTAAATTAAAATCCATTTCCATCCCCCCTATTTTATAAAATTACTTCAACTATAAATTTTAAGTTAAAGTAATAAATCTTATTAATATTATATTTTCATTTTAGACTTTTAGCAATGAAATCATTCTGACAATAGTATGCTCCGGTAGGGATGCATAAACATGCAGGAGCCCACACAGCGGAATATTTATTCAACCGCCGGGCTATAACTTTTTACCGCGGAATCGTGGTTTGACGCGATTCTCTTCTCAGGCATTAAAAAAGAGGGCCTCAGCCCTCTTTGAAGTTTTAGATGTTACCCGACAATCAGGCGGGAAAGATCCAGCGGGTCAACCTGCACGCCATCTTTAAACACCCGCATATTGCCTCCGGAGATATCGTCTATCAGGAGGATTTGTCCATTTACCCGGCCGAATTCAAATTTTATATCATATAGTTCCAGACCCCGGGCCGCTAAATCATCCTTAATCAGCCCGGCAATTTTTCTGGTCATTTCTTTTAGCTGCGCACATTCCTGCAGGGATAACAGCCCCAGTTGCTCCAAAGCCTCGTCCCCAATCAGGGGATCGCCCCGATCGTCGTCCTTCAGAGTAATTTCCACCAGACTATGGAGAGGCTGCTCCTTTTGAGCATATTTGCCGTACCGGCGCAAGAAACTGCCGTAAACCTTAAAGCGGCAGATTATCTCCAAACCTTCGCCGAAGGTCTGAGCCGGCAGCACCGTCATGGTATTCTCTTCAATATTAGAGTCTATATAATGAGTGGGAATGCCTGCTTTTTGGAGCAATTCAAAATAATGACGGGACATTAAAAGCGAAGCTTTACCCATTCCCTCCAGTTCACCCATTATCGAATTGGCTCCCGGGTCTATCTTCCCATTCTCCCCGGTAACATCATCCTTTAGTTTGAGCAGATAATTGCCGTCATCCAGTTCATAAACACTTTTTGTCTTGCCTTCATATACGTGCTTCATATACCAATCCTCCATCGCCAATATTTATTTACCAGCCACGGCTTGCTTGCTCCTTAGAGCAATGACGGCTTTTTCCAGACCATCAACCGTGAGTGGTTCCATAGGAAATATTTCCGCTATCTTTCTTATCGTAAAGGCTCCATCGGTCCAGTCCCAGTAATCACGGGGGATAGGATTTAACCACGCCGAATATTCAAAGTGCTGACGCAAGCGCCTGAGCCACTCTATCCCGGGCCTGTCATTATGCAGCCCCCAGTCTATAATGCCCCCGGCCCGCATAAGCTCATAAGGGGCCATACTGGCATCGCCCACTATTATCACCCGATAATCGGAGCTGTAGGTACGCAGAATATATTCGGTATCGGTATAATCACTCTGCTCACAGGCGTGACTATGGTAGAGCCAGTCATAAATGCAATTGTGAAAGTAGAAAATCTGCAGATCCTTAAAATGATTGGCGCGATGGACCGCCGTAAAAAGCTGATTGCACAGGCGGCTGTAGGTTACCATAGAGCCGCCGGCATCCATTAATAGTATTACCTTTATGGCATTATCCCGGGGTCTCTCCCAGACCAGCTCGAGACGGCCGGCATTATCACAGGTTTTATCAACGGTCGCATCCAGATCCAGCTCAGTTTTGGCTCCTTCCAGGCGGCTGGTAAACTGGCGCAGTTTGCGCAATGCGATTTGAAACTGCCTTACCCCCAGAGTCTCATCGGTGCGAAACTCCTGGAAACGGCGCATACCCGCCACCTTGACTGCAGACAAGTTGCGGGACTCTCCTCCTATCCTTATTCCCCCCGGATGATAGCCGGAATGACCAAAAGGCGAAGTCCCTCCCGTACCGATCCAGCGGTTGCCTCCATGATGTTCCTCGCTTTGCTCAGCCAGTCTTTCTTCCAGCATTCGCTTTAATTCATCCCAATCCAACTGGCGGTGGTTGCGTTTCATCTCCTCGGTTATTTCCAGTTCAGGCAGTTCCTTGTTCAGCCATTCCCATATCTTGTCCGGAAGCCCTTCCGGAGTCTCAATATCGCCAAAAAAGGCGGCAAACGCCATGTCGAACCGGTCGTAATGAGCTTCCGTCTTAACCAATAAGGCCCGGCAAAGGTGATAGAAGCCGGTCAGGCTGGATCCGGCCATGCCGCCTTCCAAGGCCTCCAATAAGGTTTGCCATTCATTCATGGAAACGGGGACGCCGAAGTTTTTAAGGGTATAAAAGAATTTGGTAAACACTGACCTTCCCTCCCGGATATGGGCCCGAAATTAAAGAGGCGCCCTTAAAAGCGCCTGCCCGGTTTATTAATAGCGGTAACGGCTTAAAGACGAATTGCCCACCGCATTGGGATTACGTCCCTTAGCCTTGCCCTGCAGCTGGTTAAGCAGGGTATCAAGGTCCTCATTTTTCTTAAGCAATACACCCAGAAAAGGCAGCTCCTGCTTAATCCGATTAGGACTGATGCCACCCACCACCAAGGCCTGCAGCCAGTCTATCAACTCGCTGGTACTGGGCTTTTTTTGAATATTGGGAACATTGCGCAGCATATAGAAAGCCTCCATGGCCTGCTCCAGCAACTTTCTCTCCAGGTTGGGGTGATGCACGGCAATAATCCTTTCCATACCCTCCGGGTCGGGAAATTCGATATAATGAAATATGCAGCGGCGCAGGAAAGCGTCCGGCAATTCCTTCTCCGCATTGCTGGTTATGACTACGATAGGGCGATGTATAGCTGCAACCGTCTCCCGGGTTTCAGGTATATAGAAGCTCATCTGATCCAACTCCCAGAGCAGGTCATTGGGAAATTCCAGATCAGCCTTGTCTATCTCGTCGATCAATAATACCACCGGTTCCGGGGATATGAAGGCTTCCCCCATCTTGCCCAGTTTTATGTACTTTTTGATGTTGGCGACGTCGCCTTCACCAAACTGGCTGTCATATAGCCGCTGTACCGTATCATAGACATAGAGCCCTTCCTGAGCTTTAGTAGTGGACTTGATATTCCAGATGATAAGCTGCTTCTCCAATGAGTCGGCAATGCTTTGCGCCAGCATGGTCTTGCCGGTACCGGGCTCCCCTTTTATAAGCAGCGGCTTCTGCAAGGCAATAGCAATATTAACGCAATTTCTCAAATCATCCGATACTATATAATCTGCCGACCCCTGGTAGCCATTACCGGCATCATGAGGCCCTGCTTTCTTAGCCATTGTCCGATTCCCCCAATAATATTGACTTCATTATTATCATTACCTCGAATACTAGCAGAAATTCACATCCGCGTCAATCGTACCCGGGCTTCCGGTATTTAAGGTTTGAAGCGCCCGGGAAACTAATTCTTAATAAATAAAATCACTGATTAAAACAGTTGAGTATAACAGTTCTGTTTGGATGCATAAATATGCAGGAGCCGTTAGACGGAGCCTGGAGCATCACCCTGCGAAGGCGAAGCGGCAGAAGGGGGCGAGCCCCACGGACGGGGCGAGAGTGACACTGAGCACGGACGCGAATTGGAACGTCCCCCTGCAGACGTGAGACAAGCAGTTGGTGTTGCCCAGGTGGAGTCTTGGCGACGGAATATTTATGCATCCAAACTCCATTCTGCCTACGGGATTATCTGCCCGCTGCAGATTTTCCCGCCAGATAACCGGTGGAAAAAGCCGCCTGCAGATTAAAGCCTCCGGTATAACCATCTACATCAATAATCTCCCCGGCAAAGTACAGCCCCTTTACCAGCTTTGATTCCATAGTCTGGGGATTGATTTCCTTAACGTCTACTCCCCCGGCGGTAACTATGGCTTCGGCCAGGGGACGGGTACCGGTGACGGTCAGTTCCATTCCCTTCAGCAACTCCAGCAGCCTTCTCCGTTCGGTCCGGTTTACCTGATTGCTTTCCTTGCTGCCGTCAACACCGCTAAGTTCTACTATTATCGGGATAAGTTTCTGGGGCAGCAGGTCGTCCAGCGAATTCTTAAACTGCCGCCGGGAATACTTGAAAAGGTCGCGCTGCAGACGTTCGTCAAGTATTTCTTCACTTAAGGCCGGCTTCAGGTCTATCAATAACCGCACCGGTTCCCGCTGCTGATATAACACCTCCCCGATATCCCGACTCAGGCTCAGAATAATAGGGCCGGATACACCGAAATGGGTAAACAGCATTTCCCCAAAATCCTCGTTAATCTTGCCGCCATTTAACCGGCAGGCGCGCACCCTGACATTTTTGAGACTCAAGCCCTGGAGCCGCTTCACCCATTCATCTCTGACCACCAGCGGTACCAATCCCGGACGCGGTTCCACCAAATGATGCCCGGCGGCCTGGGCCCAGGCATACCCGTCTCCGGTCGAGCCGGTACCCGGGTAGGACATGCCGCCGGTAGCGATAATCGCTGCCTGGCAGGGCATCAGCACCTTTTCCATCTTTATCCCCACTACCCGGGCGTCTGCGATTTTTATACCTTCAACCCGGGAAGAACAGATAACCTCCACCCCATGGTCCAACATGTTCTTATAGAGCACGGCGACTACGTCTTCGGCTCTATTACTGGCGGGAAAGACCCTTTGCCCACGTTCCACCACCGTTGCCAGCCCCTGCCGGTTAAAGAATGCGATCACATCCCGGTTGGAAAATTCATTGAGGGCACTGTAAAGAAAACGGCCGTTGCCGGCATAGCCGGAAATGAAGTTTTCCCGCTCCCGAGCGGAAGTAATGTTGCAGCGGCCCTTTCCGGTCAGCTTTAGTTTCTTACCGGGCTTTTCCTTCTTCTCCAGCAAGGTGACCCGGCCTCCGTTTTCGGCTGCCGCTGCCGCCGCCATCATGCCCGCCGGTCCCCCGCCGATTACGATTACCCTTTGCATTCCTTGTCCTCCGTGATGCTGTCTTGTTAATTGTTAACCCCCGGTTCATCTGTTACAATTTTATTTATAACATACTAAGCGAAAGAGAGGTAATTATATATTGGATAAACCGGTTGAACGCGGTGTTCCTAAGATTCTGTTTCTACTTATTATCTTGATACTGGCCGCCATGTATTACTATGCCGCCTACAGAGATCATTCCAACCCCGAAGTAGCGGTCAGGGATTTTTATAATGGTTATTTTCAGAAGGACTATGAAACCGTAGCCCAAAACCTCAGTGTATTTTGGGGGGTTCAGTTTATGCCCGAATATATGCTTATGAGCCCTCAGGAATTAATTGAGGACCGGCCTGCCATAGAGAAAAAAATGGGCGATTTTATATCCCGGGTGGAGGCTGAGACCAAGATTCCCGCCGGTATGAGCATCAAGATTCTTCCTAAATACACTCAACGGGCAGAAAACACCGCCCTGGTAGCTTATGAGCTTAAGGAGAAAAACAAGCCTGCCGGTATGGAGATGGCCTTGCTATTAAAAGAAAAAAACCGCATGTATATTTTGAAAATGATGGCGGTGAACCAGGAACAATTACAGCAGTTGAACGGCAATGATATCTCCGACCTGGAACAAAGCTTCCAAGAAATGCTGGGCCAGTAAGGCCAAATCAATGCCCCGGTCAAGATGAGCCCGGGGCATTATGCTTCTATGGCGATTTATTTTCCAGCCGATTTTATTACCGCACCTCCAGATGCAATTCATCTCCTGCAGTATAAAAGACCTTACTTTGGGGAGGTACTTCCACCTCATCCTGCAGAATGCAGCCTGCGGCTACTACAGCGCCGGCATTGAGCTTTACCCCCCGGCCCAGTATACAATCTGCCCCTACCACGGCTTCTTTAATAACGGATTTATCTTTAATAACGGTATTATCCCAGATTATAGAATCGCTCAGGTATACATTGCTGCCGACCTTGCATCCGGAGCCAATAACTACACTGCCGTCAAATCTGACATTCCGCCCGCAGACAGTTCCTTCACCCAGGAGTACCCGCGCTCCTTCAGCCGTATTGATTACTTTGCCCGACGCAGCGGTCTTAACCCGCTGCTGCAGTATATCGGCATGGGCCTGGCAATAAGTGGAGATATTGCCCACATCACACCAGTAATCCTGCACCGGCAGGCCATGGAAGGGCGCCCCCGTTCTGACCAGGTGAGGAAATACCTGTTTTCCGAAATCGTAAAATTGCCGGGCCGGTATATACTTAAATATGCCGGGTTCAAAAATATAGATGCCGGTGTTGGCCAGATGGCTCAAAGCCTCCTCGGGGCGGGGCTTCTCCTGAAACCTTTCAATTCTCCCCTGGTCATCAGTTATGACTACTCCAAAATGCTCCACCTGCTGCACTTCTTTCAAGGCTATGGTAGCCAGTGCTCCCCTTTGCCGATGAGCCTCAAGCAGTGCTCCCAGATTGATATCGGTCAAAGCATCCCCACTGATTACGGCAAAGGTATCATCCAAAAACCATTCACAGTTCTTGACTCCGCCGGCTGTGCCCATAAGCTCGTCTTCCAGAGAATATTGCATTTTTACCCCAAATTTGCTTCCATCCCCAAAATAGGAGCTGATATTGCCGGCATGGTAATACAGATTGCAGATCAGATCATCAAACCCGTGGATACGGAGCAGGGTCACAATGCTTTCCATCAAGGGGACATTGGCCATCGGTATCATGGGCTTGGGTATTTTAGTAGTGAGGGGCATCAATCTTGATCCTACCCCGGCTGCCATTATCATTGCCTTCATAAATATAAAGACCCCCTGCAGTATTGTTGTCCTAAATATACACCAAAACGGCAAATGACGGCAATTGCTCATACGGGAAGGAGAAATTCAACTTAAAGCCACAGGCCTTCCCATCCCTGTTTCCTACCATTTACATATTTGATTCCGCTGCCAAAACTCTGGTTTGGATGCATAAATATGCAGGAGCCGTCAGGCGGCGCATGGAGCTCACCCTGCGAAGGCGAAGCACCCGAGGGCACTCCTGATGTCACCTCCGGGTGACAATTAAGGTTGCGGCGGAAGGGGGCGCGCCCCACGGATGGGGCGTACCCACAGGGCACACTGATGTTCGGCAATGCCTCACCATTAAGGAGGCGAGTGACGCTGAGCATGGACGCGAATTGGAACGTCCCACTGGAGCCGCGAGACAAGCAGTTGGTGTTGCCCATGCGAAGTCTCGAGCGACGGAATATTTATGCATCCAAACCACCAATTTATATCCTTTTGCAATAGAATGATATTTCTTATCACAGGCGTTTTTTCAGGAGCAGGTAGTTTATACTGTCCACCAGGGCCTGCCAGGAAGCTTCAATAATATTCTCGGAAACTCCCACCGTACTCCATTTATCACTCTGGTTAGCGGAGTCAATCAAGACCCTGACCTTGGCTGCCGTACCGTTTTTGCCATCCAAGACCCTGACTTTGTAGTCACTGAGATGCATCTCCGCTACCTCCGGGTAAACTTCGTTAAGGGCCTTGCGCAGAGAATTGTCCAGGGCATTGACCGGCCCGTCGCCCTCGGCTGCGGTGTGGAAAGTATGGTCGCCGATCTGCACCTTAATCATGGCTTCGGCGGTTATATCGTCTTCTTCGTTCTTTTCCAGAATTATTTTAAGATTCTTAAGCTGGAAGAATTCATCATATTGGGCGAAGGCCTTGCGCAGGAAAAGTTCCAGCGAAGCGTCGGCGCCTTCAAACTGGAAGCCCTGGTTCTCCAGTTCCTTGATTTCCTTAATTAAACGCCGGGTCTCGGCATCATAGGAATTGACGTCAATGTTAAGCTCCCGGGCCTTATAGAGCAGATTGGAAAGGCCGGAAAGTTCGGAGACCAGTACCCGTCTGTGATTTCCCACTTTTTCCGGGTCAATGTGCTCATAGGTAAGCGGGTCCTTCAACAGCGCACTAACGTGTATGCCCCCCTTATGAGCAAAAGCCCCGTGCCCGACAAACGGTTGGTTGCTGTAATGAGGCATATTGGCGATCTCGCCTACGTAATGGGCTGCTTCACTTAAGTTTTTCAGATTTCCCGCCGGCAGGCACCTAAGTCCCATTTTAAGTTCCAGATTAGGAATAAGGGAACAGATGTCGCTATTGCCACAGCGCTCGCCATAACCGTTGACCGTTCCCTGAACCTGGGTACATCCCTCTTTGACTGCTACCAGGGAGTTACTGACCGCACAGCCGCAATCATTGTGAGCATGTATCCCCAGCGGAGTTTTTACCTGTTTTTTTACCTGCCGGATAATATCTCCGATCTCCCAGGACATGCTTCCGCCGTTGGTATCACAGAGAATCAGCCAGTCCGCCCCGGCCTGGGCCGCCGTTTCCACAATCTGCAGGGTATAATCCCGGTTATGCTTACAGCCATCAAAAAAGTGTTCCGCATCAAAAATTACTTCCCGGCCTTGGTCCTTAAAGTAGCTGATAGTCTCCCGAATCATGCTCAGATTTTCTTCCAAAGTGGTTTCCAAAGCCCGCAGGACATGGAAATCCCAGGTTTTGCCCACCAAAGTAATAGTCCGGGCCCCGGACTCCAGCAAGGCCTGGACATTGCCATCCCGGCTTACCGGAGTATTGGGTTTGCGGGTAGAGCCAAAGGCGGCGACCCTGGTATGGTTCAAGTCCAGGCGCCGGGCCAGTTTAAAGAACTCCAGGTCTTTAGGATTGCTGCCCGGCCATCCGCCCTCTATATAAGAGACTCCCAGCCAGGCAAGTTTTTGCGCGATTTTAATCTTATCATCCAGCGAAAAGGAGATTCCCTCTCCCTGCGCTCCATCGCGCAGGGTAGTATCATAAATCAGAACATCCAGCTGCTTATTCCCAACGCATCTAACCTCCAATATAAATCAGAATTAAACATTAATATACTCCGCCACCAGGTCTCCCATTTCTGCTGTGCCCAGCAGCTTTAGGCCCGCCTCCATAAGATCGGGGGTACGGTAGCCTTCTTCCAGTACCCGGCGCACCGCTTTTTCTATCGCAACCGCTTCCTCCTCCCGGTCAAAGGAGAATCTCAGCATCATAGCCGCCGACAGGATGGTAGCCAGCGGATTGGCCTTATTTTGTCCGGCAATATCCGGAGCACTGCCGTGAGCAGGTTCATAGAGCCCCACCTGGCCGCCGATAGAGGCACTGGGCAGCATACCAATGGAGCCGGTCAGCATGGAAGCTTCATCGGTCAATATATCCCCGAACATATTTTCCGTCACAATCACATCAAACTGGCCGGGGTTGCGAATCAACTGCATAGAGCAATTATCCACATACATATAATCGGTTTGAACATCGGGATACTCGTTAGCCAGCCGCTTGGCTGTTTCCCGCCACAGGCGTGAGCTTTCCAATACATTGGCTTTGTCCACCGAGCACAGCTTGCTTCTCCTCTTGCGGGCGGCCTGGTAGGCAAACCGTAAGATTCTCTCTATTTCATAGGTGGAATAGGTAAGCATATCCGTGGCTTTCTCTCCATCCGGAGTTTTTTCCCGCTTTTTCTCGCCAAAGTAAAGCCCCCCGGTGAGCTCCCGGACTACCAGAATATCCACCCCGGAGATAACTTCCTCTTTGAGGGTGGAAGCTTTTAACAACCCGGGGAAAAGTACACAGGGCCGCAGGTTGGCATAAAGCTCAAGCTCTTTGCGCAGGGGCAGCAAGGCTCCTAATTCCGGGCGCAGATGCACCGGCAGATTATCCCACTTGGGACCGCCTATTGCTCCCAGCAGCACCGCAGCCGAACGGCGGCACAGATCCAGGGTTGAACTCGGCAGGGGATGCCCGCAGACATCATAAGCTGCTCCACCTACCGGAGCTTCGGTAAATTCAAATTCCAGGCCAAATTTTCTACCTACTGCCTTTAAAACTTTAACTGCTTCAGGTACTATTTCAACTCCTATGCCATCTCCGGGAAGAACAGCAATCTTATACATCAATCCCACCCTTTCATTTTTTAGCTTTAATGTAATTGATCAGGCCGCCTTCAGCCATGATCTCCTGCATAAATCCGGGGAAGGGCGTGGCCGCAAACACTTCATCAGTTCTGAGATTGCGTACCTGTCCCCGGCTGAGGTCTACCTCCACTTCATCGCCCTCGTTAATAGCGTCTATGGCCTCATCACATTCGAGAATAGGAAGCCCTATGTTTATAGCATTACGATAAAAAATCCGGGCAAAGGAACGGGCGATGACACAGGCTACTCCCGCTCCCTTGATGGCGATGGGGGCATGCTCACGGGAGCTGCCGCAGCCAAAATTCTTATCCGCAACTATAATATCGCCTGGCTTAACTTTGGCTGGAAACTCGGCATCAGCATCTTCCATACAGTGGCAGGCCAGCTCTCCGGGATCGAAGGTATTCAGATAACGTGCCGGTATAATGACATCAGTATCAATATCGGCGCCAAATTTATGCACCCTACCGCTAAATTTCATAAATATCCTCCTTATAAACGTGCTGCGGTAAAACTATACCTCCCAGGGAGGAGTTATGCGTCCTTTTATGGCACTGGCGGCAGCTACCGCCGGACTGGACAGGTAAACCTCGCTCTCCGGATGTCCCATACGGCCTACGAAATTGCGATTGGTCGTGGCCAGAGCTTTCTCCCCCTTGGCCAGGATACCCATATGTCCTCCCAGACAGGGGCCGCAGGTCGGTGTGCTGACCGCCGCTCCGGCCTCAATAAAGGTTTCAATATAACCCCGGCGCAAAGCTTCCAGGTAAATCTGCTGGGTGCCTGGGAACACAATCAGGCGTATTTCCGGGTGCACCTTCCTGCCTTGGAGCAGGGAGGCGGCGATCTCCAGATCCTCCAGCCTGCCATTGGTACAGGAGCCTATCACCACTTGATCCAGGATTACGTCACCGGCTGCGCTGACCGGGCGGGTATTTTCCGGAAGATGGGGAAAAGCCACTACCGGTTCCATTTTCGATACATCATATTCCCGAATCTCAAAATAACTGGCATCGGCATCAGATTGGTAAACCTGGTAAGGACGCCGCGCTCTCTTTTCCACATATTCGCGGGTTATATCATCAGCAGCAAAGATCCCGTTCTTGCCCCCCGCTTCAATAGCCATATTGGCCATGGTAAAACGATTATCCATCGACAACCGGCTGATAACTTCCCCGGTAAATTCCATAGACATATAACGGGCGCCGTCAACCCCGATATCCCCTATGGTATGAAGTATTAAATCCTTGCCGCTGATCCATTCCGGCATTTTCCCATAGTAGATAAATTTAATGCTTTCCGGCACCTTGAACCAGACTTCCCCGGTAGCCATACCGGCTGCCATATCGGTAGAACCGACGCCGGTAGCAAAGGCCCCCAGAGCCCCGTAAGTACAGGTATGGGAATCGGCCCCGATAATCATATCGCCAGGCAACGCCAGCCCCTGCTCAGGGAGCAGGCAATGTTCTATCCCCATGCAACCAATCTCGAAATAATTCTTTATGCCGAATTTGCGGGCAAAGTCCCGCACGATTTTGCTCTGCTCGGCTGATTTTATATCTTTATTGGGGGTAAAATGATCGGGTACCAGAACAATCTTTTCCTCATCAAAGACCCGGTCCATTTCCAGTTTGGCAAATTCCGCTATAGCTACCGGTGCGGTGACATCATTACCCAGTACTATATCCAGCTTGCAATTCACCAATTCACCCGGAGCTACAAAATCCTTCCCCGCGTGACTGGCAATAATCTTCTGGCTGACTGTCATTCCCATTGTTTTACACATCCTTCAAGATTCATCCGTCCGCCGACAGCGCTTTACGCCTCGCGGTTACGCTGCTGCTCAAAATAGTATTTATTGATGGCATTGATATAAGATTTTACGCTGGCTTCAATAATATCTGTACTGAGACCGCGGCCATTGTATCTTTTGCCGTTGATCTCAATATGCGCTGTCACTTCGCCCAGGGCATCTTTGCCTCCGCTGACGGCATTCAATTTGTAATCATGCATTTTCCCATAAATATCGGTGATCTTATCCACCGCGTGGCAGGCTGCATCTACCGGCCCATCTCCGGTGGCTGCGGCTTCAAACGATTTATCCTCTATAGTCAGTCTTACGGTTGCAGTGGGAATAATACTGGTACCGCTTGATATATGCAGATAGGACAGACTGAAGCGTTCCGGTACGGCACTGGCCTGGCCGGTTACCAGGGCCTCCAGGTCGTCATTGGTAACCTCCTTCTTCCGGTCGGCAATATCCTTAAAACGCCTGAAGGCCAAGTTTAATTCTTCCTCATTCAGATCGTACCCCAGCTCACTCATGCGTTCCTTAAAGGCATGACGTCCGGAGTGCTTGCCTAAAACCAGATTACTGCTGACCACCCCTACCAGTTCCGGACTCATTATTTCATAGGTACTGCGTTTCTTTAATACCCCGTCCTGGTGAATACCGGACTCGTGCAGAAATGCGTTTTTCCCCACTATAGCCTTGTTGGGCTGTACCGGCATCCCGGTCAAACTGCTGACCAAACGGCTGGTACGGTAGATTTCTCCGTAGTTGACTTTGATCTGCCGTTCAAAATAATGCTGACGGGTATATAAAGCCATGATTATCTCTTCCAGCGAAGCATTTCCCGCCCTTTCCCCGATACCGTTGACCGCACACTCCACCTGGCGGGCGCCGTTAATGATCCCGGCCAATGAATTGGCCACCGCCATTCCCAGGTCATCATGGCAGTGCACACTGATTACGGCCTGGTCAACATTGGGAACCCGGGTAACTATATCATTGATAAATTGGCCAAATTCCTCCGGTACCGCATATCCTACCGTATCCGGCAGATTTACCGTGGTGGCCCCGGCCGCAATAACCTTCTCCGTCAGCAGCGCCAGGTAGTCAAGGTCGGAGCGGGAAGCATCCTCGGCCGAGAATTCAACATCACTGCAGTATCGCTTGGCATAGGCAACGGCATCTACCGCTTGAGCCAGGGCTTCTTCCCGACTCATTTTCAGTTTATATTTTAAATGTATATCCGAAGTAGCTAGAAAAGTATGAATTCGAGGAGATTCGGCCTCTTTTACCGCTTCCCAGGTTCGGTCGATATCCTGGCGGCTGGCCCGGCACAGACCGGCTATAACCGGCCCTTTGACTTTTTCCGCGATCCTCTTGACCGCAGCGAAGTCGCCGGGGGAGGCAACCGGAAATCCGGCTTCAATGATATCAACTCCCAGCCGGGCCAACTGATATCCTATCTCCAGTTTCTCATCTGTATTGAGGCTGACCCCGGGAGATTGCTCCCCGTCCCGCAAAGTAGTATCAAACAGGTATATGCGTTTACTGTTCCCCATTGTACACCTCTTTGTGAATTCCAAATTCTAAATTAAGGTTGGAAAAGCCAAGCTTTTCCTTCCTCAATTCAAAATTCATGATCATAAAATTATTATTATTTGCTTTCCTTTAACCAAGGCATCATGGCCCGGAGGTCAGCCCCCACCTGCTCTATCAGATGCTCCCGGTTCTGGCGCTTCAAGGCATTAAACTGGGGTCTTCCCACCTGGTTTTCCAGCAGCCAATCCTTAGCAAACTTTCCTTCCTGAATATCCTTTAAAGCCTGTTCCATGGCCCAACGAGTCTCTTCTCCGATCACGTCCGGTCCTTTAATGTAATCGCCCCATTCCGCCGTATCACTGATGGAATAGCGCATATAGCCCATGCCGCCTTCATACATAAGGTCAACGATCAGCTTCAGCTCGTGGAAACACTCGAAATAAGCTATTTCCGGCTGGTAACCGGCATTAACCAAGGTTTCAAAGCCGGTTTTTACCAATTGGGTAACCCCGCCGCAGAGCACGCACTGTTCACCGAAAAGGTCGGTTTCGGTTTCTTCTTTGAAGCTGGTCTCAATAACTCCTGCCCTAGTGCAGCCTATGCCACAGGCATAAGCCAGCCCAAGCTCTTTGGCCTGTCCGCTGTGATCCTGCTGTACCGCTACTAAGCCCGGTACGCCGGCGCCTTTAATATACATACGCCTTACCAGATGCCCGGGGCTTTTGGGAGCGACCATAAAAACATCGACAAAGGCCGGCGGAACTATCTGACCAAAATGGATATTAAAACCATGAGAAAAGCCTAAGGCGTCACCTTCCTTAAGGTAAGGTTTGATTTCACTGTCATAAACCCGAGCCTGAACCTCATCCGGCAGCAGGACTTGGATAACATCCCCGGCCTGCGCTGCTTCGGCTACGGTCATAGGCTGAATACCCGCTGCGATAACTGCATTCCATTCCTTTTCACTGGCTTCATCAAAAGGTTTCCTTAATCCTACCACCACATTGAGGCCGCTTTCCTTAAGATTCTGCGCCTGAGCATGCCCTTGGGAACCGAAGCCCATTACCGCTATAGTTTTTCCCTTCAAAAGATTGAGATTGGCATCTGCGTCATAATACATTTTTGCCATTATAAATACCTCCTTAAAATCTATCAGCGCCAGGGAATACCCGGCTGCATGACTACTTGATTTCCCCGCGTACCATGGCTATAACCCCGGTACGCACCAGTTCCAAGACTCCGAACGGTTTCAGTGATTCCACTATGGCATCAATCTTGCCGCTATCCCCGGTGACTTCTATAATCAAGGAATTTTTGCCAATATCCACTATCCGAGCCCGGAATATATCTACAATCTGGACTATGTCAGCCCGCACATTGTTGTCGGCTCTGATTTTTATCAGGACCAACTCTCTTGTCACCGAGCGCTCTTCAGTTATATCGACAATTTTGATAACTTCCACCAGCTTATATAGCTGTTTGGTTACCTGTTCCAGGATTTTTCCATCGCCCATAACCATAATAGTTATACGGGAAATACTGGGGTTTTCAGTTTCCCCTACCGCCAGGCTCTCAATATTATATCCCCGCCGGCGGAACAGCGTGGTTACCCGGGTAAGCACACCCGGCCGATTCTCAACCGTCACCGTCAAGGTATGTTTTCTCATATCTCGTCACCCCCCAGCATATGGGAGAGAGAGCTTCCCGGAGGTACCATGGGATATACATCAGCTTCCCTTTCCACCAGGATATCCAGAATCACCGGGCGTTCAGTCTCCCGCAGAGCTTGCTGCAGAGCTGCCTCCAGTTCCTCTTCCCGGGTTACTCTTATACCAACCGCCCCGTAAGCTTCGGCCAGCTTGACGAAATCAGGCTGGTGGCTGACGTCGGTGTAGGAATAACGTCCTCCATAGAAGAGACCTTGCCACTGCCGTACCATCCCCAGAAATTGATTGTTGAGGATGCATATAATAACCGGCAGCCGGTATTGCACCGCGGTGGCCAATTCCTGTATGTTCATCTGGATGCTGCCGTCTCCGGCTATGTCTATTACCGGCATATCCGGGCGTCCGATTTTGGCTCCGATCGCGGCCGGGAAACCGTAGCCCATGGTCCCCAGTCCACCGGAAGTAAGAAAGGTGCGAGCATGTTTGAACTTATAATACTGGGCGGCCCACATCTGATTCTGCCCCACTTCAGTGGTAATAATAGTCTCGCCTTGAGTCAGTTCGCATATCTTCTCAATAACACTTTGCGGCATTATCCGGCCTTCGCAGGAGGGACCGTAACGCAGCGGGAATTCTTTTTTCCAGCGGTCTATCGTTTGGTGCCATTCCCAGTATTGTTCCACTGCCTCCAAACGCTGATTGATTGCCTGCAGTACTTCTTTTACCTGCCCCACGATGGGAACATCCGCATCCACATTTTTCCCAATCTCGGCCGCATCTATGTCAATATGAATTACCCGGGCATGGGGTGCAAAGGTCTCAATCTTGCCTGTAACCCGATCGTCAAAACGTACCCCGGCCGCAATAAGCAGGTCGGCTTCGCCAATGGCATAATTGGCATAACGGGTGCCATGCATGCCCAGCATGCCCAGGTTAAGATAGCTGTTGCCGGGAATGGCGCCCATACCCATCAAGGTAGTGGTTACTGGTATTTTGCGTTTCTGCGCCAGTTCTCTTAATTCGCCGGCAGCATCAGAGGATATCACTCCTCCGCCGGCATAGATAACCGGACGTTTAGCATTTTTTATCAGCTCTACCGCCGTTATTACCTGCCCCGAATTGTATCCCTTCATAACCCGATATCCGCGCAGATTTATCTCGGCGTCTCCGGCTTTATAATCTATGCTTCTTTCCATGACATCTTTGGGCAAATCCACTACCACTGGACCGGGGCGGTTGGTCCGGGCTATATAAAAGGCTTCTTTAACCGTTCGGGCCACATCTTCGGTTCGTTCCACCAGATAATTATGCTTGGTTATCGGCAGAGTGATCCCGGTTATATCAGCTTCCTGAAAAGCATCCCGGCCAATCAAAGAAGTTCCTACCTGACCCGTAAAACAGACCAGAGGAATGGAATCCATATTAGCGGTAGCAATCCCGGTTACCAGATTGGTAGCCCCCGGGCCTGAGGTAGCGATACAAACCCCCACTTTTCCCGTTGCCCGCGCATAGCCATCGGCCGCATGGGCCGCCCCCTGTTCATGGCGAACCAGAATATGGCGGATACTGGATTCGAAAAGAGCGTCGTAAATAGGAAGGACTGCGCCTCCCGGATAGCCGAATACAGTATCAACCCCCTCTTCCTGCAAACATCGCAACAAAATTTCTGCTCCCTTTAACTGCACCTGCATCACCTCCGAATTAATTGAATTATTTATTAAAGCCAATATATTAATAAAAATAGCGGGCTGCTGATGGCCCGCTTTTTCTTTCCCGGCCCTTCTATTTTCTGAAGATTGCGCCGGTGCTGGCTGACTGTACCATCTCAGCATACCTTTTCATATATCCCTTTGTAATCTTGGGCTCCGGTACCTTCCAGAGAGCTTTTCTCCCTACAAGTACTTCTTCGTCTACCATAAGGTCCAGCCTCCCGGCCGGAATATCTATTCGTATCAGGTCTCCTTCCTCAACCAGAGCAATTAATCCCCCGGCCGCAGCTTCGGGAGACACGTGTCCTATGGATGCCCCCCGGGTCGCCCCGGAAAAGCGCCCGTCGGTGATAAGAGCTACTTCTTTATCCAAACCTATCCCTGCTATAGCCGAAGTGGGAGTAAGCATCTCTCTCATGCCCGGTCCTCCGGCAGGGCCTTCATAGCGTATGACAATAACATCCCCCGCTTGGATTCTCCCTCCCAGTATGGCTGCAACTGCCGTTTCCTCCGAATCGAATACCCGGGCCGGTCCCTGATGGGTCATCATTTCCTCCGCTACCGCACTCTTTTTGACCACCGCTCCTTCGGGTGCCAGGTTGCCAAATAGTATGGCCAACCCCCCGGTGGGGCTGTAAGGATTATCAATCGGCCTGATAACAGCATGGTCCCGCACCGGGGCGGAAATAATATTTTCGCCCACAGTCCGGCCGCTAACGGTCAGGCAATCGCTGTTTATCAAGTTCTTCTTATTAAGCTCGTGGAACAGGGCCGGAATTCCACCCGCCCGGTACAGATCTTCCATGTGGTGTTCGCCCGCCGGACTTAAGCGGCACAGGTGGGGAGTAGCGGAACTCACCTGATTAAAAAGCTCAAGGTCAATATCAACCCCAGCCTCCTGGGCGATGGCTAACAGGTGCAGGACCGAATTGCTGGAACAGCCAATGGCCATATCCAGTCGCATAGCATTACGGAAAGCATCAGCGGTCATTATATCCAGAGCCTTGATATCTTTTTCCCAGAGCCGCATAATCTGCATGCCGGTCTGCTTGGCCAGCCTGATCCGTTCCGAATAAACTGCCGGGATGGTGCCGTTTCCTGCCAGGGCCATTCCCAGACCTTCAGTCAGACAGTTCATGGAGTTGGCCGTAAACATACCGGAACAGGAACCGCAAGTAGGACAGGCATTTTCCTCCAGCTCAGCCAATTCATCAGGGCTCATCCGCCCGGCGGCGGCAGCGCCTACCCCCTCAAAAACCTGGGTCAGGCTCACCGCTCTGCCCTGAACCCGGCCGGCCAGCATGGGACCGCCGCTGACAAATATAGAAGGCAGATTTAATCTGGCCGCTGCCATAAGCATACCTGGTACTATCTTATCGCAATTAGGAATAAACACCAGTGCATCCAAGGCATGAGCAGTGGCCATGATCTCGGCCGAATCAGCAATCAGTTCGCGGCTGCCCAGGGAATACTTCATACCGGTATGGTTCATGGCGATGCCATCACAAACCCCGATGGTATTAAACTCCAATGGAGTTCCCCCGGCTATGCGTACACCCGCCTTAACCGCTTCGGCAATTTTGTCCAGGTTAATATGACCTGGGATAATATCATTTTTGGAATTTACGATTCCCACCAGGGGCCGGGACATTTCTTCATCGGTAAGCCCCAGGGCCTTAAATAAAGAGCGGTGGGGAGCTTTTTCCAGGCCTTTTTTAGCCAAATCGCTGCGCATGTTGTTACCTCCTAGAAACGCGGATTTATAAAGGTTATTACTTGATTCCACTGTTAACAATCATAACCGGGAGGTGGGGATGCATAATATTCCGTCGCTTCAGATTCCTGCCTGTTATGCATTCCAACCGGGGTTTTGGCAGGGGCGCCTTACTTGAATATCACGGCTTCCGGTCCTTCCGGTTCTTTTACCAGTTCCCTGAACGCGGTTAAAAGCTGGCTGAATACCGGACCCGGTTTGCCGTCGCCGATTATTCTGGAATCAATGTTGGTTACCGGAATCAATTCGGCTGCCGTACCAGTAAGGAAAACCTCGTCCGCAACAAAGAGATCATAACGGGTAAAGACGGTTTCTTCCAGCTTCAGGCCTTCAGCCCGGGCCAATTTAATAACTTCGTTGCGGGTTACTCCCTCCAGCATGCCTACATACAAAGCCGGAGTCTTGATTACGCCGTTCTTGACTATGAATATATTATCACCGGAACACTCGGCTACATAGCCTTCCTGATTGAGCAGAATAGCTTCCTCGGCTCCGGCGATATTGGCCTCCAGTTTGGCCATGATATTATTCAAATAGTTCAATGATTTAATCCTCGGATTTACTCCTTCGGGTCCATTACGACGGGTAGGCACCGTCATAACCGTCAATCCTTTTTCATAAAATTCATCCGGGTAAAGGTTAATGGAAGACGCTATACAAACCAGAGTCGGCACCGGGCATTTTCTGGGGTCCAGGCCCAGATCCCCAATGCCCCGGGATGCTACCACCCGGATATAAGCATCTTTCAGCCCGTTCAGGCGGCAGGTTTCAACGATAATTTCGCCCATTTGGGCGCGATTTACGGGCAGGGGTAAACTAATCGCCTTGGCCGAATCGAAAAAACGGTCAACATGATCTTTGAGGCGAAATACACTGTTATGATAAGCTCTGATGCCTTCAAAAACCCCGTCGCCGTAAAGAAATCCATGGTCAAAAACGGATACCCTGGCATCCTGCTCATCAACAAATTTGCCATCCAGATAAATTCTCAGACCCATCCATACCACTCCTTAATTTTTCCTCAATAATACATTCTGCCAGTTAAAAAAGAATATAAAAAAACCTCCCGCCCGATTCAGGGACGAGAGGTATTTCCCGCGGTACCACCCTGCTTGTCGCCTTTCGGCGACCTCTTGCAGCATAGATTCTTGCACTAATGCTAACTTGCTAACGGACTTTTTTCGTCCGGCACCACCTACTTAACCTGCAGTCTTTCAGATAGCGACTCAAGGATGATCACCACATGCAATTTTGATACCGGTTCTCAGCTTATCCGGCTCTCTGTTATCAAGTGACTCCATGTGTCAGTTCCCTTCATAGCCGATTCAATATTTCGCTTGCTTGGTTATCTATAAAGTATATTTAAAGGATGAGGCGCTGTCAATACACTCTTTTATTGTTTCCCTTCTTTTTTTTGTTCCACTTTACGAATATACTCTTTAAGACCGATATTTTTCCTGTACTGGAGGCAGGGAACTTTGCTTTTTTGCTTAAGGTTTTTAAACATAGCCCATAACAGCCTGCTCCCTTCTTCGGTCTGACAAGCTTCAAAAGGACTCATGCCACTCAAAGGGAGCAAGTGGCTATGATACCATTTGTCCAGATATATATCCTTTAAAGCCGGTTCCAATCCCGGATGCTGTCTTTTTACCTCGTTGGTTAAGAGATCAAAAAAGCCTTCATTTTTTACTTCCATTCCATCAAATTCCAAGTACTCATACATCTGTTCCTCAAATTCCTGGCGGGCCAGATTCATATCCCTCTCTCCGAAGGTTGAAACGTTGACCCAGTTGGGACCTAACAGGTATTCGGCCAGAAAATTATTGCCGCCGCTTTCTCTCACTATCCGATAATAAACCGTGCACTCCTTGCTCAACTTGATTTTAAGCGTCTTTAAGGTATTTATGCGCTCTAATACCCGGGTGCGGTCTTTTATTAAATAGCGGATAGTTACAAAACGCATGCCGTCATCGTAAAGATTTTGTTCTTCCGGGCTGAACAGCAAATCTTCAAAACTCATATACTGCCCTCCCAGATAAGTGTAGGCAGTCATCAGGCTGACCTCATAGTCACCTCGAATCGCAACTGCGGAATCCAGTTCCGCATTTAAAAAATCATGAATATCAGCTATGGTGGCCCGGTTTTGAGAGATAACTATAAGTTCGTCGCCGTTTATAACCACATCGGCTATAACACCGCTCATAAAAGATATTCCGTGGTTAAAATTATCATCGCAGTAACTGATGCGCAAATGGGTGCCACAGGGCAATTCCTCAACTTCCCGGATATTATCTATACGATCCAGAACGTCAAACAACGCTTCCAGGTCAATGATTTCAAATACCCGGCACAAGACCTTCCTGCCCAGGGGAGATTGATCAGAAGACGGGTCAATGGGGGAAAAGCTATATCTTTCAATATCGCCGATAGTCCAGTATCCCCGTTCATATAGAAGATAAAAACTATACTCGCTATGGTAGAATTTATGGTTCTCCACCCTTATGGTTTGGGCTTTGACCCGGGCGGTATGCCTGGAGCCCTGTACCTCACTGGCCTGCCCCTCCAGCAGCATGGCGTCCGGGTTCAACAATTCGGCAAAACGTTCGAAAAAAAGAGAGGGAGATAATTGGCGCCCGGATACTGTAGAAAAAATATAGGCAAAATCATTTTGACTGAGAGCATTAAAAAAGCTGTTTATAACCTGCCGCGGCGTTAAGCGGGCCGACACTTTTCTCATTAATTTTTTAACCCATTCATAGCTCTGGTTTATATTTCGATCCAGATACTTTTGATACATAAATTTTCCCAGGGCCGGCCTGCTCATATGAGTAACATTGAGATTGAATGCCTCCTGCAAGAGATAGCAGGTTTCCTCCAGATCAAGTTCAACCATTTCCGCTGTGGTTTTGCGGTCTCGTTCATATTGCTCCAAAGATATATTATCTATGATGAAAAAACTGTGCACTCCATCAAAGTTAAAAGTAAGATAAAAACATTCCACATGAATCCCTGATCCTCCAGTATCCCAGGCCACATCAAGGGTCATACGGCCGGTATGGCGACTAACGCTGGCATAAGTTTTGATAAACTTCCCGGTAAAAAAAACCGACGGACTGATATCCATACCAGCCATGCGGTATTTTTCCAGGGCGCGATCACATACTACAGCCAGTTCCGCCCCATATTCCGCTTTAAGCAGATAAAAAAATGCCACCAGAGCCGGCTCGTGAAAGGCAGACAGACCATCTACCACCTGGGTCCGAATATCATATGGTATATCCTCAACCATATCCAGAATGGACAAGCAACCTTCATTGCTGACCATCATCTTTTTTATATCATCAGCCAGATTTTTCAAAACCGGCCTGGGAATATAAGGATTTTTTCGTTTCATATAGCTCCTCATTGTTCTATTTTTAACTATGATTTTAATTTATCATGTTAAGCCTAATATAGCAATTACTGAAGCCGGCGCCAGGTCATAAAGATGAGAAAAACTCATTGATATAAACAGCAGTTGACAGAATAATTTAAAAATCGGCAGGAAATCGGTAAAAAAAACAGAATTTATACGAACAATGACAAAAAACTATACATGATGCAAGGTGATTGTTTTGAAACGCATGCCAGTTAAAGATTTGCAGCCGGGTATGGTGGTAGCCCGGGCTATATTTACCAGCGACGGCAGGATTCTCTTACACAGCGGTATAGTTTTAACCGCCGGTTATATCGGCAGGCTCGGCCAGATAGGCGTTAATTCCGTCTATATCAGGGATGAAATATTCGGTGATCTTGATATCCCCGATGTGGTTTCGGAGGAAACCCGGATTGAAACTACCAAGGTAATGCGGGACAGTTTTGACAGGCTGGAAAAAAAGCATAGTCTTAATATTCAAATAGTAAAGCAGACTGTTGACGGGATTATTGACGAACTGCTGATGAACCGCAATATAATGCTTAATTTGTCCGACATCCGCACCTTTGATGATTACACCTTTGCCCATTCGGTCAATGTATGCATCCTTTCGCTAATGACAGGCATCACCATGGGTTATAATCATTTACAGCTAAACGAGCTGGGGGTGGGAGCTCTTTTACACGATATCGGAAAAATAAGAATCAGCCTTGATATCCTGAATAAACCGGGAGACCTTACCCGGGAAGAATTCATGGAAATAAAACGCCATCCCGAATATGGTTTTGAAATTCTGCGCGACTACAATGACGTCTCGCTTTTATCTTCCCATATAGCTTTTCAGCACCACGAGCGCTGGGACGGTCAGGGCTATCCCCGCAGCCTGACCGGTGAGGCTATACACCCCTATGCCCGGATAGTTGCTGTCGCTGATATCTATGATGCCTTACTGGCTGACCGGCCTTATCGTCCTTCTTATTCACTCAATCAGGCTTTGACCATTTTAAAACGGATGTCCGGAATTTATCTGGATCCGGTCTGTGTCACAGCGCTTATCTCCAACGTCGCCATCTATCCCATCGGTACCGTAGTAGAGCTAAGTACCGGCGACATAGGCATAGTAGTCGACGTTAACCGCGAATATCCTGCCCGGCCCATAGTCAGGATAGTTTTCAATGCCAGGAAAAAAAGACTGGCCCATGTGCATGAAGTAGATTTGTCTAAGCTCTCCACTATCTTGATTACCAGATCTCTGGGCCAGGCTGAAATTGAAAGCCTTAAAGGCTAGTCCGGTTACTCCCCTTACTTTCCCGGGGCATTTTCTCAAAAATTGTAAAATTTTAACTGACGCCAATGCCCACAACTGAATAAAATCCGTTTTCTTATCGCAAACTATAAGTGGTGATGTGTATGTTGATTAAAATATTGACTTTATTGTTGATTTTAACCATTGGCGGAACTTTGGTTTATTTATTGTGTATAAAAGTCTTTCCCTCCATGCTCAAAAAAAATTGAAATGTTATCCTGATATATTCAGCTTGGTTTAGGTTAAAAATAGAATATAGAAGGAGGGATAAAAATGACCAGGTATCGTACCACTGACGGTAAAGAAGATTTAAATCAAAAGTTCCACTACTTCGGGGCCATGGCAATACCATTGGCTTTTATCAACGGCCTTTTTTTTGGTGGTTATGCCCTGCGTAAAATCAGACAATATTGGGAAGGCGGCCCCATGGACTAATTGCTCTTCCTCCTTTTTTTAATCTTTAATGGTTTACCGACCGGTAAACCATTTTTTATTGATTTTAAACATGGTTTTCCTCGGAACCGTTGCCGGGCCCCGGGAATTATATAGAGTAAGTCATCAGCTTATATTAAGACGCCGCTATTTATGTTAACATTTTAGACAAAGTCAATGGAAGGCAGGTGCTTAAATGAAGCAGATTCTGGTGGCAGCGCCCCACCCGGATGACGATATTATAGCTTGCGGAGGCAGTATAGCCAAGCATTGCCAGGCCGGTAATGAGGTTACTATAGTATACCTGACTTCAGGCGATGCCGGGGGAATAGAATATGACAAAGACGAATTGGCGGCCCTAAGAGAAACGGAAGCGCGCCAGGCAGCTGCTCTGCTGGGAGTAAATAACCTGAACTTTTTAAAAATTGCCGATGGTTATATCGAATTTAACCGTGAAAACCTTATCCGGATTACCAGCCTCATCCGGGCAATAAAACCCCACACCGTATATATTCCCCATGAGCGCGACGGCTGCCGGGATCATAGAGAGACTCACCACCTGCTGCGGGAAGCTTGTAAAAGGGCGGGAGAACCATTTTTCCCCGAATGCGGCCGCGAACCATGGTCGGTAGATACTATTCTGGGTTATGAAGTTTGGACTCCCATTGAAGAAATAACTTACATCGAAGATATCAGCACATTTATCGACCGGAAGCTGACAGCTATACAAAAACATCATTCGCAACTGCAATATTACCGCTACGATGAAGCAGTTAAAGGGCTTAACCGTTATCGGGGGATAATGACCGGGAAAGGTGATTACTGCGAAGCCTTTCAGCTTATAAAATATTCAGTACAGGAGATAGATTTCATTCATGGCATCAGATCTTAAAAATTCCACCATTCTTATGATAACTCCTTTTCATAAAAATTCGCGGGGAAACAAGCTTACCAGTGAAAGGCTGCAAACCGGCCTGCGCCAGCGGGGATGGGCCATAGACCTGCTGTCTCTGGAATCGGACGACTGGCAATACATACTGGGCCGGGCTTTGCAGGAGAAGCGCTATGACTTGATTCACGGACTGAATATAACTTATTTCAGCCGGGTATTATCTGTTTTTCCCGACATGGCACAACTTCCGCTGCTCCTGACTACTACCGGTACGGATGTAAATTATGATATCCAGTCAGGTTCTAAACCGGGAATAACAGCAACTTTAAATACGGTTAAATATATCGTTATTTTTGATGATTATTTCAGGGCCGTATTTCAGCGGCTTTACCCTGATCAAGCAGCCAAATTGATAACCATTCCCCAGGGAGTATCCCTGGAAAAAAACGCAGGTCCGGGGCGCAGCCAATTAGGCTTAAGAGATAATGACTTTGTATTCATCCTGCCCAGCGGCTTGAGACCAGTCAAGAACCTGGAATTTGCTATTGACGCCCTGGAAAAACTGCAGCCCGAATTTTCTGATCTGCGCTTATTGATTCTCGGCGCTGTTATTGACCGGGAATACAGTGACTCTATTCAAAAGCGCATCCAAAGCCTGCCCTGGGTAATATATCCCGGCGAATTTCCTCATGACCAGATGTACACCATGATGGCGCGGGCCGATGTGGTCTTAAACACTTCTCACAGTGAAGGACAGCCCCAGGCGGCCCTGGAGGCTATGAGTCTGGGTAAACCCTGCCTGCTCACAGCTGTGCCGGGTAATCTGAACATTATTGAAAACGGCCGGGAAGGTTATTATGTCCGAAACCAGGCGGATATGACCGCAGCGGCCCGTACCTTGATAACTAACCGGCGGTTATGCCGGCAGATGGGAGAAAATGCACGCCGCCTGGTGGCGCGAAAGTATTCACTGCCCCAAGAGCTCAATGCCTATGAGGCGATATACCAAGAGCTCTTAGCCGGCAATTAAGGGGATGCCTGTTTCCCGGCTAATCCATCCGCCGGTCAATTTCCTGAAGTATTTCGCCGGTACTGGATGGGCCTACTTCAATCTTGACCAGAGCGGCATGATCCATGTGGGTAGGTCCTTTATTGATAATAATCAGGTCCTGATAGAAGGTACTGAATTCTTTGACAAATCCGGCCAGAGGGTAGACCGTCAGCGAGGATCCGATTACCATCAGTACCCGGGCTGCCATTATCCGTTCCCGGGCATCGACATAATTTTGAATAGGTTCCCCGAAAAGCACCACGTCAGGTTTCAGTATTCCGCCACATTGCGGGCATTGCGGGACGGTTGCCTTCATCTCCCGCACCTGGTCGCCGCTGTAATACTTACCGCACCTGGTGCGGGTACAGACGAAGCGGTCGGCATTACCGTGTACCGGGACGACATTTTTGCTGCCCGCCTTTTCATGCAGACCATCAATGTTTTGGGTAACAACCGCTTTAACTCTTCCCTTCTTCTCCATGGCGGCCAGCATTTTGTGGGCCAAGCTGGGCTCTGCCGGCGAAAAAATAAAATAGCGGCGATAGAACTCATAGAATTTTTCCGGGTCTCGGTGAAAGGTATTGATATTTATTATACTCATTACCCGTTCCTCGCCCAGGGTCCGATAAATCCCCTTTTCCCCCCGGAAGTCGGGTATGCCCGCTTCGGTGCTGATGCCGGCGCCGGTTACCACCACCGTATTATGGGAACTGGCCAGCACAGATACGGCCCGTTCCAGTATATCGTTATGCATCTTTTTCACCCCCCAAGCTTTTCTTAGCTATTATCTTATACTTTAAGGCGGCAAAATCCTCCCTGAACTTTTGCGCCTAAATTTATAGTTATCAACTTCCTGCCCTGGCAGCGGTCATTATTGCAGAAAGCGAGTCCGGCAATTTACAGGTTTCTATTATTCTCCTCCAGCTTCATACCGCTTCTTCAATCCCCGCCATTACCCTTTTCTATGCCCCCTGTCTAAAATAATAGCCAGAAGCCCGGTCTAAACCGGGTGGAAAAAAATAAAGGAGGTGTGGGAACATGGCTATAACTGGAAACGCTATCGCCACTGACCTGGTTCTGGTACTGGATAACGGAATCGGCGCCTCAGGTCAGCAACTCAGCAAAAACCGGGCATTTACCAAAGTAAAACCGGATGCCGCCAACGAGGATCTCTTCGCGGTAGCCCAGGAACTGCTCAGTCTGCAGGATAAAATCAGTCTTTCCGTGCAGCGGCGGGATACCGTGGAAATCACGAACCAGTAGACTTGCGGCCCGGCAAATTTTACAGAAAGGAGGAAACCGTATGTCTATGCAGAGAACTGTGGAAATGGATTTTGCCACTGAACTTAACCGCACCCAGCGTTTGCGGGTATATGACGCCCGCCAGGATCTTAACGCCGCCGATATTTCCACCGCCATGAGCAATATCATCGCGAAAAATATATTCAACAGCAATGGCGGGGAACTTACCGGGAAAATTGCGGCTCGGATAGTAACCAAAGACGTTGAAGAAATCGACCTGGTTTAAATTCATCCTTCTTGCGGGCAGTAATCCTGCCCGCTTGCTTTTTCTTATCCAACGGATGGATATTGGTGAAAGGAAGTGTCAGCTGTGGAAGATTGGCTTAACCTTATCGGCAATATGGGCTTTCCGATTGCAGTTTCAGCGTACCTTTTAATCCGGCTGGAGGCCAAACTGGGACAATTAAGCAATGCTATCGCCCAGCTCCGTGAAGCTATAATTACCCTGCCGGCACGGGACTGCTGCATGACTTCAGCCACACCGGTCACCCCTTCCCGCAGGAATACGGTACCTTTTTCGGTTAATCCGCCGCCAGTATAGACGAACAGGAGCAAAAGCGGGACAGAGGACTAATATTCTATATTTTTAGAACCTTGCCCGTCGGTGACCTGATAAAAAATAGTTGTCCTGCCTGCCTCTTAAGAAGCAGGGAGGACAACTATGCTATTTTAAATTATCAGCAAGTCCGGGCCCATTTGACCATCAGGTAAGCCAGCGGGGTGCCGGCCAGGGCTTCCAGACCTATCTTGAAAAGATACTGGCTCAGCAGCATAATTAAAAGCACCTGGTTGGGAACAGTACCATAAAAAGCAATAGTAATGAATACTGCAGTATCAAGCAGCTGTCCTATTATTGAGGAGCCTATGGTCCTTACGAAGAGCAGCCGGGCTCCGGTCCAGGATTTTATTTTCTCCAGGGTATAGCTGTTAACCAGTTCCCCCAGCAAATACGCTATAAAACTGGCAGCCATTATCCGGGGTACCATAGCAAATACGGCCATATAGGCATCTTGATAAGGCCATACCGGCGCCGCCGGCAGCACCCCCCCCAAGCTGGTGAAAACGGCCATGATTAAATTGGCGCCGAAGCCTATTATAATCACCTGGCGGGCATAGCGATAGCCCCACACCTCGGTAATGATATCACCCAGCATAAAACAGAACGGATAAATGATAACCGCGGCCGGCAGCACCACGGAGCCAATCACAGTCAGCTTTACCGCCAGGATATTACTGATCAGCAGGCCAACTACAAAAGCAATGGAAATAACCTCGCGTCTAGTCATGATTTCATACCTTCTCCATCTATTGATCTTATAAGAGATTACCGCAAAAAGTTCTGTCCCGCTACTCCGTTTTTGTTTTTACCGTTATTGAACAATGGATTAAAATCAGCATCTTACCGGCAATTGTTGTATATATTATCTCAACAGGCAGGAAAAAGGTCATCAGGTTTAGAATAAATTATTTAAGGTAAGGTTTTATATCAGTTCCGTTTTAAGTAAGCCTGTATACTACTCCTTGAAAAAATAACCTTCAGGAGGGATATAATTCTGAAAGAATTATTCAATAAAATTCAGGCGGCACGGGCGGGAACAATACTGTTATTAGCCTTGTCACTGCTGACAGCAGCTCATGCCCCTTCACCGGTTATGGCTGAATTCAGTCTTACGGATAAAGCCGGCATTTCTGTTCGCCCGGAATTTAACACCCATCATCTCTTCGTCCATAATAATCACACTTCTTATAGCGATAGGCTTAAAATCAGTTCCCTGCTGTTTCTCGCCCCCGATAATTCTACAGCCTGCAAATCGCTTCCCGGCATATTGATTATAGTATTGTTTCTGATTATTATCCTGCTCTTGATTTATTTTTTTCTTTATCGGCCTGCTCAGCGACTATTGACCCAACTTCGTTCGGCCAATAAAGAGCAACGGCTGCAAAAAGCCAAAATGGAGAAGCTATCCAACGGCCAGAAGGATTTATTCAATATATTCCGCTATCTTAGTGAATCCTGGTCTTTCGCCGATGATTTTATGGTGATAAGCCGCTCATTACCTTTTATTATAAATTACCGTAACTTTATGATTGCGGTGCGGGAGTCCAAAGAGGCTGCATCCTATACCATCAAGGAGATTGCCGGAGCCCCCCCTTCCCGTAATCTGGAATCCATACTGAGCCGCAAAGGAAGCATACTGGAACAGGTTCTATCCACTGGCAAGTCCTTTTACAGCGGTAATGTCCAGGCCGAAGTGAGCGCTATGGACTGTTATCATAGTGAAATCCAGTCGATTATTATTGTCCCCATTATTTATAAGAACTTTAAATGGGGACTGGTCGCTATAGACCATATAGAAAGGAACGCCTTCAGCCAACTTGATTTCGAACTGATGAACATGCTGGCCTCGCATATCGCTCTGCATCTGGAAGAAATGGATGCCAAAAATAAACTTAATCAGGAAGCCACCCGCCTGCGGGCTCTGCATGAGCTGGTCAACAAGAGCCTGCTGGAGCGGGATGTCGGCATGATTTCCCGTCTCATCACCGACATGCTGGCGGAAATGGACTTTTGTTCCACCGCTATATATCGCACCGTTGCAGGTGAGCAGGGCTATGATTTCGAGTTGCTGGTACAGAATCATTATACAGAAGCGGAAGCAGGTACTAAAATATTCAGCCTTGATTTGCTGCAGCAGACAGCAACGGCCAAAACCATGAAAATAATTGAACCCGAATCAGGACGATGCCACCAGTTTTTTAGCCCTATAGGGTTTCGCGATGAAATTCATGGAATATTCTGTCTGGCCCAAAATCATCCCTTTACTAACCAGGATATAGAGTTTGCTCTTATTATCGGCAGTTACCTGGCGGTATTCTGGGAACTCAACAACCTGATCACCCGCATAGAGCAGGAGGCTCTGATTGACCCGCTAACCGGCGTGTGGAACCGGCGTTATTTAATGAAGCGGATTGAAGAAGAAGACGAAAAAACCAAGCGCCACGGAGGCAAGGCCAGTGTAGCTATATTGGATTTAGGGAATTTCAAGCTAATAAACGACCGCTTCGGTCATGCCGTTGGGGATGAAGTACTAAAGGCCACGGCCAATGCTATACTGAAGACGATTCGCTCCATTGACTTAGCAGGACGTTACGGAGGAGACGAGTTTATTGTGCTGTTCCCCGACACTTCGCTGCAGCAGGCCCAAAAAGCTCTTGACCGGGTCAACCAGGAAATCAGCCGGCAACGGCCTGCCGGAGTAGATATAGATATTTTTGCCGATTTCGGGGTAGCTACCTGTCCCCTTGATGCCCCCCGTTTGCTGGAAGCCATCAATATAGCTGACGCCAGAATGTATGACAACAAAAGAAACCGCAAAGGTAGTTAGTTCCATGATGGCGATTAATCGTAAAATTAATCGTATTATGAAGGGTATTGCTACAATATAGGGAATTTATTAGTTATGCTGATAATGGATGCAACCTAAAGCACTGATCCTGCTAAGAATGCCGATATGTACTTCTCATTTAAACGGGGTGAGCATATGGAAAATAGCAAAAAACCGGCGGCGGAAGGTCAGGGAACCTCTTCATTCTCCGATAAAAGCGAGCTTGATTTCCGTCAGTTGGTGGAAACTGTACCGGCCTCAATTCATATCTTTCAGGATGATAAACTGGTGTGGGTAAATTCCAGTCTGCTGGAACTCAGCGGATTTTCCCGGGAACAACTGCTGGATATAAATTGCTGGGATTTGATTGACCCGGAATTTCGGGAAATGGTGCGGACGAGAACCCGGGCGCGGCAGCAAGGTCTAAACCCTCCATGCCGCTACGAGTTCAAGGTCCGCACCCCCAAGAACCCTGAACTCTGGGTAGATAATTTTTCCCGTTATTTTGAATATCAGGGTAAACCGGCGGTTATGACTGTTCTTTATGACATCACTGAACGCAAACAGGCAGAAGAGGCTCTGCACAAATCCCTTCAATTACTGGATAATATAATCAGTTTTCTGCCCGATCCCACCACCGTAGTAGATCAGGATGGCAGAATAATTGCGTGGAATCGGGCCATGGAGGATCTAACCGGAGTCAAAGCTGCAGATATGCTGGGAAAAGGCCGCTATGAATATGCCATACCCTTCTACGGATTCTCCCGTCCCACTATGCTTGATATGGTACTGACTCCAGATGAAAAGCTATTATGTTCAAGATATGAACAGATAGAACAAATTGGCGAGGAGACCCTGGCTGCCGAAACATTCTGTCCGCTTATTGGTCGTAACGGGGCCATACTCTATGCTATCGCATCTCCGCTTTACGATAAAGAAGGCAAGAAGACAGGGGCTATTGAGTCAGTCCGGGATATTACCAGGCAAAAGCAGGATCAGGAGAGGGTTCGCTATTTAAGCTTTTATGACAAGTTGACCGGTCTTTATAACCGAGCTTTTTTTGAGAAGCAATTAAAAAGCCTGGACACCGGCAGTCAGTTGCCTTTGAGTATAATTATCGGGGACGTCAACGGCTTAAAATTGGTAAACGACGCTTTTGGCCACCAGGACGGGGATGAGCTCCTGATCAAGGTAGCCCGCCTTTTAAAGGATTCCTGCCGGGAACAAGATATAATCTCGCGCTGGGGGGGAGATGAATTCGCCATCCTGCTTCCCCGAACCAGTGAAGAATACGTGCTTCAATTATACCACCGCATCAAAAGCAGCTGCCGTAAAGCCGGAAGTTACCCTCTGCAAATAAGTATTTCCCTGGGAGTGGCAACTAAAGAATATACCTGGCAAAATATGCCGGATGTCATTAAGGAAGCTGAAGACAGGATGTACCGCAATAAACTCCTGGAAAGCAAAAGTAACCGCAGCAGTTTTATAGTTTCACTGGAAAAAACCCTTTGGATGAAGAGTCACGAAACCAGAGAACATACCCGCAGATTAAGAAGAATTGTGGTTAATATCGGGCAGGTATTGAATCTGCCCCAAAATGAGCTTGATAACCTGACTCTGCTCGCTGCTCTTCATGATATAGGCAAGATCGCTATTCCTAACAATATCCTGGACAAACCTGACCGTCTTACTTCTGATGAATGGGAAACCATGAAAAAACATCCTGAAATAGGATACCGCATTGCCCTCTCCTCTCCTGAATTATCGCCCATAGCCGAAGCCATTTTAATGCACCACGAGCGCTGGGATGGTCAGGGCTATCCGCTGGGGCAAAAGGGCAGGAATATACTGCTCAATGCCCGTATACTCAGTATCGCCGATGCCTATGATGTTATGGTAAACGGACGCCCCTACCAATCAAAAATAAGCCATGAAGAAGCCATAGAAGAAATAGCACGCTGTGCCAATAGCCAGTTTGACCCGGAGTTAGTCTCAATCTTTATAAACTACCAGAATTCTTATATTAACCGTTCATGACCCGCAGACTGCAGCCAACAATGAAAATAGTCGCACGGTTTCGCTAGTTTTTTGACGCGGAATTCTGGGAATTAGAGGGAGGAACGCGGAAGAAAACCTTAATAAAATCCGCGTATTCCTTAAAAGATTCCGCGAGTTCCGCGTCTTTTTATAATGAATCTGCGTTGTTCTGCACCATTAATTGCGAGTATAACGAGCATCAGTTGTCCTCGAAGGGGGCGTCTATTTTCTAATTAACAGGTCATGGCTGCAGGCCGCACCACCTATGAAAATAATCCTACGGTTTCGCTAGTCTTTTAACGCGGAATTCTGGGAATTTAAAAGGAAGAACGCGGAAGAAGGCTTTAATAAAATCCGCGGGTTCCTTAAAGATTCCGCGTCTTCCGCGTCTGTTTTATAATGAATCTGTGGTTATTTTCTAATTAACGAAGTCAATAAGCTAAAAAATATATCGGCAGCACTGTCAGCAGGAATAACTTTGGAATATGAAGAATTATTTGCGTGTATAATCTTGATATATGCAGGGTGATGATGTGGTGCAGAAAATAAAAGTATTCCTGACCGACAATAAACTTGGCGTAGCCGTAGGGATAGGATTCCTGTTAATTGGCATTTTAGCCGTATGGCTTTTCAGCTCTATCGCTGATAAGCTTTAAAATTTCTCACCCTTTTTACCCCTGCTGGCTAAGGAGGAATGGGCATGAAAAGATTGGCCAACTATTTTCTGAACGGACTGCTCTTCATGGTTCCTATTGTAGCAACCCTTTATGTGGTCTATATTCTTTTTGTTAAGATTGACGGCCTGCTTAAAATCCCCCTTCCTGGAATTGGCGTTATTCCCGGAGTAGGGTTCCTGGCTACTATAATAATTATTACGCTGACCGGGTTCCTGGTTTCCAACTTTCTTACCAAAAAGCTGCTGCTGCTGTTTGATGGCCTTATGAGCCGTCTTCCTCTGGTCAAAATCCTCTATGGTTCCATCAAGGATCTGCTCAATGCCTTTGCCGGTGAGAAAAAAAGCTTTAATCGCCCGGTACTGGTCAAACTGGGATCAGATAGCAGCGCTCATGTACTGGGGTTCATTACCTGCGACTCGCTGGATAAGTTTGGACTGGACGAATACCTATCGGTCTATGTACCGCAGTCATATAACTTCGCCGGACAATTACTGGTCTTTCCCCGGGATCAGGTACATCCCCTGGACACCGCCAGCTCAGATCTTATGGCTTTCATCGTGTCCGGTGGTGTGGCCGGGGTCTAGGGCCCAGCACCAAACCCTCCGAGAGCAATATTTTTATCGGCCAGCCGCATGTAAAATGGCTTTTAAGGAAACTATAAACTTGAAAGCCCATTTGGGTTTTGGCATAACCTATGGCGGTAAATAAGTATTGAGGTGATTGAATTGCCCCGGAGAAAGACTGCTTTTATCATGCTGGCCATACTGTTGACTATTACACTGATTCCTGCCGGTTGCGGACAGAAACAGTCCGCATCCCAGAAACCGCAATCCTCCAATAGCGGCCAAAAACCAAAAGCCCCCACTGCCGCTGAGGATATTCTTAAAGACATTACCGCTATTATTACCGAGTTGGACCGCAAGGTTAAAATACAAAAGGTTCCTGCCCTGGAGCAGGCTTCTTCGGGGGGAGAGCAAGGCGGACAGAATCAAGGTAAAGGAAGCGGATCAGGCAGCCAGGGTGACAGCTCCCAGGGGAGCAAGAGCGGCAGCGGATCTTCGGAAGGCGGCAGCCAATCTCAGTCAAGCCAGCAAGGTGGTCAGCAGCCATCCCAGGCCGGAGAGCAAAAGGGAATCGCCGCATGGCAGAAGGAAATGCAAAGTCTTAAAAATCTCCATCGCAATTGGAACATGCTGGAACCGCAAGCTGCCGAAGCAGGGTTGCCTCCCAGCTCACGGGATGGTTTTGAACAAGTCCTGGACAACTTAACCCTTGCTGTCAGCAGGCAGCACTTGGAAGAAAGCCTAACGGCTGCTATAGAACTTTATGGACAGTATGGTGAACTGGCCCGAATATATGCTATGCCTTTACCTGCCGAATTCTATCAGGTACAGTATGGAGTTATGGCCGCCATAGCTGAAGCCGGCCGTGAAAAGTGGGACACTGCCAGTGAAAAAATTGCTGCCATTGAAGATCCCTGGTCAATGCTGCTGCCCCAGGCAGGCAAGCAGGATAAAATGCTGGCCCAGCGAACAGACTTTTCCCTGCGGGATCTGAAAGATGCTATCAGCAGTCAGGAGATCAACCTGGTAGCTATCAAGGGTGAAATTGCCATAAATAATTTTAAGGCTCTGGAAAAAAAGCTGTCCCAAAGTCAGTCCTCATCCGGCTCGCAGTAGCTTTAAATTCCTTCCCCGGAGAGCTGGCTCATGCTATATAAACTAAACTCTGCTATAATTTAGTTAAAATATTGGACCAGGAGGGATGCAGATTGGATTGTTTTGAAGTTATCAACCAAAGACGCAGTATAAGGCACTATAAAAGCGACCCTGTCAATGATGCGGATATTATGAAAATATTGGAGGCAGGACGGTTGGCTCCCTCGGCCGGTAATCTACAACCGTGCTATTTTATTGTGGTTAAAGACCCACAGGTAAAGTCGCAGTTACATAAGGCTGCCCTGGGTCAGGACCTGATAGCCCAGGCGCCCGTGGTTATCGTGGTCTGTGTTGACCCGGAGCGTTCATCTAAATTTGGAGATACGGGCCGCAATTATTATACTCGCCTGGACGCCGCCAATGCTACCCAGAATATGCTGCTGGCTGCCTGTGCCCTAGGCTATGGCAGTTGCTGGGTGGGGGCTTTTAAGGAAGCCGCCGTAAAAGAATTGCTGGCTCTGCCCGATGATTTCCGGGTCGTTTCCCTGATACCATTAGGCAAAGCTGCGGCAAATCCACCCTTGCCTCCCCGCCGTTCTCTGGAGGAAATAGTGCGCTGGAATAAATGGTGAAACCCGGGATCTGCCAGGAGCCTTATTTAAATTCAGGTTTTAAAAAGTCGCGGCTACATATTTTAGTAACCGCGATTTTTTTACTCCCGGTCAACATCAGAAACTGGCCAGATGATAAAAAGTCTGGGCGCCCACAACGCCGTCAACTTTTATCCCCACCGCAGTCTGCAGCTTTTTTACCGCCTCTTCCGTAAGCGGGCCAAAGATAGCGTCCAGTTTGCCTTCATAATAACCCTGATCCTTAAGACTGCGCTGCAACCAGTAAACATCATAACCCCGATTACGATCCCCGCGATTTCTCTGCAGTTTCCTGGCTCCCATACCGGCAAAGTTATATAACTGGAAAAAAGTTTTGGGGCCCACGACCCCATCGGCCGTCAGGTGTACATCCTGTTGAAACGTTTTTACCGCCGTCTCAGTTCTGGAGCCAAAACTTTTATCCGCCGGTCCGCCCAGAGCCTGGGCAAATTTTTTGGCGGTCGTAGCCAGGCGGTTTTGCAGCACCCAGACATCATAACCGAAGGAGCCGCGCTGCAAAGTGCGAGCTCCGAATAAGGAAGCGCCAGAAGGAAGGTAAGATCCTGTCGGTATCCCCAAAAAAAGAAAGGTTTTCTTTCCTACTTCACCATTGACAGCCAAACCAAAATACTTCTGAAACTTCTTGACTGCCATTTCCGTCTCCTGACCAAACAACCCTTTTTCCGCCATACTGATCTGGGTACCCATCGGCTCCGGCAGTACTTTAAGCAAATTCTGGGTCAATTCCACATCGCTGCCGGCGTCGCCCCGCCTTAAAACCCGACTGCCCAGAACAAAATCATCAGCCATAGGTTCACCTCCATAATAGTCCTTGTTACATCTTATGAAATCAGGACTATTATAGTTATCAATTTTCTGTGCCTGCTTTGACCATATCGCAATAACATCATCGCCCATGGGTTTTGCAGGAGGTTGGCCTTCATCAGGTGAGATACCCTCCACATTTTCAGCGGTTCTGAAGCACCCAGGCCACTATCCACACTACCAGAACCATAGCCAGGTATATTCCCAGCCACATAACCAAAAAATAGCCGAAAAATGATAATAATGACGTGCCCACATCCTCGGCCCATGCCATGGCTCCCAGGAATGAGAAAAACAGCAGCCCGATTTGCTTGAAGTTGCCGAAAAGCAATAGCTCACCCTGACGTTCCAGGGGATTCTTTTCAAAAATCTTAATGGCGAGCCCCAGAAAGCATAGCGCCGCCAGCAGCAGAAGGGCAGTCTCCAGCGGATAATCGGGGGTTATCCGGTCAATAACCATATTACCGTTGCTGTCCCAGATGTAACGTCCGTCCCGGCTTATGTAGTCGGGAATAAATAGATAGGTTACTATATAGCGAGCCTTAAGCTCCAAGGTAGCGGATACCTGGTAAAACTGCTGCATTACGTATAGTATTTGGCTGGTCAGCATCCAGGGGAGAGCCATAATAATAGCGGTAAAAAGAGCCGCCGAAAGAACTCCCCGGGATAAGGAGGCCATCAGCAGGGCCAGGCTGAACAGGCAAAGTAGAGCAGCAGTAGTCACAAGCGCCCAGGGCAGCACCTCCTGGTTACTGTACTGGGCCGGCAACAGATGACCTGCCACCAGCAGAAACAGAGTTATGGCAGCCATTATGACGGTAAGGGCCAGACTGCCGCTGATAAACTTGGCCGCTATGATTTGCCGTCGGCTTACCGGGGTACTTACCAGATAATTAAGCCCGCTGCCCCGCTCTCCGGCCAGCATCAGCGCTGCCAGCAGCACCGCCACGATCATAGCGGTAGTTTCGGTAGTCGAAAGGCCTGGCGCCAGGATAGCCTTGATCCCATATGACCAGGCATCTCTGTTCCCCACCCGGTATAGCCAATAGCTTATCGGGACCAAAACCGGCTCCAGGCTGATGACTATAAAAGCCAGCCCGAAAGTCCAGCCGTACTGTCGCCACTCTTTCCACAACAGACCTCGCATTATCCTCATCTCACCACTCCTCTGCAGGTATTTTCGCATGGGCAAGGCCGACTCAGAATGAAGCCTCTCATTGCTCCGCATCCTCTTTAGCACTTCCGTCTTTCCCCTTCTCACTTCCTACTTCCCATTTCTCACTTCCCAAATAGTAGCCCTCTGATCTCATGAAAGCTATGAAAATACTCTCCAGGTCAAGATTCAATTCCTTAACCAATTCCGGCTCCAGCAGCGCTAACCCAGGGCAAATACTATCCAGGCGACCGGTTACAGTGATGGTCATAACCCTTCCGCTCTTCTGCCACTCCACAATGCCCGGCAATGATCTAACGGCATCTTCCGGAGGTTCTCCGGAGAAAATCAACTGCAGACGGTGGACCGATTCCTTTAACTCATCCAGGGTACGGCTGAATAACATCCGTCCCCGGTATAGGGTGGCGATATGGTCTGCGCTCTGTTCCAGGTCGCTAAGATTATGGGAGGAGTAAAACACAGTAGTTCCCTGGCCGGCAACTTCTTCAATAATAGTCTGGAGAAAAGCACGTCGTACTACCGGATCAAGGCCGGCAGTAGGTTCATCCAGCAGCAGCAGGTGAGGCCGCAGAGCCAGGGCCATAACCAGAGCCACCCGGACCTTTTGCCCCCGGGAAAGGTTACGTATCCGTTGGCCTTCGGCCAAATGGAAACCCTGATGCAGTTCCCGGCAGCGCTCCCAATCCCAGAAGGGGTATAATTTATTGCCCAGACGATACATCTCCGCTACCGTAAAACCCGGATACATCACCGGCACATCAGGCACATAACCCACCCGGTTTCTTATGCTGCCATTCTTTTCCCGGATACTCTGCCCCAGGATAAACCCTTCTCCGCTATCCGGGCGGATTATGCCGGTCAGCATCTGGATCAAAGTTGATTTACCTGCTCCATTGGGACCAATCAATCCAAAAATAGAACCGGCGGGAACCGCCAGGTACAACTCGTCAATAGCCTTAACTCCGTCAAAGGATTTACTCAGCGCCTGCGTCTCTATAGCCAAATCCATGATTATTCCCCTCCCCTTTTTCCCACTCATCTAAACTAGCTTCAAAAAGCTGTATGAGATCTTCCCGATTTAATCCCAGGTGATAGGCTTCCACCATTACCTTTTCCATTAGAGCAGCTACTTGTTTCTTGGCCCCTTCCCTGTCGCGTACAGTCGAACGTCCCGCGACAAAGGTTCCCCGGGAACGCATGGTGACTATTATCCCTTCCTGTTCCAATTTTTGATAGGCCTTGGCAATGGTATTGGGGTTCAGGGACAATTCGGAAGCCAGTTCACGAACCGTGGGCATGCGCTCCCCGGGAACCATTATTCCCCGAGCCACCGCCTCCTTTATCCCATCCACCATCTGCTGGTAGATGGGAATACTGGAACGCGGATTTATGTCAAGCCACAAGCGACCACCTTCTTTTTGTACTATTTGCCATAGTACAAATATAACAAATTATTTTTTCATAGGTCAAGAGTAAAAAGCAGAGGTAAATCAGACTGTGGGAAAACTAATCAGAGCCAGAAAAAAGGCCAGAAAATCTATTTAGAGTCCAATATCAGCAACTATATTTTAAATACCCGGATGATAAAATACACCAATATATAAAAAGGCCTGCAAATCATTGCCTTAAGTATAGCTCCAGGGTTTTTACACCGTCGTACACCAAATCAATTAGATGTACGCATCCTTGTCCCGCTCCCAGCCGGTGGGCCAGTTCTTTTTTGGGCATGCCCGGCAGCAGCAGCCCCTTAATATTTTCCATCCGGCTAGTTGATTCCCGGCAGACTTCATCCGGAACCCGAAGCAACTGCCCATATGCCGCCGTCACTTTCATATTTTCATCCAATTCCAAACTGGTGTTAACCTGGTGAAAAGAGTCAATCAAGCTCCCGTTAATAATGTAATAACCCTTATAATCTCGATACAGTTGCTGGCTCTTGCAGCGGTCGAAGAGGTTCTCTACCCGCCCCGATAAACCGACGTAATTTCCCCAGGAAGTTTTAATCCGATCCAAGTTGCTGTAATAGCGGCAGGAACCAAGGTAAAAATCTTCCCAGGCCCGGTTGTAATCATCAGCGCTGTCATAACCTCTTTCCCGGTAGAGGAAGGTTTCCGCCTGCACTATCCCAATTACCAAATCATTAAACAGCGAACGCTCAAGCTCCTCCTTGACCACCTGCAGTGCCTGCCTTAACCGCGCGCCGCCGCCCAGGTAGGCTTCCACGCCCTTCAATCCTTCAATATATTCCCGGCTCTCAGCCATTTTCCCCGGCCTGCCCAACCGGTCTACCCAAGCTTTCTTAATTTTAAGAGTATCAACTTCTACCTCCATCCCCGCCAGACATTCCAGCCGACAATCCATATAGACGGTTTTTGCCGTCAGGTAATGCTCATCGTTCCGAACAACTGAGGTATGCCAGAAACGCTGCATAAGAAAATCCATTAATTACTTCCTCCCTCATCATTTAGCATAAAATAAACAAAGGAGCTCTTTATGAGCCCCTTGCCAAGTAAACATTTCCGCAGTTTTATAGCCTATAACACCATAGCCCTGGCTCTTGCCGGGAAGATGATGCTGCTCGCTGTACTTTCGAGGCAGTCGGCAGAAAACCTCTATCAATGAGTGGCCTTAACTTTCATTTTTTCTGATTCGGGCCATTGATTTACCCAAGGATCTGATAAAATCCAAAGCTTCTTCCGGTGAAATATCGTAGCGGGCTGCTTCCTCAATCACCCTTTGCCATTGCTGCAGCTGTTCAAACTGGTATAAATAGCTATGCTCGTCATTGCCATCATCCGGTAAAAGGTCAATATACCCGGCTGCAGCCAGCAGATCCCGGATACTAATAGCGTTAACCGCCGCGTCGGCCAGCTTCTTAATAATCGCTGCGCTGGGGGCATTTTTCACCATGCCTCGCAGCAGCCGCGAGATATAGCCTGGGTCTACCCCGGAATCGCTCCCATATCTATTGATAGATCTATCGCCTTTGGCCTGAGTAAGTAAACTGGCAAATTGCTTTCTATCGAAATCCAGCTCTAATTCCTCCTAAAAATCTTTCTATAATTCTACCCCATATATTGCCTGTAGACAATTATGTTCTGTACCGTCATAAATGGTTGACTGTTGTCTGCAGACATGATAAGCTGAATTAAACATTGTCAGTAAGCAAAATTGGGGCTGGTAATTATGAGGGCCAATTGTTCTGCATTACAGCAGTTGGCAGAAGCCAAGAACTGGTCTATTCCCGAGCTGGCTCGTCGTTTGGGAGTTGACTATTCCTATTTATTTCGCATCCTGCGCGGCGAAAAACAAGGCGGGGCCAAATTGTGGAGCGGAATTTATTCATTATGCAAGCAGGAAGGACTGGCAGTAGAAGATTATCTTCTTATAGATGATAAGTGAGTCTCTGCCATCCGGCAGTTTTGGTTTATTAAGGCTTAGGTAAGCTTTTAAGTTAAGTTTGAGGGGAGAAAGCGGAAAAATGTCATCATCACCGGCAAGAGTAGAACAAGCAATTCTTTGGGAAGACGATATTGCTGAAACTAAGCAAGCCTGGGTAGAAATAATAAAGGAAGAGAAAAGTCCCTGGCCCGATTACACCGCAATTATCAACCGGGTGGAGTCACTGCGTGAGCACCTGGAAAACCTCGTAACCCTGAAACAAAGCTTTACCGATCCTGAAGTTCTGGCCGCCAGCCAGGCCCTGGATGAAGCCCTTAATGAATTATACCGAATTTATTGCGTGAATTATAAAAATAGGGAATAAAAGAAAACAGAGGACGTTCTTCTAACTTCCCAGACAGGCGGCCTTAACTATCAGCGGCAAGTGGTCAGAAGCCAGGGTATGGGGGATTATCCGGTAATCATTGATTTGCCAGCAGCGGCTCAGAAATATGTAATCTATGCGGCTATGGGGCTGGTCGGCCGGAAAGGTGCAGCAGCATTCCCCGGAATTGGCCGCAAAAGAATCCTGCAAATAGCCTTTGAGCAAGTTTATCTCGGCGGACTCAGGCCGGGCGTTGAAATCACCGCCCAGCACTACCGGTCCGCTTACAGCCCGCAGCCGGGGCAGGACTACCTCTTCAAGGTGGCGACAGCGTTCGGCTGACTTCAATCCCAGATGAAGATTAAAGCAGGTAAAATTATAGTGGGGGGTTTTTATCTTTACCTCCAGACAGCAACGCCGGTCGTCCCCGCCAGTGAGAATATGATTCTTTTTACTGCGGATGGGATAGCGGGACAGAATGGCATTGCCGTAAGATCCTGGCTGATAGCGTTTCACCACTCCATAGGCATAATCCATATTGAGTATCCGGGCCAACTCTCTGGCCTGGCAGCTCATGCGGGTAGCCGGACGCCGGCAATCCACCTCCTGCAACAGCACTATATCCGGACTGAGCGTCACCAGAACATGGCCCGTGCGCTCCAGGTCGAAATGCCCGTCCATGCCTCGCCCATGCTGTATATTATAAGTTATGATAATGAGACTGGCTCCCATCTTTTACCCCCAAAAAGGTTTTGGTCAGGTCTTTGGTGAAATTATATGGCATAACATAACCTTCTATTCTTATCAGTTAGGAGTTGAGCAACTTGCAGTTTGCAACCCTGCTCTTGGAAAAGAAAGAGCATATGGCTATTTTGACCCTGGACCAGCCCCGGATCATAAATGCCTTAACACCGCAAATGGCGGTGGAATTCGCCGAAGCTGCCGCCATGGTGCAGAAAGACCCTGATATCAGGGTACTGATTGTAACCGGGCAGGGAAAATCCTTTTGTTCGGGGGGAGATTTACGGGATACCTTTGAAATGTTTAATAGACCCTCGGCCCAGGCTCAGCCTACGGTGATCAATTTTTACAAGTCCTTTCTCTCTTTGTCCAGCCTGGAAATCCCCACGGTCGCTGTCATAAAGGGACATACCATCGGAGCCGGGCTCTGTCTCGCCATGGCTTGTGATATGCGCATAGCCAGCAGTGATACCAGAATGTCCATGTCATTTATAAAAATCGGCATTCATCCTGGAATGGGCGGAACCTATACCCTGCCCCGGCTGGTGGGAACAGCCAAGGCCCTGGAACTTTGCCTGCTGGGAGAGCCCATCAGTGCCGATGAAGCTCTGCGCATTGGTCTCCTTAACCATGTAGTACCCCCGGAAAAGCTGCAGGATTTTTCTCTGGACTTTGCCCGTCGCATAGCCAATAATCCGCCAATTGCCGCCCGTCTGATCAAGCGCTCCATTTATCGCAACCTGGATGCAGACCTGGACAGTGCTTTGGCCCTCGAATCCTTTTCCCAGATATTATGCGCTTCCACCGCGGATATGAAAGAAGGGGTGGCCGCAGCCCGGGAAAAAAGGCCCCCGATTTTTAAAGGCTGCTGAATCAAAACAGGGGAGAGCGTAAAGCCCGCCCCCTGCTTTTATCCCGAAATACTGAACTGAGGAATTTTTAAATCATATTTTTGCAGAACCTGAACCAGGTACTTGTTCTCAGGGGCAACTCTGACTTCAATATTCCGGGCGCGGCTGGTCAATTCGTTAAGTTTGTCAATAAACTTTATCACCGTTTTTTCCGAAGCAAAGTAAACCTCGTCCAGATTAATGGTGATATTCTGATATATCCTCGGTATCTGCCCGGAGATGGTTTTGAAGGTCTCAGCCAGTGAAAAATCATTTAAATACCCCTTCAAATCCACTCTATAATGTCCCTGTTCCTGGGCTACCTCTATTTCCATGAATCTCTCGCTGCAAATATATTTTAATTTACGCAGTCTGAATCTTTCAATGCTTTTTGAAATCCGGCTTCCCCAAGTGGCTGCTGGCTGCGGATTAGAAATTATCTGCAAAAATCGGTAATACCAGCGGTTTTCTTTCTCCCAGCTACGCACCATCCAGCAGCCCAGGGCCCGGAATGCCAGCGACCGGAATCCCGTCATGAACAGGTTGCTGAAAATATGGGATAACCCATAAAATTTTTTAAAAGCCCGGATAGTAGCCTTCTGCAGCTCATAAGGCGACATTTGGGAAGGCTGGAACACCACATGATGAGCATCGTAAAGATTCCAATCACGAGTCAATAACCTGCCTTCACGCTCCAACTCGGCAAAGGTCCTGGTGCCGGGTAAGGGCGTAAGAATCAGGAACTGCACCGTATCAATACGGTTTTTCAAAGCAAAGTCAAGGGTTTCCTGGATAGTCTGCAGGCTGTCCTCGTCCGCTCCGAAGACGAACATGCCATGGACCATAATACCCAGCTGATGAAAGCGCCGGACACAATAGACGATATCCTCAACTTCCTGCTTTTTATTGTAGCTCTTAAGGGTTGCCGGATTGACCGATTCCATCCCCACAAAAACCATGCGGCAGTTGCTGTCATACATAAGCTGAAGCAGTTCGTCATCCCGGGCCGCGTCTGTCCTCACCTGGGTGCACCACCAGGAAGGCTTGACGTCATCCCGGATCATTGCCCGCAGTAATTCTTTGGTGCGCCGGGGATTGGCAGCAAAATTATCGTCAATGAAGAATACCTGCTTGCCCCGGTATTGCTTAAGCTCCTCCAGCAGCGCCGATGTTTCCCGGCAGCGATATTTATGGCCAAACATCTGGGTAACGCTGCAGAAGGTGCAGTCAAACGGGCAACCCCGGGAAGTCATGACCGGGTAAGTGGACATTTTAAGCCCGGTAAAAAGGCTAAGGTCGGGAAAAGGCACCCGGTTCATATCCACCCAGTCTGCCGCCGGATTATGTACGATGCTTCCATCCCGGCGAAAAGACAGCCCGGGAATATCCAGGGGCAGCTCCCCCCGCTCAATGCAGGATATCAGAGGAATAAAGGTCAGATCACCTTCTCCCCGGCAAACATAATCGCAATGCTTTAAAGCTTCTTCCGCCATAAAACTCACATGAGCGCCCCCCATTACTACCGGCTTGCCCTGATCGCGGGCAAAATCCGCCAGATGATAGGCTTCTATTACCGTGGAAGTAGTGGTCGATATGCATATCAAATCGGCCCTGGTGATATCAGATAGGCGTATATCACGGCGCGAACCCAGTATCAGCTTCACCTCATGCCCGGCTTGTTTTAACTGCGTTCCCAGAATGGGAAGCCCCAGACGGGGCATGTTAACATTGCTGTAAACATGTTTCCCCGGCGCTCGGGGTTCGATAAGAGTAATTTTCATATTCCCGCCTCCCGTTAGGTTCATAGTTATCTTTATCGTTTTACATAGTTTTTAAAACTATATATCGTATGTATACATACTACATTACATGGTTTAGATTTGCAATAACCTGATTTATTTGTTTAAATATTAATTAATGAGCTATCTATTAAATAATGAATGGAGGTCATTCTTTGGACAAGGAAGAGCTGTATTCCCTGATTGACGAAATAATTCCCGATCAGCCCATAGCTTTGAGCGATATACCGGATATTGAGCTTTACATAGATCAGGTAACCGACTTTATCGAAAAAAAGCTGTCTCTGCAAAAAAGACACAGCAAAGATAAATTGCTGACCAAAACCATGATCAACAACTATGCCAAAGCGGGAATATTAATACCTCCACGGCGCAAAAGATATTCCCGCCAGCATATAGCTCTGTTATTGCTGCTTTATAATTCCAAACAGGTTTTATCCATTAATGACATCTCTTTGTTATTTAGTATTCTCCGTCAGCCCACGATTAAACATGATGAATCTGAGGATGCCGCCTCCAATAGCTGGATTGATTTAGTCTATAACCTGGTGCAGGAAATAAATGACGAGCAGGCTGAACAGCTTAAGCAGATCTGCGCCCGGCAAAGAGAGGTTATCCGGGAAAAAACCAGCGGCATAGATGATGAAACCAGAGAATTGACCGATTGGTTCCTGATGGCTATGTTTTTGATCTCCCAGGCTGGGGTGCAGAAACGGCTGGCGGAAACCATTATTGATCGTCATTTTAAGGATAATAGCCCCACTAAGGGTAAATCCGACTGATTTCCAAATGTCTCCGATTAAGGTCGCATCACCCTGCGAAGACGAAGCGACGGAATATTTATCCATCCAAGCTCCACGCTATAACTGTAGTATCAAGATTCTTTTTAAAAAAAGCCTCCCGGAGGAGGCTTTTTTATCGTCTATTTAATCTAGTCAGGGGCTACGGTTAATTTCAAGGTAAAAGTCTTTAGAGGCTGCACGCTCTCCCAGGGTCGGGCATAGGTCATTCTAATCTCCGTGGTTCCGGCTTTGAGCGCCTTAAACCTCCAAAAATCATGGCCTCCCGCCCCTACGAGATCGCCCGACGGGTTATCAGTCTGGTAGTCTTTGCCCACCAGGGCCAGCATTTCTTCATCATAAAATGCAGTCCAGCGGTAGCCGGTAGTGGGATTGCTGTCCAGCATCAGATTCAGGGTCTGGCCGGGAGCCAAGCTGTATTCCTGGCCATTGTGCCCTTGATTGACTGCAATAAGCTTTATTAACCCATGCATTACCTGAGCCAGTTCTGCTCTGGTAACCTTGTCGTTGGGTCTCCAATACTGGCTGTCTCCTTTCATTAAACCAGTGTTGCTGACAAATACCAGGGCATTAGTATCCTCCTGTGATAATCCTTGCATATCCTGGTAATGGGGCATAAGCATAATCATAGGTATATTAAGCCCTTTGGCGTTAACGCCGCGATAGATGGTCCGGGCAACTTCTATTCGGGTTATCTCCTGTTCAGGATAGAAATTGCCTCCGCTGGCGAACACCTGGTTGATGGCGCAGAACATCACCGCTTCAGCATACCAGGCGCTATCATCCACGTCGCGGTAGTAGTCACTGGCTACCGGCTGTTTGGGCAAGGGCGACTTGCCATAATCCAATTCCAATATACGCTGCAGGGTCGAAGCCAGCTGTGCCCTGCTGGCCGAAGCGCCCGGAGCAAAGAGGTTATCCCCCTGGTCATTGTCACCGATGCCGGTTATCAGCCCTAAATTGCTCACTGCGGCAATATCCTGCTCGGCCCAGTGCCCATCTATGTCGGCAAAATCACCTGGCAACTCGGCCAGGGCCGGTGAAGCACCCAGCGCCACCAGCAGTAAAACCAAAAAGCAACCAATTATTCGTTTCAAAGCCTGGATCGCCTCCTTTCCTTCTTACCTCTTATTACGTGAATATTCCCTCCTGCTTGCACCCCCAACAGGACCATAAACCCTCGCCACGGCTTCTTTAATTATTTAATACTCCAACCACCGCTGGTCGGCAGCAGCCGGGGCGATTATATTAACCGGAACCAGCCCGGGGAAGCGATTTTGTAGTAGAATGATAAAGTCAGGATAATACATGCTGTAAAAGCGTCAGCAATAGGAGATAATTAAATTATGTCAGTATATATACTTGCCTTAATCATCGGATGTCTTGCCGGTACCCTGGGGGCGTTGTTAGGCATCAGCGGGGGCATTATTATGCTTCCCGCCAACCAGTTTATTCTCGGACTTAGTCCGGTGGCGGCAGTGGGCACCTCTCTCCTGGCGTCGATCTTCACTACCTCCTCCGGAGGTTATGGGCATTTTCGGGATGGAAATGTCAGATTGAAAAGCGCGCTGCTGATTGGCAGCGGTGGGCTGGTCGGAGTATTACTGGGGTCCCACCTGTTCAAAACCTATCTGAGCGATAATACGTCCATACTGGAGCTGCTTCTGGGCCTGCTTTTTCTTTTCATGGCTTTTCGCATGGGGCTGGAGGTGTACCGGGAACGACAGGAAAAGGCGCCTCCCAGCCGGATATTTCGAAATCCGGTACCACGACAAACTTTAAAGCTGTTATTACTGGGGTTGTTAACCGGAACTATGGCGGGTGTCTTTGGTATAGGGGGAGGGTTTATCATGGTGCCCGTCTTAATCTGGCATTTCGGAGCTCAGCCTTATAGCGCCGTGGGCACCACCCTGCTGGCCATGCTTCCCTACACCGCCATAGGTGGGTTGATTAAGCTGCAGCAAGGCTTTGTCAATCTGCCGGTCGCTATGTTATTAGGTTTAGGCGCTATTATAGGAGCTCAATTCGGCGTAGTTATCAGCCATAAGGTGAAACCATTCCTTTTCAAGCTCATCTTCACTCTGATATTCTTTTATCTCGCCGGGCAATATCTCTTGTTCTGATAGAATTTACAGGCGGGTCAGTTTTTGGTAGGCTTCAGGGGTATCCACATCGAAAACAACTTCCGGATAAGGCACCGGCAATTCGACTGCCTTTTTTCCCAATCCGGCCAGGATCTGGCGGGCTCCTTCGTCATTACTTAAAGCTTTCATAGCCTCCAGCAATGAGCCGTCAAATATCACCGGATGGCCCGGTTGCCCATGGTATACCGGACGCAAAGCCAGACAACTCCTCTGTTGGTACGCGGCAATGAGGCTATCAATAATGGCGGCATCAATCAGTGGCTGATCAGCCATAAATACCAGAAAAATTTCCGCGGCCGGGTTTACCTGACCGGCGCCAGCGGCTAAGGTCGTGCCCTGGCCCAGTTTGTAATCAGGGTTGTAAACTATCTTTACCGGTAAATCATCTACCTGGGCCTTTATCGCCTCTGCTTTACAACCGCTTACTACCAGGACCTCATCAACCGATGAAGCCAGTACGTTACTGGTAACGGTTCTTATCAGCGATGTTCCTTTAAATGGCAGTAATTGCTTAGTCTCGCCCATACGAGACGACGTGCCGGCAGCCAGAATTATGGCGGAAATCATTTTATACGCCTCCTCCTGTCCTTGGCCAAGCTGAGCCCATAAGTCTGGCTCAAGATCGGGCATTCAAGCTCGTTAACTTTAACGGTGAAGATAGCTGCATACCGCCTCCAGTACTCCTCCGCCAATAGCCAGCGCCTTATCGGAAATAGTATGGCAGTCGGTTTCCCGGCGGGGGTCTATATCGCCCAGTTTAGTCCGGTATGGCACCCATATGCCATCCTTGAGCATCCCTCTGACCACGCCGTTCATTTCAGCCTTTATCGGGGTATCGTCCACATAGGCCACAACATCACCCTGGTTGACCTGATCCCCAATGGTACAGCAAGATTTGACTACTCCATCCACCGGGGCTTTGAGCAGACGTTCCTTGGCATACCCCATTACCTCGCCGGGGACACCGGTATTGGGAATAGCGCTGCCGTCGTATATCACCCGCCCCAGGGAATGCCCCCGCTTGGTTTCAATTACAGCATCAACATCAACCCCGGCAACAAATCCAGGTCCCAGACCTATCACCAGCGGGGCGTCGTCAATACGGGTAAATCGGTTTTCTTTGGCCATGATAGCGTCCACCACTATTTCCGGGTGCACTTCCTTTATTATCCTGGCCTCAGGATCAATCAGAACCGGGATGATTCCATGCTCAGCCATATCCAGTGCCTGTTCCCGGGAATCAGCCAGCGCGGCGGTGATTCCTTCAACCGCTACCGTCCCGGCGTAAACCGCCTCGGCAAATGATACGGTTCGCCTTACTACCAGGGGGTGAGCAATTTCAGTCGTAATAATAGTAAATCCGCTTTTAAACAGGCGATAGGCGACCCCGGAAGCTAAATCCCCGGCTCCTTTGATCACCACCGGCAGAGGTTTTTTTGCTGTCATTCTATCATGTCCTCCTCACCAAAACCCGACCTAACTCATCAACCGGTTCAATAAATACGTCTATGGTACCGCCGCAAACCATACCTTCCATGGCGGCGTTTTCCGCATTCATGGCGACGGTAGTGATTTCCGGTAACCCCGATGCAATCACCCGCAGCGCTTCTTTTCCTATCTGCGCCTCCCCTATACCGCCGCCGATGGTTCCATAAATGGCGCCATCGTTTAAAACCAGCATCCGGGAACCGGCTTTTCTTGGGGTGGAACCCTGGCTGGCAATAATGGTTGCCAGTGCTGCCGGAATTCCCTGTTCCGCCGCTTCCACTGCTTTTTCTATAACATTCATTTCCCCGGCGGAACTGATTTCAGCGGCACAGGCTGTAACCGGTTCATCTGCTCCCATCTTCAGGGACGCGGCCTGGCCTCCCCGTCTTACCTTGATCAATTCCGCGGCAATACTGATAGCTATTTCCTCCGGAGTTTGCGCCCCAATATCAATACCGATAGGCATATAGATGCGGTTGCATTCCGCTTCCGCATATCCTTCCGCCAGCATTTTTTCTCTGAGCAGCGCTACCTTTCGGCGGCTGCCTATTACTCCCAGGTATTGCAGGGGATATTTTAGCATCTGCTGCAGACAGTTCCAATCGTGCTTATGGCCCCTGGTGACAATAACCACACTGGTGCGGGGTCCCGGGGACAAGTGAAGGGCCAGATCATCGAAACTGCAATATATTCTTCGGTCAGCCTGGGGAAACCTTTGTTCCGTAACAAAATCCTCCCGATCGTCAACCACTGTTATGACATAACCCAGCAATTTGCCTAAATCACCCAGGGACTTAGCCACATGGCCCCCGCCTAAAATAATAAGTTCATGGGGAGGTAAACAGGGGTCAACCATTACCGTAAGCTCTTGTTCTTTCTGCAGCGGGTTCTTTATGCTGCAGAGCCGGAATTCCCCGGTGGCCAAGCTTCGGGCCGCCAATTCTTCCAAAGGCTCCTTAAGCCAGGTAAATCCCCAATCATATTCTGCTGCCTGATCCGGGCTGAAAACCGTCTTTTTTCCTACGACATAAGGTACAATATCCTGTTGCCCGACTACGGTTGCTATTACCATATTTTGCTTTAATGTAATTCCCATAATCTTACTGCCTCCCCCTCAGCTTCCCTGGCCGAAAGTGCAATTGGGATAATGGCATACGGCACAGCCCCGGCACAGCCCGCCGTGAGCCAGAGCCACAATGTCTTTGCGGGTTACCCGCTCACCGGCCAGAAGCCGGGGCAATACCAAATCAAGAACCGTAATCTTAAAAAACATGCCGCAGGCAGGAACTCCCATAATCGGCACCTCGTCCATATAGGCCAGCATAAACATAGCGCCCGGAAGTGCGGCCGCGCCATATTTTTCTACCTGCGCCCCCGACAAGCGAATCGCTTTAGGGGTAACATCATCCGGGTCCACTGACATGCCGCCGGTCAAAATTACCATGCCGGCCCCATCGGCCACCATCCGGGTAATTTTTTTACTGATAAGCTCGCAATCATCGGGAGCATATTCTATTCTTAGTATCTCCTGTCCCATAGTTCCCAGCTTTTCATTTAATACCGGCCCGAAAGCATCATTGATCCGTTGTTTATAGACCTCACTGCCGGTGATTATAATCCCTATTTTATAGCTCTTAAAAGGAACTACTTCAATAACCGGGCTGCCGGCCTGCCGGCAAAGGTCTTCCACCGTTTTGATCGTTTCCTCAGGCACTACCAGCGGAATAACCTTGGTCCCAGCCAGCATGTCGCCTTCTTTGACTACGGTGTTATTAGGCAGGGTAGAAAAAATAACATCGGGTAAATCATTAATCGCTTCCAGCAGGGGGACATTAACTTTCAGGAGGCCATCAGATTTAGCATAGAGGTTCACCCTGCTCTCACTAGGCCCGGTCCATACCACCTCGTTGCCGGCGCCGGCCGCTCCCAGACGAACACCGGCCTCATCTTCATGTACCTCGCCTGGTTCCAGTTCCAGGATAAATATTTTTTCTTTACCCATTTTTAACAAGTCAGGTATATCCGTAGCTTTAATCAGGTGTCCTTTTTTAAAAGCAGGCCCTTTGTATTCTCCCCGTACTATACGGCTCATATCATGACAAAGTATTTTATTGACGGAATCTTCCACCCTTAAAGTCTGCCTTATCATTGCTTATCGCCCCCTGACATCTGTATCTCTTCCCTGGTCGGTAATTTCATATATTAGCTGCAGGTCTGCCCTCCCGGTGCTGCTTATAAGCCAAATCAATTACTGCTTTAATTATCAATCTGTTGCTGCATCTGATCTGAATCTATTAGTTTATAGTCTGACTAAATGGAGGGCAGATATTAATCCTTTCCCACAGCTAAATATTTTTTTCTTTCTCCTGCAACGCTTTCAGCACTTTTTCCGGAGTAATGGGCAATTCTTTAATTCTCACCCCTACGGCATGATAAATAGCGTTGGCGACCGAGGGCGGAAGTGCCGTAAACGCAGGCTCAGCCAATCCCTTGGCTCCATAAGGCCCGTTAGGGTCATTCGATTCCACCAGTATGCTGGTCAGGGGAGCCATGTCGCTGATGCGGGGCATATTGTAGCGTTCAAAATTGCGGTTGGCTATAACCCCGTTTTTTATCCCCATATCTTCCATCATGGCAAAACCTATTCCCTGGGCTACCGCTCCTTGTACCTGCCCCTCCGCCAGCAAAGGGTTGAGGGTTCTTCCCAGATCATGAGCGGAAACCATGTCGAGAATCCTGACTTTACCGGTCCAGCGGTCAACCTCAACTTCGGATATCTGAGTTACAAAAGGATAGGCGGCCGAAACATTGCCGAATTTGGTGTCAGGATCCACCACTCTGACATCCGGCGGGGCATAATTGCCATGGCCGGTAATCAGCCCTCCGGTCATCTTATAGTAGGCCATTTTGGCAATATCAGCCACGGGCAGTTTTATATCTGCATGGGAATTGCTGTAGCATATTCCGCCGCTTATGAACAAATCGGCAGGGTCCAGGTCCAATTTCTCCGCCGCCGTAGCAATAATCTGGTTGCGGGCGTCAATAGCAGCCATACGTACCGCATTGCCACCCAGAGTTGTGGCCCGGTCTCCGAAAGTGCCTAACCCCAGCGGACTGATATCAGTATCAACCAGGTTAACACTGACATCTTCAATATTAAATCCCAGCTCATTAGCCGCAATCTGGGCAAAAGTCGTCCGGGAACCCTGACCCAGATCAGTTTCACCTGGTGAAACGACGGCTTTGCCGGTGATGTCTATCCTTATAACACAATGGGCCCCGTCCCAGTCCGGTAAAAAGGTCCGGTTGCCTGATACATGCAGACAGCATCCGATTCCGATTCCCCGGGCGAAACGCTCGTTTTCATCCGTATGCTGGGCGCGTTTTTCTTTCCAATGAGAGGCGGCAACGCTCTGCTTAATACAGTCACTGAGGCCGCAGCTTAACAGTTTCCAGCCATGGGGGGTGACATCACCAGGCTGGGACGAATTGATCAGGCGCAGTTCAGCCGGATCCATTCCCAACTGTTCCGCCGCCATGTCCAGAATGCTCTCATAGGCAAAATGAATCTGGGGATTACCAAAGCCGCGGAAACATCCGGTGGCAACTTTATTGGTATAGACCAGCCAGGCTTTGGTAGCTATATTTTGGATGCGATATAAATTATCATGGCGATGGGCGGCACTGAGCATGATGGCATGGCCATAATTGATATAGGCCCCGCTGTCCGCTACTATCTCAGTCTGCTTGGCCGCCAGGGTTCCATCCTTGCGCACACCCAGTTTCATCTTAATGTACATCGGTACCCGCGGTAAGCCGACTTGGAAGTCTTCCTCCCTGGTATTGACCATTTTCACCGGACATCTGGTTGCCCGGGACAATAAAGCGCACAGGGCATGCAGTTTGTATTCCAATTTGCCGCCGAAAGACCCGCCAATAGGCATCTGAATAACCCGCAGGTCCTCTTCCCCTATACCCAGGGCATTGGCATAAGTACCCCGCCCCAATGTCGGCGCCTGCATCGGTATCCAGAGGGATACCCGGCCTCTGGCGTCACAATCGGCCACGGCTGCCTGGGGTTCCAGATAACCCTGGTAATGCAGGGGACTATAAAATTTATCTTCTACGATAACCGCCGCTTCATTAAAGCCCTGCTCTATGTCGCCGCGGGTAAAATTGATTTTATAAGGGATATTGGAATCCTGATCTTCATGAATAAGCGCCGCCGACTCCTGCATCGCTTCCCGGGGGTCGAACAGGGCCGGTAAAGGTTGGTATTCAACCTCTATCAGATCCAAAGCCTGCAGGGCGATATCCGGGTCAATAGCCGCCACCACTGCGACTTCATCCCCCACATAACGCACCTTGTCTCCGGCCAGAAGCTGCTCATCCAATATTCTCTGGCCTGCTACCCCGTATCGGGGAAAATCCATATCCCGTCCGGTAATTACGGCTCTTACTCCTATCAGGGCTTTAGCCTTGCTGGTGTCTATCTTTACAATCCGGGCATGGGGATAAGGACTGCGCAGCACTTTACCATAAAGCATTCCCGGCAGCTGCATATCAGCCGTAAACAAATGCCGGCCCATTACTTTATCTAATCCATCTACCATAGGAACACCTTTGCCAATCAAATCATCGTACATTGGTTCTCACCTCCCTGGCCTCACTTGCCTTAAGGCGCTTGACCGCGTACTGCACCGCTTCAACGGTTCTCACATAGCCGGTACAGCGGCACAGATGTCCCACCATAGCATTATTTATATCTTCCGGGGTGGGATCGGGGTTCTCCTCCAGCAACGCCCTGGTTGCCACCACCATGCCGGGCGCGCAGAAACCGCATTGGACCGCGCCCACGGCAACGTAAGCTTCCTCAATTATACGGGATATATCGTCATTTAAACCTTCTATAGTGGTAATACTGCTTCCGTCCAGCTCGGCCGCCAGGATAAGACACGACTGCACCGGCTTGCCGTTAAGCATCACCACACAGGCTCCGCACTCCCCGCCGTCGCACCCTTGCTTAGCGCCATTAAGTCCCAGATCGTCGCGTAAAAATTCAAGCAGGGTGCGATTAACCTGAACATCGCCTTCCCAGGGAAGCCCATTGATCACGAGATGGATAAATTGCTTCATTTTATTTTACCCCCTTTAAGGCGATTTCCAGGGCTTCATAAATAAGTACCCAGGCCAGTTGCTTTCTGTAAGCCGTGTCATCGTTAGCAGCCGCTCCCAGTTTATCCTGGACCAGCGTTTGGCAAAACGTCTTGCGCTTTTCTATATTTTTCACCGTATCCGGGGATACTATCTCGGTAAAACTTCCCGGCCATAAACCGGCGCCGCCCATAACTATTTTTACCGCTAATTTACCGGTTTCTGCCGGCTGTATGACGACCATAGCCGTTAAATAGGAACGACCCATGCTCTTCTGGGTCCAGCGGCGATAACCGGTGATCAGCGTCTCCGCTGCCGGCACTTTGATGGCGGTAATAATGGTCCTGCGCCCAAAACCCTTGAATCTGCCGTCAATAACCTCAGCCAGTTCCATTTCCCGGCGGCCGTTTAAATCAGCAACCTCAATCCTGGCATTCAGGGCCAGTAAAGGCACCAATAAATCGGCGGCGGGATTCTTGGTACAGATATTGCCGCCTACGGTAGCCCGGTTGCGCAGTTCCATGGAGCCCACATATCCTGACGCTTTGATCAGATCAGGGGCATAAGCGGCAATCATCTCATGACGCATAAGTTCATCCAGAGTAACGGCCGGGCCTATTATCAGGTCGTCGCCTTCCCGGCGTATCCCCTTCAGTTCTTCAATGGCCTTTATATCCACAAATACGATGTCATTGTTTTTCTTCTGGCGTGTGGCTCTGGTCTTCTGCATAAGATCCGTTCCTCCGGCTAAAATCCGGGCCATCGGCTGGCTGCTGTCCAGAGCCTCTAATGCTTGGCTCACATTTTCGGCCTTAATATAGCCTGCAATCAAACTGTCACCCGCCTTCTCTATCTAAGCTCAGTCACAGGGCAGCATAAACTGCCCTGTGACCTCACATCTTAGCTTATTTATTCTGTTCTGCCAGAGCCGCCCGCACTTTTTCAGGAGTAATGGGGATCTCATTGAACCAGATGCCGGTGGCTTCATGAATAGCCGCAATAATGGCGCCGGCCATGGGGAAATGAGCCGCTTCACCCATGCCGATCGCTCCAAAGGGTCCCGGACCCTGAGGGATTTCGATTACATATGAATCCATGTCCAGGGGAACGTCGGTGGAGCGGGGCATAGGATAATCCTTATAGGATATGGTCTTGCCGGTGATGTATTCCTCCATCAGGGCATAGCCGACACCCATGCCGATGCCGCCTTCCATCTGACCTTCCATAGCCAGACGGTTGATGGCTTTACCGCACTGGAAGGCAACCGCCGCATCAAGAACCTTAACTTTTCCGGTCTCGGTATTGACTTCCACCTCGACCTGACAGGCGCCATAAGTCGATACCGCATACAATTTACCTTGTCCGGTTTCCGGATCCAGGCCTTCCATTTC
>ENA-UOOH01000024-UOOH01000024.1-fermentation-metagenome-genome-assembly--contig:-NODE-24-length-155311-cov-10.777136_pt1 | contig 155311 bp, 120 predicted proteins | sample MGYA00245778_ERZ724025 | MGnify/ENA primary metagenome ERZ724025 (study PRJEB28704, sample SAMN03018313) | fermentation metagenome | biome: anthropogenic terrestrial biome; feature: soil... | reverse complement strand
ATTACTGCTGGATAATGTGCTTCCATTTATTACCAGCAGATCAGAATCCTATTCAATTTTCAAAGAACAAAAAAACACCACTTTGGGTGTTCTTATTAATGTAATCTGGATTTTTTATTATTGAGAGATAAGTTCGATTCCCCTCGCCTGCTCCAATTAACCATGATAAGTTTGATACATTTGTGTCAAACTTTTTTTATTCTAAGATTAAAAAAACACTTCTTTTGGAAGTGTTAATTTAAAATCATTGATTAAAGTTTGTTTGCTTGATGTTGCATCAAGAATGGATTTACAAATGAGGCAAAAAAGGCTAGTACTAAATAAATGACTGAATAATCTTCTGCGCCTAATTTATGGAGTCTCTTACCAGCAGCGTATTGCCAATAAATAGCGTAAATTCCAAATGTAAAGATTAACATCAAGAAATGTGCTAATCCACCAAAACCTTCACCCGTTTCTTGCTTTAATTCCATTTGAAATTTTACAAGCCAGTAAATAGCATAAATCCCAATAGTGATAATCGTAAAGACAATCATTAAACCAATACTTCTTTTTTTCATGTTTTTCTCCTTATTTTAATGAGATTTAATCCCATTATTCCCAAAAAATACTCTGTTACATTAAAATTGTATGACACCCGTTTCAGTTTGTCAACAAATTATTAATTAAACACATTTTTTTACTAATTTATAATTCTCATCTATTAATGTTAAATCAAATCTATGATATAATCATTTTGGTGAAAATATGACACAAAGAGAAAAAATGTTAAAAGGTGAACTATATATCGCGAATGACCCTGAATTAAGACGTATTTTTTTAACCTGTAAAGAACTGGTACGAAAATATAACAAAACCATCACTGAAGCTGAAAGAACAGCCATTTTAAAACAGTTATTAGGCAATTGTGATGACTCAGCATACATGGAACCTCCAATATACTTTGATTATGGAATTAATACCTCTATTGGTAAAGAATTTTATTCCAACACAAACTTGGTCATTTTAGATGTCGCAAGGGTTATGATTGGCGATGATGTCATGCTAGGACCTAATGTGGCAATCTATACCGCTGGACATCCACTTGATAAGGAATTAAGACGTCAAAAATACGAGTATGGTAAAGAAGTTAAAATTGGGAATGATGTTTGGATCGGTGGTAACGTCGTAATCAACCCTGGTGTTACAATTGGTGATAATGTCGTGATTGGTTCTGGGTCTGTCGTCACGAAAGATATTCCTTCAAACGTGGTTGCAGCCGGTAATCCTTGTCGAATTATTAAACATTTAACTTCCAAGGAAAAGTCAGAAAAAGATTATTTAGTTCAAATATAAGAAAATGCGCTTGAGGGCGCATTTTTCATTATATTTTGTTCTTATGTTGTTCGTAAATATCAAAGATGTAGTTGTGATTAAAAGGTGCTTGTTTTGACTTAATTTTCTTAATTAAATCTTTTAACGTTGCTTCTAAGACCTGCTTTAGTTTCTCATCATAATGATAATACTCTGAATGTTTTTCATACTCGTTTCGATCAAGAATTTTATACTGATAATCAGGTGTAACTCTTACATCCAAATCATAATCAATATATTTTAAACCTTCACTATCAAACGCTGCCGGACTAGATAGATTACAATAATAGTAAATGCCATCCTCTTTTAACATCGCAATCACATTATAAAATAAATCATCGTAGAAAAAAATAATTGCTGGTTCTTTACTCATCCAATTACGTCCACTAGATTCAATCACTCTAGTTCTAATATTCGCAAATATTGCCACATGTTCTTCTTTGCCTAAAAGTGTTGCTTGTCGCCAAATTCTATGAATATTACCATCATGTTTATATGCGTAAATTTGAATGGAATCACCGATTGGTAGATTAATCATGGTATCACCTCAAACTAATCCTATTATAACATAAAAAAAACATCCCGTTAGGATGTTTAATTATGAATTGAACAATTATAAGTTTAATTATTAATTAGATTCATTTTGTTTCTGACTCTTTTGTGTGACAATTTCTTTAGACTTCATCATTCTCACGGTAGTCGATCTTTCATTATCATCTAATTTCATCATGATTTTTTTAATATTAGCTTCAAGTTCAGGAATCATGATATGTTCAATTGCATTGACTCTTCTTCTAGTCTTTTCAATTTCCCTAGCCAGCATTTTTATTTGTTTATCGATTTCAGCTAATTTTATTAAATCAGGTAACAATTCTTCCAGTTTTAAGATCGCTTTGTCTAATGAGGCTGGTGTCGATGATAAGCTATAAGTAAGTGATTTAGTGCCACTATTCTCAAGCTTGATTGTTGGAACATGTACACTCATAATATTTTTTTTAGAAAACTTTAACTTGACCTCATTACTTGGCAACATCATGGCCTCATATAAGACATGTGAATTTGTTCTAGCACTGGCAGCCTTATATTGTTGCATGGTTAAACTTAAACCACTATCTACACTAGTTCTTAAAACTTTGGCTTCTTCAATGATTATCATAAATCTTCGAATCATTTCATCTTGCTTATCTTTTAACAACTTATGGCCTCTTGAAGTCATTTGTAGTTGGTTTTTAAGTTTTGTTAACTCCATTCTGGTTGGGTTAATTTGTCTTGTTGCCATAAAATCCTCTTTAATTAATAGTATTTCTTAATATTCTTGTCACTTACACGCTTTAATTCACTTGCTGGTAACATTCTCAGTAATTCCCAGCCTATTTCTAAAGTTTCTGTAATACTTCTGTTATGATCAAACCCTTGATTAATATATTTTTCTTCAAAGGCTGTCGCAAGCTTTGCATAAACTTTATCGACGTCTGATAAGGCACTTTCACCTAAGATGGTAGAAAGTTCTTTAGCTTCTTTACCTCTTGCATAACTTGAAAATAATTGATTCATTGTATCCGCATGGTCTTCTCTAGTTCTACCTTCACCAATTCCCTTGTCTTTCAATCTGGATAAGGATGGTAATACATCAATAGGTGGCGTAATCCCTCTTAAGTTTAATTCTCTTGATAAAATAATTTGTCCTTCTGTAATATAACCAGTTAAGTCTGGAATTGGATGTGTTTTATCATCTTCTGGCATGGTAAGAATTGGAATTTGAGTAATCGAACCTTTTTTGCCTCTAATTCTTCCCGCTCTTTCATAGATGGATGCCAAATCAGTATACATATAACCTGGATAACCTCTTCGTCCTGGCACTTCTTTTCTAGCTGCGGATACTTCTCTTAAAGCCTCAGCATAGTTGGTGATATCTGTCATAATAACAAGAACATGCATATCTAACTCAAAAGCTAAATATTCCGCAACAGTCATCGCCATTCTTGGGGTTGCGATACGTTCAATTGCAGGGTCATTAGCTAAGTTAACAAACATAACCGTTCTTTCTAATGCACCACTTCTTTTGAAGTCTTCAATAAAGAAATTAGATTCTTCAAAGGTAATCCCGATGGCGGCGAACACAACCGCAAACTTATCTGCCGTTCCTAACACTTGAGCTTGTCTTGCGATTTGGGCCGCTAGTTTACTATGCGGTAAGCCTGAACCTGAGAAAATTGGTAATTTTTGGCCACGGACTAACGTATTTAAACCATCAATCGCACTAATACCAGTTTGAATAAATTCACTTGGATAATCTCTGGCATAGGGATTAATCGGTTCACCGTTAATATTTTGTGTTACTTCTTTAATCACTTCGCCTTTGCCATCGGCCGGCCTTCCCATGCCGTCAAATACTCTGCCTAACATATCTGGTGATAGATTAATTTCAATCCCATGACCTAGGAAAACAGCTTTGGCGTCATCAATCTTTAAACCTTGAGCCGATTCAAAGAGTTGAACTAAAGCGCCATCTTTAGAAGCTTCCAAGACCTTCCCAATTCGTTTTTCCCCGTTTTTTAAACGGACTTCTACTAATTCATCATATTTAACATTTTTAGTATTTTGAACCAACATTAATGGTCCAACGACTTCTTTAATTGTTTTATACTCTTTTATCGCCATCTTATTCCACCTCTAGTGTGTCAAATTCATGACGCATAGTGTCTAAGATTTGATTAACTTCAACATCAACCTTAGATTCTTTAACATATTTTAAACGTCCTATTTGTTCTTTTATTTCCATTTGGTCGATTGCTTTAAATGATTTATTGTTATCTAAAGCTTCTCTTGCTAAATCGTACCAAGTTAAAATTGTATTTAACATTAAATATTGTTTATGCAATGAAGTATAAGTATCAATATCATTAAAGGCATTTTGATGAAGATAGTCTTCTCTAATCATTTGCGTTGTGATCAGTTTGATTCTATCATATGGACTTAAAGTATCAATCCCAACCAACCTGACGATTTCTTCAAGTGAGGCCTCTTCTTGTAATAGCGCCATGGTACGTCTGACTTGTCTTGACCAATTAGTTTCTTCTTTATCTAAAGATTCAAAAACTGCATCTTCATAAAGCGAATAACTATTTAACCAGTCTATCGCTGGGAAATGTCTCTTATAGGCTAAGCTTGAAGACAATCCCCAGAACACTTTAACAATTCTTAAAGTTGCTTGGCTCACGGGTTCTGATGTATCTCCACCTGGAGGCGATACGGCCCCAATTGCAGTGACAGCACCAATAGATTGGCCGCCTAATGTTTCCACTAAACCGGCTCTTTCATAGAACTCAGCAAGTCTAGATGAAAGGTATGCCGGATAACCTTCTTCACCTGGCATTTCTTCTAATCTTGAACTCATTTCTCTTAAGGCTTCAGCCCATCTGGAAGTTGAGTCAGCCATAATGGCGACTTTATAACCCATATCTCTAAAATATTCAGCGATGGTAATACCTGTATAAATACTCGCTTCTCTGGCAGCAACAGGCATGTTTGATGTATTGGCAATTAATACAGTTCTTTGCATCAAAGATTCCCCTGTTTTAGGGTCTTTTAACTTAGGGAACTCCATTAAAACGTCGGTCATTTCATTGCCACGTTCACCGCATCCAACATAAACTATTATATCTGCATCGGCCCATTTTGATAGTTGGTGTTGAACCACTGTTTTACCTGATCCAAATGGACCAGGAATGGCGGCAATACCACCAGTTGCGATTGGGAATAAAGTATCAATGACTCTTTGACCGGTAATCATCGGTTTTGTTGGTGCAATCTTTTTAACATAAGGTCTTTTACGTCTTACTGGCCAATATTGTATCATGGTAAACCCTTTAACTTCACCATTAATTTCTAATTCATAGATGATATCTTCAATCGTGTGTTCGCCACCATTGATGCTAATTAATTTACCACTAACATTTGGTGGAACCATAATTTTATGTCTGACTACTTTTGTTTCGTCGACATAACCCACTTCCATCCCACCAGTTAATATATCTCCTACATTAGCTTTAGGAACAAACTCCCATAACGTTTCTTTATTTAAAGGATCAACGTTAATTCCTAAAGGAATATGTGTCCCCGCCATTTCATAAATTTTATCTAATGGCCTTAATATCCCATCAAAAATCCCACTTACAAGCCCAGGTCCTAAGGCAACGCTTAAAGGTTGATACGTGTAAAAAACAGGTTCACCTGGTCCAATCCCTGCTGTTTCTTCATATACTTGAATTGAAGCTAAGTCATCTCTCAGTTCGATAACTTCACCTAGCAATCTTTTTTCACTTACTCTAACCACGTCGTAAACTTGAACATCTTTCATGTGTTCCGCAACAATAAGTGGTCCCGAAACTTTTACAATGGTTCCGTGTTTTTCCATACAATCACCTTCCTAGAATATTGAAATGCCGACAGCTTTTTCAACATCTTTCTTTAATTTTTCTAGCCCTAAACTACTCTTTATTCCCTCCATCGGAATAGAGACAATAATCGGATAAGTTCGGTCTTCATATTTCTTTTTAATATCCATCATTAAGGGTTCCAATGCCTCGCCTACAAAGATAATCTTTGTTTCATTCGCAAGTTTATCAATCGTTTCTTTTAATAAAGTTTCATCTGAAATAATATAGGCTTGAATACCAACACTTTGAAACAACATTACATTTTCACTTGAGCCAATCGCAACGACTTCTTTCATACGTTTACCTCATCAAATAATTTGGATAAATCCGTTGTTCTATCAAAGTAAAGTACTCTAATATTTTCCAATTCTTTTTCTTTTAAGAAAACATACATCATAATTGGTCCAACCGTATCAGACTGATAAGTATAATCTCTTAAGATTTCATAAAAGGCGTTATCTAGTAACAATTCAAAATCTTCTAAATCTTCATTTTGTTTATATTGGTTTAATGCCTCATCTAACTTACCAATATATAGCGTTGAAACATATTGAAGAAAAACTTCAAATGATCCATTATAGAGTTCTAAAGCTTTATTCTTATCAAACAAGCCACCGTTTAAAATACTTTTAATCATTAAATCAGCTGATAAATGAATTTGTTTGGCGCGAATAATAGTCAAAATATTTTTTAACGTTACAAAAACTTTTAAGTATTCTGTTAATTCTTTGTTCATGTAACAAACTTTAAATTTTAAATCGAGAAACAATTGATCGATTATATCACTAGATTCTTTAGGGGTTAGATTATGATATTTTGCTAGTGTTTCAAAGATTACTTTTTCATCGTCATTTAACCCACTATAATCTGCATGTTTCAACGCGTTAATTAAATATTGAGGCTTAATATTACCTAACTTAGAAACATGATCTTTAGTTTCACTATTAAAATAATGCGTTTTGTATAGCAATTTAAGATTTAGAGCGTCAATATCATAATAAAATACTTTAATTAACGGATTATTCTCTAATGTTTGATTTAAATCATCCTTAAGCTTTTTTAAATTAGATTCATAAAGTTGGTTAATATCTTCATGAAGTCCAAATCCTTGATCATTTAAATAGCCAAAAAAGCGCTCTTCATCTAATTTTTTAAGGGCACTATAATCATCTTTATTTAAAATTTCAGTAGATTTGGCTTTAAAATAGCCATTTGCGAATGTGTACATGCTCACCTAACCAAATAATATCTCGTAAATTTGTTTTTCGTATTTTGTCTTGATGTCTTTTAAGAAAGATTCAATTGAGAAATTTAAATCAAAAACTTCGCCTATTACTAAAAAACCGTCTGTAATATCTGCTGGTTCACTTTCTAAAAACATATTAAAACCTTTACCTAACTTTTTATTCAGTTTATCAAGGTTCACTAAATCAGATTTTTTTTCACTTGAAAAAGCACTTAAATATTTATCATAATCCGCTTTTGAAACCCGAATATGTTCATCACCCGTTAATGATTCATCTTTCATTAAAGAAACGCTAAAATCCAAGAGTTCACTTCCTTTTAAACTAAGAATATAATCTCTTAATTTATTGATAACTCTATCAATTTGCGTGCTTTTAATAGAAAGAATAGATTGACGTTTTTCGAGTTCAAAAGAATTTTGTTTTTGTTCAATTAAAAAACGTGCTTTATCTTTTTCGTTTTGAATCATATGGGCTACTTGTTCATTCATCTTTTCAGTAGCTGAGGTTAGAATGGATTGGCTTTCCAGTTTGGCTGATTCTAAAATATCCTTTGCTTCTTCAAAACCTTTTTGTTCAATTTTTTCAAAAATAGTCATTGAATTCTCCTAAATAGAAATACCATTCCACATTAAAACAGAAACTAATAATGCTAAAATCGCATACGTTTCAACTAAAGCTGTCATTGTCATACCGCGAGTAAAAAGACTAGGATCTTTAGACGTCATAATAGTTGATGCGGCAGCAACTTTGCCTTGATAAATACCTGAGAAAATCCCAACAATCCCTATAGGAATCCCAACTGCTAAGAAGGCAAATCCTTGTGTAGCAGATAAATCGGCTGCTGATCCACTAAGTAATCCAATTTTAACTAAAATTAAGACAGCAACTAAAAAACCATAAATTCCTTGTGTACCAGGTAAGGCTTGTAATACTAACACTTTACCAAATAATTCAGGTTTTTCTGATAAAACACCATTACCTGCTTTACCTGCTATAGCAACACCCATAGCTGAACCGATACCGGCACTAGCAGCTATTGCGGCGCCTAATAGCGCCATTACTAATCCAAAATTCATTTTAATTTCCTCCAACTAACGTAGTTTGTTTTATTTCGTCTATATAATTTAATTCTACGGACAAAGGTTCATATTTGTAACCTTCTCCGATAAGAAATTTACTAAAAAATTCAATGTATTGTAATCTCGAATCATGAATATAAGCAGATAACAATCCCATCGCAAAGTTGAATATGTGTCCTATTAGATAAATCAATATCGCAATGATAAATCCAAAAACATTACCTAAAAACATTGATGCCAACAAATTAAATGTAAAGGCAATAACTGCAGTCGATAAGCTTAATGCTAATATTCTTGAGTAACTCAAAATATCGCTTAGGTAACTCGTAGCACCATATAACCCGCCTAAACCTGAACCTATTTTGCCAAAGACACTTTTAGATTGATATCCAGCAAATAGTAAGATAATCAATGCCCCTAAACCAATCATTCCTAATCCTATATAACCAATAATCTGATTGGTGATAAGCGTTGAAAACACAATGTATATGCCTAATCCTACTAATATTAGAATCCAGCTAAGTCCGCTAGTAAGACCATCTAATGTTGTTTTAAGTTTAATTGATAAAATGACTTTCATCACTAATCCACTTAAAATATGAATAACCCCAATGATTAAGGATATGATTAACATTTCTAATGGTTGATCCATAGGTACTAACACAACAGAAGTCCAGTTTTGTCCAAACCAAGACCCTACTATATTACCTAAATCAAAACTTGTTCCAAATAATGACCCAAATAGTATTCCCACCAATATTGATGTGTATCCTGAATAATAAAATACCGTCACTAATTGTTTAAACGTTCCTTTAGGACGTTTATATTTTAAGAACAAACCAAACCCAATGACCATCATTAATCCGTAGCCAATATCACCCATCATAATCCCAAATATTAACCAATACCAGATACTCATTAATGGGTTTGGGTCTATTTCTTTATGATTAGGCACATTATAAGATTCGGTAATTGTTTCAAAGCTTGAAACAAATTTATTATTCTTTAATGCCGTCGGTGGGGTTTCAGTTTCTAATGGATCGGTCAGTTCTAATTCATGAAATTCAAGATTAGCCTTTAAAGCTTCTTCTAAAATTTGAGCTTGATCGCTTCTAACCCATCCAGTTATCATACTAGTTCGTTCCGTTTCAAAGTAAGGAACCAGTTTACGTTTCTTAGTTGTCGACATTTGATCAGCTAATATATAGAGTTCTTCAATTTGTTGACTTAACGCAAAGATTTCATTTTGAAGGTCTTTTTGTTGTTCTTCTAAAACACTTTTTTGGTTGGTTAAATCAATTAAGTATTCTGTTGCAGTTCTAGAAATAATCGGTAAGTTGAATTTAACCACATCAAAACGTTTTATCTCATTTATGTAAGTTTCATAATCTTCAAAATAGAGCGCTACAATAAACCCGTAACCTCGATCATCTTTATCAAATAACTCATAACTTATATCGTTTCTAGTCAATAATTCTTTTAACCCATCTAGATTCTTTTCATGAACAAAGCCACTAAAAAACTTCACATAATTCGCTTTATTGATTTCTTCAAGATTAAGAGAAAGATTATTAAATGGTGTTAAATCAGCGATTGATTCATTAAGATGTTCAATATCTTCATTTATTTTTGTTAATTTTACCTCTTTGTCTTCAACCTTAGTTAAGAAATCAAGATATACTTCGTGATTTGTTTCAAAACTTGCCTCATCAATTTGATGGTATTCAAAAAATCCTTTTTTACCTTTAACAACTTCTAAGTATTTAATTGCTTTTTGAGTTCTTACTAGAACATCATCTTCAAAAGAAACATCTTCAATTTTTGCATTTTCTACTGAAGTAGTCATCATCAATGCTTTCTTCTGAATAATTTTCAAAGCTTTATCCTTGTCTTCATTAAAGACAAAAAGTTTTGCTTTTTTTATTGGAACAATCATAAGCCAATCTCCTTTAATAAAAACAAAACACTTTTATTTACTTTTTCATCTAATCCATCAATTAAATCCTTTTTTAATGATTCAATTTCAACACTAAATTCTTCATCTAATTTTTTAAGTTTTTTAGATGTAGTATTACTAATGTTTGAAATCTCTAATCTTGCTTGATGCAATTTTTCTTGTTCAAGTTGTTTCGCATCTTGTCTAGATTTATCAATTAATGTTTGTTTTTTAATTAAAGCATTATTTTTAGTTTCAGTTGCTTTCTGTTCAGATGCCAAAATATCATTTAATATACTCAAGGGTCATTCACCTCACTAATTATCTTCTTCATTTTATCATAAATTTCACTTTTATACTATCATTGTTGCAATTGGAAGCGCTTACAGAATCTAGCATATTATTCTTTAAATAAAACAAATAAAAACCGGCTTTGATTAAACCGGTTTTTCGTACTAAAATGATTAATCTTCTATCTCTTCTTTAGTGTCTTTCGATTCTACTTTATCTTGTTCTTCTACTTTTTCAAGCAAAAGTTTGAGTTTTCTGATTCTTCTGTTTTCAACCGATAAAATTTCATAGGTAAGTCTGTAAACATCTTCGACTAATTTTTCGCCTTCAAATCTTGTTTTTACAGATTCAACTGAGATTTTTCTGCCTTCTTCAGGTAAACCTTCACAAAGTTCATAAACAAATCCAGCAATGGTTCCGTATGAATCTTCCGGCATGTCAGTCAGATCTAAATATTCATATAAATCTTCAATCGTTGTTTGAGGCATTATTTCATAGTAGTTATTTCCTAAATCAATGACCTCTGGATAATCTTCATCCTTATCGTATTCATCATAGATTTCACCGACTAATTCTTCTAAAGCGTCTTCCATAGTGACAATCCCACTCGTTCCGCCATATTCATCGGATACGATAGCGAAGTGTTTTTTAACTTCTTGCATTTCTTTAATTAAATCATCAACCTTAGTCGCTTTTGTTACGTAAAGTGGTGTTGTAATTAGATCTCTAATAACAATACTATTTTTATCTTTAGATTTAATCACTTCTGATAAAAAATCTTTTTCTTGTAAGATTCCTAAAATATTATCTTTATCTTTTTCATAAACTGGTAATCTTGAATATTGTGAGTCAAAAAATTGATGAAGGATTTCGTCAACGGTATCGTTAATTTCAATCGCAACCATATCAACTCTTGGTGTCATAATGTCATAAACGACTTTATTAGATAGCGTTAAAGCAGATTGAATTAAATCCGCATGATCTTCATCGATAACGCCTTCATCTTCCATCGTATCAATGATAGTTTCTAATTCTTCTCCGGTAACTGTCTGACTGTCTTCTTCTTTACGTCTAACTAGCTTTTGTAGCCCCATAAATATAATTGCTACTGGATAAAATAATTTATAAAATATCCACAAAACTGATCCTAACTTGGGTGCCAGTGCTGTCGCATTGTTTTTACCATAAGTTTTGGGTAAAATCTCAGCAAACGTGATAATAATGAACGTCATTACAAAGGTTGACACAAAACTAGCCAAAGTATCACTGTCAATAAGTTTCGTAAAAATAAAGGCAGCTACAGTTGAAGCACCAATATTAACTAAGTTGTTCCCAATTAAAATGGACGTAATTGTTCTGTCAAAATTTTCAATCAAAATGATTACCTTGCGTGCGCCTGTTTTTTTCTCTTCAGACATTTTTCTTAATCTGATGGTGTTTGCAGTTGTCAATGCAGTTTCAGAAGCACTAAAAAACGCACTAAATATTAAACAAACGACAATAATAGCTATCAATAAGATATCTACACCTAAATTGTCTGTGATAAACCCCGCTGTGATGTTAAACCACCTGCTCGGGTCATAGTCCGATAACGGATTCAATTAAAACACTCTCCTTATATATTGAATTAAGGGTATTATAACAAAAATCTAATAAATTGTAAATAAAAAACGTGTTTAGAACGTTTATAAAGCCGTTTTAACTATTTAAAATGGCTCTGTGACATTAAAAAAACTTTATAATAATGAAAATATAATCACATGAAATTATTGGGTTATGATATAATAAAATTAATAAGAACGAGGAGAAAAAACAATGTACTGTAAAAATTGTGGTAGAGAGCTTGCTGAAAATGAAAAATATTGTGCTCACTGTGGTACACCTACGAATGAAGATTTGTTTGAAAGTACTTCTTTAAAATTTTGTGGAATTTGTGGCGCTTCATTAAATCCTAATGATGCGTTTTGTTCTCACTGTGGTTCTGTCTCAAAACCAGTCTCATTAAATGTTGAACCAACTTTAGAATATTCACCAAAGAGTCGCTTAGTCGGTGGTTTACTCGGATTGTTTTTAGGCTCAATTGGGGTTCATAACTTTTATCTAGGTCATATTAAAAAAGGGGTTGCCAAAGTTATATTAACGATTATTTCGATTGTTTTCATAATAGCGGCAGCAAGTTTATTAGTTTCATCAGGTTACGTGGACGAGGATACTGGTGAGTTTTTTATTACGAATTACTCCAATTTCACAAACGCAAGCCTATTGTTTGTGTTAGGCATTCTTATTTCAAGTGGATTGGGCATTTGGGCACTCGTTGAATCAATTTTAATTTTTGTTTCAACCAACATTAAAGATGGCGACAACAAACCACTCAAAAAACTTTAATTGAAAGTTAAAGCGACCTCTGACGGTCGCTTTTTTATTAGTTTAAATATTTACTTTTCTTATAGAAATCAGGTTCTACATAGTGAACTTCAAAGAAATATATTTGACTTGATACATTATCAACGACAATTACGCCATATATCATTTCCACAAATTCAGGATAATCTATATAAGGGTTTCTATTGCCTTGGTAACTAAAAATAACCTCATTACGATTTCTTTCAAAATCATCAACAGGATCTTCTAGATGCCACTTCAACAAAGTTGACAATTTACCCATTTCATTTATCTTAGGCGTTGTATCAACTAAAGTGTATCTTGAATACATGACTTCCATATAAAGTAATATTCTCGCGATATCGCCTCTAACTGCTGCTCTTTCGGGAAAATAAGTGGCTTTGGTAAGTGATAGATCAAAATACTTGTTCCCTCTTGAACTATTTGTAGATGGATTAGAAGGCGTTAAATTATGTAAGTCTGATGCTGCATTAACAACACCATTCTTGGCATCTACACCTAACAAGGATTGTGGCCAGACGTGTTCTCTATTCCAAGTCTTGCCTTCATCCCAAGCTGCTTTTAAAGAATTACCCGTATAAAAGTCTATTAAATTATTGGGGTTATTGGGATCTTTATCTGTAACTGCCAAAGCATAACGCGCTTCACCATAATTAACCCCACTGAAACCAGTATTTATAATCGTTCTTAATTGTAACTTTAAGGAATTTCCTGATAAACCTGTGACACTTTGATAATAACTGGATAATGCATTTATGACCGAAATGGTTCTCGTTTTGTTGGTTATATTACCTGCTTTATCAGAGGCTGAATAATAAATCGTGTAGGTCCCAACCGTTTCATAATCCACTTTAGAATCATCTACACTGACAAGTACTTCTCCGTCAAGGTTGTCCGTACCATAAACCCCACTTAATAGTTCCGGATAAGTACTACCGATAGTATATTCAATCGGATTTAAACCTGATATTTCTGGGGGTGTAATATCAATTAATGATTCCCAAACCGCATATAAAGTTATCTTTTCATCAAAATATTCATTTATTACTTCAATAAATAAGCTTTCATCATTACTTAAGGACCAACCGATAAATAGATAATCTTCTAAATCGTCTGGAGCAGCCAAAGTAATTGGTAATGATTCAATATTAAAATAGGTAGGGTTGGTATGTGGTTGATTAAAACTATCAACATAGGTAATGTTATAGTTTTTCAATTCATAGTTCGCATACAAATCAATTGAACCTAAATCTTTAGTATCAATCAAAGTGACATAATTCGTTGATGGAACTTCTTTTGACCAGCCTTTAAACGTATAACCTATGATAGGCGATGGTGCCTTCAAAATGATGTTTTCATCTTCAATGGTATATTCAATCGGGTTTTGATGTGTTGATCCCATTAAGTTTAAATAATTTAGTTGATAAGAAACAAGATTCCAATTAGCGTATATTTTAGTGCTAGTGGTTAGATTCTTTAGCGTTTCTAAAGTCGCTATATCATTATTTTCAAAAGTCCAATTGTTAAAAACATAGCCCTTTTTAGTAGGGGTTATGTTAGTTGTTTCGTCGATTTGACTTACTAAAATAGGGCTTATTTCAGATCCACCATTCGTTTCAAAAGACACTATTGAATCAATACTACTACAACCACTTAGAATAAATAGTAATCCTGTAATAAAACTTAACACCATTAATCTTATTTTCATTTTCAACCCTCTTTACGCTTTAAAATAGTAGCTATATATTTTATTTTGCATTTGTATTATAACACCAAAGTTATTTGTAAAAAAAGAAAAACCACGCACGTGGTTTATTTTATATATGCTTTGATTGTTTTAAAAACTTCATCACTGATTAATTTATGACCTAAATCAGTCGGGTGAACACCGTCCCAAAAGATTTCTTTCTGATCATATATATCTAATGCTAAATCAAATAACACTTGTAAATCAATAACCTCTAAACTATATTTTTTGCCAAGTGCTTTAACAATTTTTTGTTCGACAGTTAAGATTTTTATCCATTCGTCATTAACAAATCCAAAGTTTAACGCAAAAGGTGTCATTAAAATAAGCGTTGTGTTGGGTAACTTGTCTTTTGTTAGTTCAATAATGGATTTTAAATTCTTTTCATATTCATCAAGATTTGTTGGATTAACACCACTCATGGTCTTCCAAACATCATTAATTCCGATTAATAATGTAATAATATCGGGCTGTAAATTGAGGGTTTCATCCCAACGCTTTAAAACTTCAGCACTTCTATCTCCACTTAGACCTTGATTAAATACTTCATGACCTTCAAGTTGGTATGAAACTTTACAAACATATCCATAGCCACAATCAGATGGATCATCTTTGACTCTTCTAGTTTCTGTAATAGAATCACCTTGAAATACTATCTTCATATTATCACCTGCCTTTTTTATTATATCAAATAATTATTAAATCAATTGTAAAAATTAGATTTTTAAGACAACAGATTAAAAAAAGCTTGCTCTGCAAACTTTTTTAGTCTCATGGTTCGATAATTTTTTTTACTTGAAGATCAGATAATCATCGTAAAGTTGAATCACATCATCTAGATAGTGGTTACCTATATGAATTTCTTTTTCATAAATTAACTCGTTAGATTGATTTGATTCATTTTATCCCCTTGATTGATCAACAAAAATAGAATTAGTATGTTTTTAATGGTTCTCTTTCATATAAAACATCTAAGGCACCAAACGCTAAAGCTCCAAGTTCATCTTCGCCTGGATATAAAGTGTATTGAACAAATGGCGGTAAATACTTTATTAAATATTTGCTAAAAAGTTGGTTCTCTGCTAACCCTCCAGTAAATATAACTTGGTCAATCTCGCCTTTTGCGATAAAATAAAGACTGCCAATTTCTTTGATAATTTGATAGGCCATTGCCTCAAAAATAAGTGCGGCATATTGATCGCCTGATTTAATTCTTTCGGCAATCTCAATACCAGAAGTTGTCCCTAAATAAGAATATAAGCCCCCTTTAGAAACTAAATGCTTATTGAATTCTTTTTCATTTTTGATACTCGATTCTCTTGCATATTTAGCAAGTTGGAAGGTAGGAAGACCACCTACTCTTTCTGGAGAAAAAGGACCATCTCCGCCATAAGCATTATTGACATCAACCACTTTACCGAGATGGTGGTAACCAACACTAATTCCACCACCAAGATGACAAACGATGAGATTTAATTCTTCATAGCGTTTCTTAATCTGTTTGGCATATCTTTTTGCGACTGCTTTTTGGTTAAGGGCGTGAAAGATAGACTGTCTTTCAATCCCTTTAAACCCTGATATTTTTGCAAAGTCAGATAATTCATCGACGACAACTGGATCAACCATAAAAGCTGGTTTATGGTAAGTGTTTCCTAACTCGAATGCTAAAATAGTCCCCATGTTACTCATGTGGTCTCCATACTTAGAGATCATCAAATCATCAATCATATCTTGGTTAATTAAATAAGTCCCCGAACGAACGGGTCTAATTAAACCCCCTCTACCCACGAACACATCAAAATTTTCCAAAGGAAAATTATTATCTTTTAAAAATGTGGTAATGTGACTCATACGGTAATCTTTTTGGGAGACGGTGTTTTTGAAGGTTAACAATTCTTCAGGATCATGTCTGATCGTTTTTTCAATCTTTAGAGATTCATCTTCAAAGATGCCTATTTTGGTTGATGTTGAACCTGGATTAATGATTAATAGTTTGTAAGCCATTTTGATACACCCCTGCTAATAAGATTGAATAAAGTTTACTAATCGATGAATCTGCCCTTGAAGTTAACACAATTGGGGCTTTTGCGCCAATGATGATACCAGCTACTTCAGCTTGAGCTAAAAAGACGGATGTCTTATAAAAGATATTTCCGCTATCAATATTAGGAAATACTAAGATATCTGCATCACCAGCTACAATACTATTGATTTTCTTGGTAAGTGCCGCTTCTTTTGAAACCAAATTATCGATTGCAAACGGGCCATCAACCATATAATTTTGAGGATTTAATCCTTGGTAGTATTGTTTTAGTTCTTGTGCTTCAAGACTAGAAGGGATGGTTGGGTTGGGTTTTTCAACTGAACTTACTAACCCAATTTTGGTCATTTTATAACCAAGCGTGGTGGTGAGACTAACGGCATTTTCGATGATTGATTTTTTATCCTCAATGGTTGGATTTGGTACCATCGCACAATCGGTTGCGAATAATACTTTATCTTTATTGGGATAACTCAATATCGCAACATGTGATAAAAGCGGTTTGTCTCTAATCCCAGAGGTTTTATCAACCACCGCTTTTAATAAGACTTTCGTTTCTAAAAGTCCTTTCATTAAAACATCGGCTTTGTTTTCTTTAATAAATTTTACCGCAATTTGTGCTGACTCAAAATCACTATCACTATGAATAATGGTGTATTTTTTTTGGTCATAGCCTTTTTGTTGTAAGATACTGATAATTTCTTTCTTATCCCCCACTAAAATAGGTATACATAAATCTAACATCAATACCTGGTTAACGGCCTCTAAGACTGCTTCATCTTGAGCATGACTAACAACCAATCTAAATTTTGAAATATGCTTGGATAATGTAATTAATTCTTTAATATTTTTCACGCTTTAATTCCTTTTATATAATTGATTCCTGCTTCAATAGCAAGCAAATTTATTGGTATAAATGCTTGCTTATTCTCCGTCAAGATATTTTTTAATACTTCATTAATAATACTAACACTAAATTCTTTACTAACCTCTAAATATGCCCCTAAAATAACCATATTGGAGACACGTTGATTGCCTAGATTCATGGCGATATCATTGGCAGGTATTGGATATATATGCGTATTTTCTTTCCTAACCTCTTCTAAAATCATATTAGAATTGTAAATGATATTTCCACCGTCTATCACTTTATTTTCAAATTTCTTTAGTGATGGCGTGTTTAATGCAATCAAAGTGGTTGCCTTAGAAAATATCGGTGAATTAATCGGGTCTTTTGAGATGGTTACTGCACAATTTGCCGTCCCGCCTCTAGTTTCAGGTCCATAAGATGGATACCATAAAGTATTCAGTCCCATTTCATTACCCGCATAGGCTAAGGTTTGTCCTAAAACCATAACCCCTTGTCCACCAAATCCTGCAATCGTAATTTGAGTTGTTTTACGCATCTTGATCAACATCCTTAAAAACCCCTAATGGGTAATATTCTGTCATTTCTTTTTCAGCATACTTGATTGCCTCAATTGGTGTTAACCCCCAGTTAACCGGACAAGTAGATAAAAACTCTAACATTGTAAATCCTTTACCTTCTTGTTGGTAACGAATCGCTTTTTCAATTGATTTCTTTGCTTTTTTAACTTTTTGAGGTGTTCCAACCGATAATCTTTCTAAGTAGGCAACTTTTGGAATAGTCGCAAACATTTCTGCTATCTTAATTGGCATTCCGTGATCTTCAATGTTTCTTCCATAAGGAGACGTAGTTGTTTTCTTACCTAATAAAGTGGTGGGGGCCATTTGTCCACCCGTCATCCCATAAATACCATTGTTAATAAATATGACCGTGATATTTTCCCCTCTATTGGCGGCATGAATGGTTTCAGCAATTCCAATTGAAGCGAGGTCTCCATCCCCTTGATAGGTAAAAACAATGTTATTGGGATGTGTTCTCTTAACCCCTGTTGCTACGGCACAAGCTCTCCCGTGAGAAGCTTGGATCATGTCACAATCAAAGTAATAATAACTCATCACCGAACACCCTACTGAGGCAATCCCGACTGTATGATTTAAGAGATTCATTTCTTCTAAAACCTCTGCGACTAATTTATGAATAATCCCGTGTGTACAGCCTGGGCAATAACTCATGGCTTGGTTCGTTAAGCCTTTCGTTTTTTGATAGATTATATCGTTCATATTAGGCTCTCCTTCATCTTTTTAATGGCATCTACTACCTCAATTGGTTCAGGTATAACGCCTCCAGCTCTTCCAAAAAACTCGACTGGTTTCCTACCGTTAACACTTAGATTAATATCATCAATCATTTGTCCGTGACTCATTTCACAAACTAAATAGCCTTTCAACCGCGCATCAATGGTTGTAAAAGCTTTTGTAGGAAATGGCCAGATTGAAATCGGTCTAATTATACCAACATGAATACCTTCTTCTTTTAACATTAATATCGCACTTCGACAAATTCTTGCCATTGTGCCGTAGGCCACAATAACAAACTCAGCGTTATCGATATTAATTAATTCAACCTGTTGTTCATTATTTTTCATTTCAGTATATTTTTCTTGAAGGTGTAAGTTATGTCTTTCTAGTTCGTAAGGGTCTAGATATAATGAAGTAATAATTCGTTTATTACCACCATTTTTACCACTGGCAGCCCATGGTTTTTCTATCATTTTAAGTTCAATATCACTATCAAGATCAACTGATTCCATCATTTGGCCAATAAGTCCATCCACCGCAATCATGACCGGATTTCGGTAATAATCCGCTTTATCAAATGATGCCTTAATAATATTGACTGTTTCTTGGAGGTTTTCCGGTGCATAAGCGAGAACATGATAGTCGCCGTTTCCCCCACCTCTTGTGATTTGATAATAATCCGCTTGAGAAGGTTGAATTCCCCCTAAGCCAGGACCCGCTCTCATGACATTAATAATCACGCAGGGCAGTTCTGCTCCAGCGAGATAGGTAATCCCTTCTTGTTTTAAGGCTATGCCTGGACTTGAAGAACTGGTTAGAACTCTTTTGCCAGAAGCACTTGCGCCATATACCATGTTTATGGCTGCGACTTCAGATTCAGCTTGTAAGAAAACTTTTCCAGCGTCTTTCATGTACTTTGATAGGTATTCAGGGACTTCATTTTGTGGGGTAATGGGATAACCAAAAAAAGCATCGACACCCCCTTTAAGTGCTGCTAATGCAATCGCTTCATTGCCTTTTAATAATATTTTCTTCATGATTTTACTCTCTTGACAGTAATAACTGAATCTGGACACATTAAAGCACAAAAAGCACATCCAATACATTTGTCTGGTTCAATTACATTGACAATGTTATAACCTTTTTCATTTGTTTTATATGTATCCAGTTCCAATATATGGACTGGACAATATTCCACACAGAGATTACACCCTTTACAATAAGCATAATCAAATGTCACTTTTCCTTTTGCCATAAGCCCTCCTATAGCCATGATTTTCTTAAATAGAGTTTTAAAGGAATGACTTCTCCTTTAAACTTATAATCTTTAAAGTCAATCAATTCATAAATTCCCGTGTAAATAATTTCTATTCCAAGGGGTTCTTCTACTAAAGATATTTCTTTTTCACCTTTCAAGATATTATCGGGTGTCGTATTTCTTAAATAATTGGAATTATTTATTAAGCCTGTTACTTTGATACCAGAGGCACCTTCAATCATACGAATTATTTTCATTATTTTATTTGCCGATTCGGTTTCCTCACGATAAATATTAATAGCCAAAAGTAAATCTGTTTCATTTGGGTCAATTAACTTTTCAAATTGCCTTAATACTTTAGCACCAATATCATTTCCACCGACATCATAGACTGCTTTTATCGTCTTATCATGAAAGGGTAAATACATTTTTGATGATAGATAGGGCAAGTCTGAACCCAGTGCATTTTCTATAGGTGAAGCTACTGTTTCAATTCCATGTGTTTCTAATTCATCTTTTAATTCTCGAGACCGAAAGTACGGATTAACAATATCTAAATCTATTAGCATATTTACTTTGTTTAAAATCGCTAAATTTAAGGCAATTTCGCTCTTACCACTGCCGTAATGGCCACAAATAATGGTGATTCGTTTACGCATTTATCTGGGAATATAATTATGATGAATATTATGAATTTGTTTAATACGGTTTTCAGCAAAGATGTTCGCTGCTTTTTGGGTTGGTACATCCTCTACTTCAGCAATCTTAAAGATTTCTATAAGTCGATCATAGATTTTCTTAACGTCATTCATAACATCTTCTTTAATGTAACCTTTTAGTTCATGGTATACATTAATTACACCACCAGCATTGATCACAAAGTCTGGGGCGTATAATATGCCTTTTTTCTTTAACTCTTTAGAGTCTTTAACTTCATCTTGGAGGACGTTGTTGGCAATACCTGCTACAATCGGTGCTTCAATTAGAGGGATTGTCTTAGAATTTAAGATACCACCTAATGCACATGGGGCAAAAACATCAACTTTCATACTATAAATATCATCAGGTTTAACATAAATGGCCTCAGGATGATCTTTTTTAATAATATCAATTGCTTTTTCATTGATATCCGTAAAATAGATTGTCTTAGCACCCGCTTCATATAAATAATTCATCAAGTAATGGCCTGTTTTACCTACACCTTGTATCGCAAAACTTCTACCTTTTATTTCATCGTTACCAAACTTGTGTTTTAAAGCGGCTCTAATTCCATGGAATGCACCAAGCGCAGTAATAGGAGATGGATCCCCACTCTTACCTTCTAGCCCAACAACATGGTCGGTTTCCATCTTGATATAAGCCATATCTTTAGTGGTCGTATTAACATCTTCTGCAGTAATATATCTGCCATTTAAACTTTGAACAAAACGCCCAAACGCTCTAAAAAATGCTTCACTCTTACACGTGTTAGCATCTCCAATAATAACCGTTTTACCGCCGCCTAAATTAAGACCTGCAGCGGCATTTTTATACGTCATCCCTCTGGCTAAACGTAATGCATCTAATATTGCATCATCCTCATTCTCATAATTCCAAATCCTCGTACCACCTAAAGATGGTCCTAAAGTTGTGTCATGTATACAAGTAATACCTTTTAAACCTGTTTCCTTATCGTGAAAAAGCACCAGTTGTTCATAACCGTATTTTTCCATGTACTTGAACGTATTCATTTGTCTTCCTCTTTCTTTGTTTGATGTAAAACGCTTACATTATAATTATATCAATAATAGTATGAAAATTAAATCCTAACTTTAAAAATAAATCTTTTTACATGAAAAGAAAGAAAAAATCCCATAAATTGGGATTATTTCTTAGTCTTTTTATGAGCCAACGTTTTTGTTGGGTATTTATCATATATTCTTAAATAGTATTTACGCCATAATTCTTTAACGTGTTCTTTAGAATAAAAATGTTGAATATCAATTGAATATTGTTGGGCTTGTTGTAAAAATACTTCATCATCTTTGAGCCGATTTAATAACCCACTAAACTCCTCATTGTTAGTGCCCACAATATAAGGGCTTAAGAAGATATCTTTATAAAGGTCTAAATCTCTTACGACAAAAGGCTTTTCGGTATTAATACACTCTAATAATGTCATTGGGAATAATTCTTGGAAAGAGGGTAAAAATAAAACATCACTTAAATTATAAAGTGCATTCATCTTAGATCTATCAATAATTCCTAAGAAAGTCATGTTTTTAGGCGGGTTATCAATAAGTTTTTTTATCTCATCATACCCGGCAGTGATCTTACCAAAAGAGAAACCACCTGCCCATATAAATTTCATATGAGGATTCATTTCAGCTACTTTACAAAAATCAATAATCCCTTTTCTAGTTTGGGTTTGACCAACACCTAATACAACGTAGTCTTCTTTGGTTAATCCATATTCTTCTCTTGTTTTTAAGATTGTATTTTCATCTAAAACGTGAAAGTTTTCTTTAGAGACATAGTTTGGAATATAGGTAACTCTGTCTTCAGGAATTCCGATATTTAATAAATCTTTAATAAAGTATGGATTCACAACCACGACTTCGTCTGCTTTTCTATAAAATTTTAGGACATATCTTTTATAAATAGAAAAGAATAATTTGTTCATTTTTAAAGAGCCATCATTGATATCCGGAACAAAGTGTACATAACAAACATTAATTCTCTTTTTGTTTTGCACAAAAAAGAAATTCGGATTAACCGTGTGAACGTGTCTAATGTCAAACTTATTCTTATGTTTTTTATTAATCGTCATTTCAAATTCAGGAATTTCACTAACTAATCCCGTTTGTTCATAAAAGGCGCTACCAACACCTTGTCCTTTAACATTTAAACCACCGGCGTACATATTAATTTTAATTTTATCCACGACTAAAACTCCTATTCTATTTTATTAAGGTATCTCTATTATATATGATTATTGTTTATTTTCAAACTGATAATTTAGGCTCAGTTAAAAATAAAACCTAAGATGCCCTCTTAAGTTTAAGTTATATACATTTTTATATTTTTAAATCATTTCTATTTCTCTCGCTTCTTAGTTTACTATACAAAAAAAACCTTTACAAATTAATCATCAAAAAAGTGTTAAATATGCCCTATATAGTCCATAAAATTTCTGAAAACAAAAACTATAGTTCGTTTAAAATATCATGGTGACCAATATCTATCATTAATATCAAATTCTCATTTTTATATGTCCAAATTACTCTAATTGACATATTGATGCTAGACTCAAATAGAATTTCGCTACCTTTAATTTTTTTCGTTCTAAGACTTGGATGCCTGTGGTTCTCTATAAATAAAGATAACTTATTGTAGAATAATTTCTTTTCTTGATCTTGTAACTTAGAAAAAGACTTTTTAAACCTTGTTGAAAATAATATTTCGTACGTCATTTTTGGGGTTCTTTATCATTCTCATCATCTTCATTTGTTTCTTCTAAGTAGTTGATAGCTTCTTCTACAGATTTAAACGGTCCAACAGTATACTTTGAAGGTTCCTCGTTGATTCTCATTACAGTTTCTTCTAATTTTTTGATGTATGATTTCGAATAGACTGCAACTGGTTCGATTATAATAATACCGTCTTTTATAGAAATCTCAAGCTGGTCTTTTTCTTGAAGATTTAACTGATGAATGATTTCTTTGGGTATTGTGATTTGAGATTTTTTCCTTAGCTCAATAATCATGTAATCCACCTCTTTCTTATTTTCCAATTTTCTTACTTTCCAACTATATTGTATCACTCAGTGAATAACTTTGCAATATTTATAAAATAAAAAAGCCACATGTAAGTGACTTTAAAATAATCTCTAAATGAAAACTCTGATTTTCAAAAATTCTTCCCTTCGTTTTTTAAAGGCCCTCCCCGCGGTACCCCGAAATTTGATGATTTAATTAGAGTGGGGGGACTCTTTAGTTTGAATAGTAATTGTACAAAAAATTAATTGTCTCTGCAAATAATGAACGTGACTTTTTGGATGCAACTGTATTATTATTTTTACGATTCAAATAATCATCTCTTACTTCTTGCCATAGCGCATTATCTTTTAAGTATTGTATTCTTTCAGGTAATTGATAAAAACCATCAGGTTGATATTGCCATTCGTATGTATTCTGGTTTTTGTTAAAGTGAATGTACTGTTGTCTTCCATCACTTGTATCATATACAACTGCGAAGTCACAACTATGCATGATTCTTGAATTTTCTATATCTTTAACTTTAATAGTTAAAACTCTTTTGCTATCTTCAGCATAATCATAGCTAAACTTTTTAACATGCTTATCAAAACCTTGTTTTAGAATACTCTTTATTTCTTCTGCACTATATTCCTCATCATCATCATTGACATAAATGTTAATATCAAAATCAAACCCAACATTCGATTTATAGTCGCAAGTAATCATATTTCGATCTGCACTTCCAATAAACTTAAAACTGAAAGTAAAATACTTTCTCACTTCATCTTGCACCAAATTGATTAACTCTATCAATTTGTTTTTAATTGGTGTGGGACTCATCAGTTGTGGGAAGAAAGTAGACGTTAATGCTTATTCATTTGAAGATTTGATGTAAAGGGAAATCAATGAAAACAATCAAAAAACAATTATTGTTTACGATTACGGAAAAACCAATGATGTTAATAAAGAACTTGCTGTAAAGCGTTGTTATCTTGTTACAAATACATTTGATATAGAAGCGTTTTATCAAACATTAAAAAACAGTTACACTTTTGAAGCCATCTTTACGGATTTAGAGTCTTTATTTAATGTATATGGTGGATGGAATCAAGGTCCTGTTTGGCATATTGACAACGATAACTTTGAGCGTAGATATGACGCCTTAAGAACGCTTGATTTTGACGTGATTGAACTAACAGAAGCAGAGGGACAAGCGTGGTATAACACGATAACGGAGGGAAGCCTTCAATATGCCATGAGGGTAACTGGAAACATCGATGCTGATGGTTTTATGGGCAAGACTATTTTTATAGCGGCAAAACATGGTGAACCATGTATTATTATGGTTCATAACGCCAGTTCTACCCATCCAGGTGTTCTTTTTGAACTGCGTTATTATAAACTCATTACCTCATCAAGAGATATAGCAGAATTCATTCTTTGGGCTATCCAAACAATGTAGGTTTATTTAGGAAAGCAACATTTAATCATTTAAAAAGGTATCTCAAAAATGAGGTACTTTATCGTGAACTCTTGATTAAAAAACACGAAATTAGTAATATTAAACCAAATATACATGAACTAGAATAGAATTACCACATTAACACATTGAAATTGCATTATTTTTAATGTATAATTAACATAATTATTACTGAATTACATTGATGGCAAACATCAACATGATACACTTATTTTTATGAACGGGTATGACACAACTTAATATGAACAAATAGAAATTCTAACTTGAAAGATAATAACATAAAGGAGGATCAAGTATGAAAAAGATTTTTGGCGGTATGGTTTTATTCATTGTAGCAGCCCTTTTATTTGGCTGTAAATCTAAAACTGTTAAAGTGACATTTGACTCTAATGGTGGTTCTATCGTAGAAGAAGTGACTTTGAAAAAAGGCGCTCTTTTAGAATTACCTGAAGAACCAAAACTTTTAGGTCATAAGTTTATTGAATGGCAATTAGATGGTGTGAAGTTTAGTGAAGAAGCGAAAGTAACAGCTAATATCACTTTAGTAGCAAAATGGGGAAAACTTAAATATACCATCACCTTTGATAGTGATGGTGGTAGTGATGTTAGCCCACTTGTGAAAGAATATGGTGAAAAACTTACAACACTACCAGCACCAACCAAGGACAACCAAGCCTTTGATGGATGGTACATTGGTGATGCTAAAGTAGAGTTGCCATATACAGTTAACAAAAATGTTACCTTAAAGGCTAGATGGGCAACAGAAGAAAAAACAGTCAGTTTCTATGCCGATGATGTACTTCTTGAAGCTAAAGTTGTTCCACACGGTTCTAGTATAACCCTACTAGAAGGGCCTGTTAAAGAAAACCACCTCTTTGATGGTTGGTATGATGGTGATACCAAAGTTGAATCTCCATATATCGTCACCAAAGATGTTACCTTAAAGGCTAAATGGGTTTTAGAAGAAAGAACAGTCAGTTTCTATGCCGATGATGTACTTCTTGAAGCTAAAGTTGTTCCACACGGTTCTAGTATAACCCTACTAGAAGGGCCTGTTAAAGAAAACCACCTCTTTGATGGTTGGTATGATGGTGATACCAAAGTTGAATCTCCATATATCGTCACCAAAGATGTTACCTTAAAGGCTAAATGGGTTTTAGAAGAAAGAACCGTTAGTTATTATGTGGATGGTGATTTACATGAATCGGTGGTTGTTTCACTCGGATCCACTATAACCCTACTAGAAGCACCTGTTAAAGAAGATTATGATTTTATAGGCTGGTATGTAGGTGAAGAACTTTATGTGGTGGCACCTGTTACAGAAGATTTAAGACTAGATGCAAGGTACAAGGAAAAAACATATCAAGTTAACTTTATATTTGATGGACCTCTTGGTGAAGGCAGTGCTACACAAGTCGCTACTTACGCTAAAGGTGAACCTCTTTTATATGGTGGAAAGCCATTAACCACTAAAATATTTAGTCACTGGGAATATGAAGGTGCGATCGCTCCATTTGGTGAACCGGTTACTAAATCAATGGAAATTAGAGCAGTTTATGCTAAGACACATGTAGGTGTAACTGATGGCGTTATTCAGGCAATGAAGGTAATTGGTGTTCCTGAACTATTTACGGATGTTGTTTTAAATGATACAGTTTACTATTATTCTGTTAGTGAAAATAAACTCTTTAAAGCAACCATCACTGGTATTGAAAATAAACGTAAAGAAGTTGAATATGCCTTAAAAGGTGAAGCTGTTGCTTTAAAGCTAGCTTTTCCAAATGAAGAGCCTGCGGCTTTAGCAAGCAATGATGTGGTTTTCGCAAACGATCAAGTTAAATTCGTTAATTCATTTAAAGCGCTAATCTCACTTCCAGGACGCAAGACACCTGTTGTTAATAGCTACAAACCACAAGTTAAGTTCTATAGTAGCTATCAAGCGGGTGAAATTTTATTTGATACACCAGAGATTATCATGCCTACGGATGTCGATGTTCCTGTAACCGTTCAGTTAGATGCAGGCATCTTTATGCCAATCATTGATGGAGGACGTTTAACAATTATGGAGGGTGGTAGAGATGTGGGTTATATTATCATCCTACCTGATAAGTAATAAAGTTTATTAAATCATTTTGGGACTAAATAGCAAGTAAGAAGTCGTCAAACTTCTAAGGGCTTTTAGTCCCTTTTTTATAGGAATGAACCTATTAATCTTAAATAAGTAGATAGTTACCTTGGTGTATTATTAAGATAATAACTAGTAGTCTCTTGTGTAAAGGTAATCTCTTATGATACTATGATTAAAAGAGGTGAATATCAATTAAACTTAATGTATTCTCTACAAAGAAAATAGAATATACAGGAAACATTAAAACTAAAAAGTAATTATCAATCGTTTTTTATTAAATGATACCGTTTCAACCGACAATCAAGATGAATACGAAAAAGGTAAAAAGTCTTACTATCAAGTGATTGGGTTATCAAATGTGGATGCTGTAAGACAGTTTTTGTCCCAATTTGAAGTGGATGATTTGGTGATAGAAGATATCTTTAATGTTCAACAAAGAAATAAATTAGAAACCCATGAATCGTATTTATTTGGCGCTTTTAAAACGTATGAACTTGTGGATAACACGATGAATGAATCATACATTTCTTTAATTTTATTTAAAGATGTGTTCATGAGTTTTCATGAAAGTGAACCGATATTTTTAAAAGGTTTAACAAGCCGGTTAGAAAATATTTCTTTTAAAGAAGAAACGGCTGACTTGGTGTTTTATCATTTAATGGATGTCATTACGGATAAACATCTTTTAATCCATGATTCGATTGAACAACAGTTTAACCTTGTTGAAGAAGAAATCTTGGAATACAAGAAAGCCGATCAAGAAATGATTTATCAAGTGAGAAAACACTTACTGAAACTATCAGCCGTGGTAACGCCACTTTATGACCAACTAACCAAAACATTAAAAGAACCCAATGACCTTTTTAACACGCGGTATGAAACACTTTATTTTGACCTCTTTGATCACTTAAAAAGACTTGATGACAAAATCAATCAAAGTAAAGAGTTAATGCGTCATTTACTTGATTTACAAATGAACAACCAATCGAATAGAATGAATAAGATCATGGGAGCACTCACAGTCTTTAGCGCCATGTTTATTCCCGCTACTTTTATTACGGGATTCTTCGGTATGAACTTTGTTAATTTTGATTTTCTAAAACATGATTATGGTGTCTTTATTGTACCTGGTGCTTGTTTTGCAAATTGATTACAAGGAAAATCAAGTATTTCTAAACCATTTTCCTGATATTTTTTATAAAGCCACTGTAGACCTTCACACTGAGGTGTAAAGAAGCATTTAGTTGTTATATTAACTATTAGTAGAACTTTGCCCCTGTATTTTTCTAGTTCAACAACATTATTATTAATATCTTCTAGTTTTATTTGATATAAACTCATATTAATTCCTAATAATATAAAAACTCAAAATATTAATTTCAGTTTTATATTAAACTCTTTCTTTAATGTATCTATTATGCTACATATTTTTTTAAATTTTAAATTTACGTTACTAATTTCTTTCTTTTTCTTATCAAAAATTAATTTTTCCCACCATCAAATGTTTACGGTTATTCTTATAAGAAGTTGAAAATATCTTAACTAACCAAACCAAATCAGCTAATAAGAATATAATAAATGTCAACCCGACTAAGATAAAATATTTAAATCATTTTACTTATAATCATTATGCCGCTTTTTATCAATTGGTCTATCAAATGTTAAATAAATGCAACTATCTTAAACATTTTTCTCAAATCGTTCAAAACTACCCCCTATGGTAAAAAGTAGGGTAATTGTTAAAAAGTTGATTAGTAAAAGAAAAAGAGACCTATAAATAGCCTAATTTATGACTACTAAAGGTCTCTATATTCATTTTTTAAACTGGCGGATAGGAAATTTATCCCTTTCTGCCGCCAAATAAAAAAGGCTTGACGTTGTATCAAACCTATGCATTCAATATGGTGCGGAGAAAGGGACTTGAACCCTCACGGCCGTTAAAGCCATATGCCCCTCAAACATACGCGTCTACCATTCCGCCACCTCCGCAAAATAAAAAGGGCATTGCTACCCTTTTAATTATATCAATTTTTTAATTTTATTCAACTGAAATTATATAAGAATAGACTTCTTGTTTACCTTGTATCATTTCAACTTCAATGTCTTCATTTAGTTCTTGAACATAAGATCTTAATGCTTTAGCTTCCTTATCAGAAACATCTTTGCCATAGAAAATAGTTACTATTTCTGAAGTATCAGCAACTAAGTGCTCAACCAAACTTTTAACTGCGTTTAATCGATCCGGAATAGAAACAACAATCTTACCGCCAGTAATACCAATAAAATCGTCTTTATTAATCTTGATGCCATCAACTTCCGTGTCTCTAACGGCATAAGTTAATTCACCAGTTTTAATTGCACTGACAACTTCACTCATCGCTTCGATGTTATCATCAAGTTCTTGATTTGTATCAAATACCATCATAGAAGCATAACCTTGTCCAATTGATTTGGTTTTTAATACTCTAATAGTAATAGCATCATTGTCACAAAGTTGTAACGTTTGTTCAGCGGTTAAGATAACGTTTGAATTATTAGGTAAGATGATGACATTGTCAGCATTAACAGCTTCAACAGCTTTTAAGAACTCTTCAGTTGGTGGGTTCATTGTTTGACCACCATCAATAATATAATCAACACCTAGTTCTTTGAATGCTTGTTTAATGCCGTCACCATAACAGACAGCAATTACACCATAAGTTGATCTTTCTTCTTTAACTTGTTGATAATTTACAACTTCAACCTCTTCTTCATGGTGGTTATGTAAGTCATCCACAATTGTAGAATGTTGAATACGCATGTTTTCAACCTTCATGGTTTGTAGGTCACCATATTTTTGACCTAAAGTAATTACAACCCCTGGTTGGTTTGTATGAACGTGAATCTTAAGTAATTCTTCGTCTTGAACCAATACGAGTGAATCACCCATATTCATTAAAATATTTTTTAAATTTTCTTGATCAAAATTTTCAATACTATCTAGTTTAACAATAAATTCTGTGCAGTATCCATATTGGATTTCTGCTTGTTCAATACCTTGACCTAAGAAATGACCGTGATCATCATGATCAAGAGATTGTGCCATAACTGTTTCTGGTGCTTCTTCAATTACTTCACCTCTAACAGCGGATAACATCCCTTCAATTATTTTAATAAAACCAGCGCCACCTGAATCTACAACACCAGCTTCTTTTAAGACTGGTAATAACTCTGGGGTTCTTTCTAATGAAAGATTGGCTTGTTCTAAATAAACCACTAATACATCTTCAATCGTTTTAAGTTGTTTTCTCTTCTTCAATACTGCTTCAGCAGCTTCTCTTACAACGGTTAAGATAGTTCCTTCAACTGGTGTCATCACCGCTCTATAAGCCATTTGATAGCCACCGACCAATGCAGCAATAAATTCGTCTACTGTTGCACTACCGTTTTTAATTTGAGCAATTTCGTTATAAACGCCTCTAAAAAATTGTGATAGAATAACGCCACTATTCCCTCTAGCTCCCATTAAACAGCCACGAGATAATATTTTAGAAACATCAACGATGTTTTTACTTTTCGATCCAGATACTTCTTTAACACCAGCCATAATAGTCATTTGCATGTTGGTTCCAGTATCCCCATCTGGTACAGGGAATACGTTTAAATGATTAATTTCTTGATGATTGTTTTTTAAATTGATTGCGCCGCTTGTGACCATTTTTTTAAATAACGTGCCACTTAAAGTGTTAGCCATTTCAAATCCTCCTAATTAGCACAAAACTTACTTTTAGATTTGCATGATTTTTAATCGTATTTTTAACTAATTCTAAGTTACTAAAATGTTGTTTTATCGCTTTATTACAATGTATTTGTTATTAAATATATAGATACTATCATTAATATCATGCTAATAATACATGAATTCATATTAAATTGCAAGATTTATAGATGATTTTCCTTATTTAAGGCTCAAATATCTTAGGATTGTGAGAGATTATGTGTAAATTTTTACTTATTCTTTATGTGTTTTCATTAATTTTGGTTGCTTTTAATATTTTTCTATGATAATATAATACACGCGGAAAAGGAGTGAAACTATGGCGAAATGTTATGTAACAGGTAAAACAACCACTTTTGGTAATAAGAGAAGTCACGCATTAAATGCCTCACGTCGTACCTGGAAAGCCAACTTACAAACCGTTAGAATCGTTGATGAAGATGGTAATGTTAAAAAGGTTAAAGTATCAGCGAGAGCCCTTAAAAAAGGAACTTTGAATAGAGCTTAAAAAAGAAAGGCAATGGCCTTTTTTTTTCGCTTATTTAACTTTTTCTATACAGTCCTTATAATAAACTGCACTAAATGTTATAATAAATTAATAATTCAGTTTTTTGGGGAGGTTATTATGGGAAAATATCAAGTCGCAGACATTAAATTTCAGTTTGACTATCTATTTGATGAATATTTTAAAAATAATATAGAAGCTTATCAAATTGACGATTTTGAAACTGTAAATCATCATATTAAGGTTTTATTAAATAATGAAATTAAAAGACCTGCGGGGGCCTTTAAAGGTACCAAAAACCCTTATTTTCTAACCACCAAAACCTATCGAACTATTATCTTTGAAAATAACAACCAAATTGGTGTTTTGATTCAGCACGACCTTGATTATAAGGAAATCACGATTATATTAAACAACAAGTTATCCAATAACCTAGCTCAGGCTGAATACGTCATGTCAGGAATTATGTTTTTAGAACTGGCCATGTATCGAGGGTATTTACCCCTTCATGCTTCTGCTATTTCGTTACATAATGAGGCTATTTTATTTAGTGCCCCTTCTAAAACAGGAAAATCAACCCATGCGGCTTATTGGAATGAAAAATTTCCCGAAGTCGTTTATATCAACGACGATAAACCGTTATTAAATATTGAAAACAATGAGTTATATGTCTATGGATCTCCTTTTTCAGGTGAGCACACTTTAAATAAAAACATGAAGTCTAAATTAAAAAACATCGTCTTATTAAATCAAGGTACTACCAATAAGGTTGAAAAAGTAAGATCTGATGAAGCGATTAATCACTTAATAAAAAACACTTTAAACCCAAAATTAGATAGTTCTTGGGACAAAGTAATTCCGATTATTAATTATATTCACTCTAATATTCCAATCGTTAGCCTAGACGCAACCAATGATACCCAAGCGGTAACCGCTTTATACCATTATTTATTTAACGATAAATAATATTTAAATTTAATTACTTGAGGAAAAAGACTTGCATTGCTGCAAGTCTTTTTTATATAATATGTAATTTTTAAGCGATTCCTTTTCCAATAAGAGCTGCTTCTATACTAGGATATGTCCCTAACCAAGTTTGCAAATCTAACACTACTACTGGGGCGGCTCCATTTACACTATAGCCTAATCCACCAGTAAATTCCTAGTCATTTATTTGTCCTGGTGGGGTTATAGAAATTGTGTCACCAAGATTAGAATTAACGGTTGAAACCACTGAATTGTCATTATCAAACAGTGAAGTTAACCTAACCGTAACAGGCACTTTTGTGATATTACTAGATATCATCAAAACGGATGAAATTAAAACAACCACGATGATCCACAAAAAACTAAAACCTTTAATTATTTTATTGTACGTACTTTCACTTTGATATACCATATTACCTCAGGAACCTTAAAATTTCCATTTCTTTATAGCATATAACTAGTAATTTTGATGAAACATACCTAAACCTTAAATATTTAATTCATTTATTTTCTTCATCCACTACGCATTCTTTAAAAATTATAATCCTATCTACATAAATAAATCTTTTACACCACTTAACGCGATGAAAAAGATATTTTTAATATTATTTAAATTGATTTTTACTTAAAATAAGCTCTTCTTTTCAGCCTTTATCCTCTCTAGTTAGAAGATTGGATAACCAATAAAACGCCTCGATGTATTTCTAAAATTGCTTTAGTCTTAATAATCTCATTGGATAAACCTAAAGTATCGTATTGGAATAATTCTTCACTTTCTAGTTCATACTTGGTCCCCGAAATTGATACAACTGAATCTAATAAGGGAAATAAGGAGATATATTTAAAATTATCGCTAGTAATTTCATAAACGCCTTCTTCTAAACGGTTGATTTTGTTGGTATCATCTAGGATAGTTAAGTTAGGGTATTTTTCTAGTAGTAATAAATTACCAATAAAATGGTCACTTCTACTTCCTTTTATACCCCCAACTAAAATAACCTCATCTGTATGTTGATAGGCATGTCTTAAAGCGTATGCGGTGTCGGATTCATCTTTATCAACACTCAATTTAATCGTTTTAATGCCACTTAATAAACTTTTATTCTCAAGAGAATCAAAATCACCTATCGCTAAATCAATCTTGATATTTTGTCTTAAAAGCTCTCTTACAGCATTATCACAAGCATAAATGGTTTTGTCTTCTATGTTGATAACACGCCTAACATCTTTAGGTACGGTAGGACTGATAACGACTATTTTCATTTTAGTGACAAAATCGCTTTTTCACGATCTTTTTGATTAAGAATATAAGAACCACTTACAACAATGTCAACCCCAGTTCCATGAACCATTGAGATAGTTTTATCGTTTACGCCACCATCGATTTCAATCACATAGTTATAGTTATGTTTTTTTCTTAACGCATCTAATATTTTTACCTTATCCATTTGATCTAGCATAAAACTTTGCCCACCAAATCCAGGTTCAACTGTCATCACGAGCACCAAATCAACCCATGGTAGTAAACTAAAAAGGGTATCAATAGGTGTCCCTGGTTTTAATGATATTCCCGCTTTAACACCGTTATCTTTAATCTTTTTAATCGTTTTAAGGGGGTCTTCAGTTTCAACATGAATGGTGATATAGGTTGAGCCAATTTTAACAAAATCATCAATATATTGAAATGGATTATCAATCATTAGATGGGTATCAAGTGGCACTTTAGTAATCCCCTTTAAATCCTTTAGTACGGGTGCACCAAAAGAAATGTTTGGGACAAAATGACCGTCCATCACATCTAAGTGAATGTAATCTGAGCTTTTAATTGATTCAATTTCAAAAGTTAAATTGTTAAAGTCAGCCGTCAGTATTGAAGTTGCAACTTTCATTAATATCGCTCCTTTTGTTTGTCTATTTCATCATAAAATTTATGATAATTTTCTAGTCTAGAAGGTAAGATGTTTTCATTATCTTTAACGTTACATCCAGGTTCATGAACATGATCACAATCCTTTTCAAACTTACATTCTGACTTGTAACTATCAAACTCAATAAAATAATCTTTTAATTCTCTTTTATCAAAAATATTAAAGTCAAGTTTAGAAAATCCTGGTGTATCCGCAATTAAACCACCACTATACTCATAAAGTTCATTATGTCTTGTGGTATGTTTGCCCCTACCTAACGCATCACTGGTTTCTTGAGTTTTGAGTTCTAAACCCGGCATCAACGCATTAATAAATGTTGATTTACCAACGCCTGTTTGACCAGCAACCACCGTAACTTTGTCAGTAAATATATCTTTTAGCACATCAAAACCGATTTTTTGTTTACTGTTCACATAATAAAGTTCATAACCGATGGTTTCATAATAAGTTAAATTGGCTTTTAATTTATTTAATGGCGTTGTTTCTATTAAGTCGATCTTAGAGATAATAATGATGGGCTTAATATGGGCTTTTTCAATCAATACTAAGAACTGATCTAATAAATTAAAACTAAAATCAGGTCTAATGGTAGAAAAAAACAATAAGATTTGATCGATATTACTAACATCAGGCCTATCTAGTTGATTTCTTCTCGGCAAGATTTTTGTTATCGGGTAATTATCATCTGTATCATCATATAAAACAATATCACCTACTTTTGGTGAGATTTGAACAGTTTTAATGTCTTTTTTGGTACGCATGGTAGTTTGTTTATTAAAACTAGAGTCTTCATCCAATCTAACGTAGCGGAGTTTTCCGCTTGCTTTAGACTCAAAATGTTCTTTAGTATTTATGTCTCTTATTGTATACCAGCCACCAATTGATTTTATAATTCGACCTGTTTTCAACTATTCTCTCCTTAAGATAAGTGTTGACTTCTTAACTGTCCACAAGCTGCGTTAATATCATGTCCTTGTTCTTTACGTAAAGTTGCATTAATTTTTAACTTTTTCAAGGTTTGGAAGAACTTATCCATATCTTCTTTTCTACTTCTCTTAAACGGCGCTTCGATAACTTCATTATAAGGAATTAAGTTGACATAAACATTTATTCCCTTTAATAATTTTGCGAGTTCAATCGCGTGTTGTTCTTGATCATTTAAATCACGAATCATAATATACTCTATCGTAATTCTTCGGTTGGTTTGATTAATATAATATTTGATTGCTTTAACAACATCTTCAATTGGATATTTCTTATTAATTGGCATTAATGCGCTTCTAATTTCATTGTTAGGCGCATGCAAACTAATCGCTAAATTGATTTGTAACTTTTCATCGGCGTACTCAATAATCTTTGGAACAATACCACAAGTTGAAACAGTAATATGTCTTGCGCCAATTTCTAAACCTTTAGGATCATTAACATTCTTTAAAAAAGTCATTAAATTCTCATAGTTGTCAAACGGTTCACCAATTCCCATCACAACAATATGAGAAATTCTTTGCCCAAAAGCTTTTTCTGATTCAATCACTTGACTCATAATTTCCCCAGCTGATAAATTTCTTTTCTTCTTTAACACGCCACTTGCACAGAATCTGCATCCCATGTTACAACCGACTTGGGATGTTACGCAAATTGAATATCCATAATTATGCGACATAACCACCGATTCAATTAAATTCATATCCTCTAAACCATATAAATACTTAACGGTTCCATCAGTACTCTTGGATTCAACGATTTTTTTTAAAGCTGTTAATTCAAAATTAGTCTTTAGAAGTTCTAAAACAGACGGACTTAAATTAGTCATTTCTTCAAAAGAAGTGACTTTTTTCTTATATAACCAGTCAAAAACCTGAGAAGCTCGATACTTTTTCTCATTGTTTTCTAACATAAATTCTCGTAAATCTTCAAATGTAACTCCATAAATACTTTTCATATATTCACCTTCACTATATTATACATTAACAACCAAAAAAACAAAAATAAAAAGAGGGAAATGTCCCCTCTTCTATTGTCTGATTTCCGCACCTAATTCTTTTTGTAATCTAAAAATTAAACTCTTCATTACTTTATCGATATCTTCACTCTCGAGCGTTTGAGTTTTGGAATTAAAGGTCATACGGTAAGCAAGTGACTTTTTATTGTCTCCTAACTTTTCACCTTTATAAAGGTCAAAAAGCTCTAAATCAACCAGGTACTTACGTGTAGTTTGACGAATCAAATCATCAATTTTAATAGATTCAAGTGATTCATCCACCACTACAGCAATATCTCTAACGATACTTGGGTATTTTGAAACAGGTTCAAATAATGGTTGATTAAGAATTAATTCTAATAATAAATCAAGATTAATTTCAAAAGTAAAAGTATTTTCTAAAATTGTTGGGTGTATTTTTCCAATTAAACCTATTGTTTTATCTCCAACAACCACTTTAGCACAAACGCCTGGATGATAGCCTACCACACTGGTTTCTTTTAAAAAGGTTGCATTAATGTTATATTTTGAAAGTATGTTTTCTAAAATACCTTTAATAACATAATAACTACTTTCAAAATCATTTTTTAAGAATGAACTATTAATATATTTTCCATTAATAATGACTGATAAATTAGTCGTTTCTTCTTCTTTAGAATAGACTCTTCCCACTTCAAATAGTCTCAAATCATCAATTTGTCTGGCAAGATGATATTGAACAGTTGAGATTAGTCCATTGGTTAAGCTTTGTCTTAAAACTGTTCTATCGTCATTAATTGGATGAAGCACTTCAATCGATTCTTTATTTTCTAAAGTAAAACTTTTTAAGCCCTTATTATTAATCAATGAGTAAGTAATAACCTCATTTAACCCCATATTACTTAAATGATTTCTCAATTCTTTTATGAGATACTGTCTTCTTGAATAGTGGCCTAAAGCTGAAGTTTTAGGCATTTTTGTGGCTAAATTATTGTACCCATATAGTCTTGCTATTTCTTCAATTAAATCTTCTTTAATAATTAGATCTTTACGATAGCTAGGCATTAAATAGTTATTTGGTTTGGTTTCTATGATGTTTAATTTCTTTAAGATTGCCTTAATATCAGCGTCTGAAAATGAAGTACCAAGTAATTTATTGGTTTCATTTGCTGTTATTTTTATAATTGTTGGCTTTTCAAATGGCTGTCCAGCAAAACTAATATTTTTATAAACTCTAGCACCAGCAACTTCAATTAATAGTTCAGCGGCTCTATTTAGGGCAGTCCTCACTCTAATTTCATCCACACCTTTTTCAAATCTTAAACTAGAGTCACTTTCTAAACCTAATCGAGAGGATGTTTCTTTAACTCGATTGGGTTCGAACCAGGCTGCTTCTAAAATAATTTTTTTTGTATCTTGATCGATTGCACTATTTAATAACCCCATAACACCACCTAACGCTTTTGGTACACGACCATTTGTGATGGTAATATCATTGGATCTTAAAATACATGTTTGTTCATCGAGTGTAATCACTTCATATAAATCAGTCGCTGGTTTAACCACAATTGTATTTGAACCAAACTTGTCTGCATCAAACGCATGCAATGGGGTTCCGTATTCTAATAATACATAATTGGTAACGTCAACAACGTTATTAATTGGTCTAATACCTGAGGCAATTAAATCAGCTTGAAGCCACATTGGTGAAGGTTTAATAATGATATTGTCTAAATATCTTGCATAATATCTCTTACAACCGTCATCAAGAATTTTTACTTGTAATGGATTTTCTGGACCATTTTCTTCAAATTCGGGTTCATCATTAACGACTTTTTCATTCAAAACCGCCCCTAAATCATACGCAAACCCTAATACACTAAGTAAATCAGAACGATTGGGTGTAATTGAGATTTCTAATGAAGATTGATTAAAATTCAATGCTTCAACCGCATTAGAACCAACTTTTGGTTGAAAATCAAAATAATAAATACCCTCTTTAAATTCTTCAGCAATATCTTTATTTTCCACGCCTAACTCATGAAGTGAACAAATCATTCCACTGGAATCGACGCCTCTAATATTAGCCTCTTTAATTTCAAAATTGCCAGGTAAAATAGCCCCAACCTTTGCCACAACAACATATTGACCAGCTTTTACGTTGGGTGCGCCACAAACAATTTGTTCAATTTTAGTTCCAATATCGACCTGACAAACACTTAAATGATCACTATTTGAGTGTTTGACACATTCTTTAACATAGCCTACAACCAGATTATCAACCTCTAATAAAGGCGTCAATGATTCAATCTCAGTAATGTGTTGATTGGTTAATTCAGATAACTTTTCATTGTCAGGAACAGTTACGTATTTTTTTAACATATGAGTAGATATTTTCATTATTTTCTACCCCCTTTAAATTGATTTAAAAACCGAATATCATTGGTATAGAATAAACGAATGTCATCCACTTCATACTTCAACATCGCCATTCTTTCAACCCCAACCCCAAAGGCAAATCCTTGAACCTCATCTGGGTTATATCCACCCATTTTTAAGACATTTGGATGTACCATGCCCGCACCTAAGATTTCAATATATTTTTCACCGTCAAATACATCGACTTCAACTGAAGGCTCAGTAAATGGAAAATATGATGGTCGCAAACGGATGGTTTTATCATCACCAAAATAATGTTTCATCATCGCCAATAAAGTCCCTTTTAAATCAGCCATTGTGATATCCTTACCAATCACTAAACCTTCAATTTGCATGAATTGGTGACTATGATATTGATCGTCATGGTCTCTTCGGTAAACTTTACCTGGACAAATTATTTTAATCGGTTTTCCATTACTTTCTAACATTGTCCTTGCTTGAACGGGTGACGTATGTGTTCTTAGTAAATGGGTTGGATCAACATAAAACGAATCTTGCATCCCTCTTGCTGGATGACCTTGTTCAAGGTTTAACATCTCAAAATTATAATGATCAGTTTCTACCTCTGGTCCGTCTTTAATTTCATAACCTAACCCAATAAAAAATGTTTCAAAGTCTTCAATAACTTGTTGTAAAAGATGACTTGAACCATTAGGAAAACTAACCCCTGGTAAAGTTACATCAATGGCCTCATGCTTTAATTTATTTTCAAGTCTTAAGTTTTCAAAATACATTTTTTTCTCGTCAAACATCGCTTCTAACTGAACTTTTGTTTGATTGATTAATTTTCCCATTAATGGTTTTTCTTCATTTGATAATCCTTTTAACAATACCATTAAATCAGACAGTTCACTTTTTTTCCCTAAAACAGAACTTCTCAAGATCGAAAGTTCATTGTCATCACTAATCAGTTTTAAGTTTTGTTTGGTTTCAATAACCAACTTTTCTAATTTTTCTTGCATAAAATCCTTCCTTTTTTATAAAAAAAGTCCTTAGAAAAAACTTCTAAGGACGAATTATCGTGGTACCACCTTAGTTCTAGATAGTTAATCTAGCACTCTTTAATACTTTAACGCAGTAATTACGGACGTGATTAGCGTCTTCTAAAGGGTGAATTCTGTAATATTTGGTAACTTTTTACACCATCCAAAGTTTCTCTTTAACCAAATATTATTTACATACTATTTCCTTATAATTGAATATTAGTCTCTTCTTGAAAGTAAAATTGCTAATAATCTTAATACTTGAATAAATATATAAACGGTTGACACAACTAAACCTAAAGCGACAATCCATTCATATTTTTTATCTGCGCCTTGACTAACAACTTGTCTAGCTTCATCAAAATGCATAACTAAAACAAAGGCACCGTAAGCGATAAACAATAATGAAATAAACAACACTAATGGGCTATTAACATCCCCAAATAGTACATAATACATTTGTCCACCATCGAATAAACCCACTAAAGAAACGGTTATTATACTAAATAATAGTCCAAATGATATCCCCAACATGATTCTTCTAAATCTTGAGGTTACAACGATTAATTTTGTTGAATATAACACCAGCATACCAGCAAATATTCCGATGGTAATAAGCGCCGCTAACCCAACAATATTAAACTCTGGAAAGGCTGCCATGTAAATTAGGGTAATCATGCCTAAGATAACCCCTTCACTTAGTGAATACACCGCCCCAAACGGAGCGGCTAATCGTGGCACAAATGAAGCTATCATAACAGCAATAAACGCTGTAAATAATGAACCAATTAAAACGCCCACATAAATTGTTGGGTAATTAGCAAGTAAGAAAAAACTCCCAAGCGCGCCAACAAGTAATAGAGCCAAGAATAATAATGTTTTTAGTGAAATACCAAGATAACTCGCCCCATAGGCAATGGGTTGGTCTTTGGTTTCTTCGTTAACTTTCTTAAAAATCGGATTTGTATTTTGCATAATAATCACTCCTTATACAATATTATAGCGTAAATTTATCAAAGTGCAAATAAACCTTGTTCAAATATGTCTGTCTTTTCTTCTAAATCAGAAAATGACCCGCCTTTTTCCATATTCTCAAAAACAGTTTTATTAATCTTTGTTCTTTCTCTAACATCTTCTAGTGATCTAAATGGTTTTTTATTACGTTCTTCAACAATTGAATAAGCGGCGTTTTCACCTAAACCATCAATACTAACAAATGGTAATCTTAATCCATTTCCCTCCATAACACAATCTTTTGCTTGTGATTTGTTGATATCAACAGGCAGGAATTTGAATCCTCTTTGCATCATCTCAAATGCGACATAATACATCGTTAATAAATCTTCCTCTTTAACCGTTAATTGATTCATATTAATTTTTTCAAGTTCTTTAATACGATTTCTTATCGCATTGACAGAACTGGTCAAAATATCATGTTCAAATTGAGTCGCACGTTTTGAAAAGAAGGCGCTATAAAACAATAATGGTGAATAAACCTTAAACCAGGCAATTCTTACTGCACTTAAAACATAAGCCGCTGCGTGAGCTTTAGGGAACATGTATTTAATTTTGCTACAACTCCAAATATACCAATCAGGCACTTTATTGCGTCTCATTTCATCCGCATATTGATTCCACTGATTTTTTTGTATCATCGGCTTACCTTTTCTAACAAACTCCATAATATCGAAAGCTGTCGATGGATTTAACCCATAATCAAGCAATTGAACCATAATATCGTCACGACATCCAATAATATCTTTAAAGTCAATTTTTCCGTATTCAGGGTGTCCACTAATTAAGGCTTGTGAATTGCCTAGCCATACGTCTGTTCCATGTGAAAGGCCTGATATTTTAACCAAACCAGAGAAGGTCATTGGTTTCGTTTCGTTTAACATCTTTCTAACAAAACTGGTTCCTAATTCAGGTAAGCCAAATGAGGCGACTTCACTTTCTAATTCATCATTGGTTAAACCGATCGATTCAGTTGAACCGAATAATTTATAAACTTCTTTATCATCAACGGGAATATCTTGAGCTTCGCTAAACGGAAATTCATTTGGGTGTTCATGGACGTAATCCATTAAGTATTTAATAATTGTTGGATCATCATGTCCTAATATATCAAGTTTTAATAAGTTATCTTCAATCGAGTGATAATCAAAGTGGGTTGTTTTCCAATCTGATTTGACATCATCAGCTGGATATTGAACCGGTGTAACATCATAAATTTCTTTATGTTCAGGCACAACCACAATTCCTCCAGGATGTTGTCCTGTTGAACGTTTGACCCCTTCAATTTTCTTCGCAATTCTTGAAACTTGAGCATTTCGTATATTCGTAATATTATTGTCTTCTAAATAACCTTTAACATAGCCAAAGGCAGTCCGTTCTGCAATAGTGGAAATAGTCCCGGCTCTAAAAGCTCTATCTTCGCCGATTAATTCTCGGACATAGGCATGCGCTTTAGCTTGATAATCACCACTGAAGTTCAGATCAATATCTGGCACCTTATCACCATCAAAACCTAAGAAGGTTTCAAAAGGAATATCTTGACCCTCTTTAGCGAGTTTAGCCCCACAAAAAGGACAGTTTTGATTTGGTAAGTCATAACCTGAACTAATGCCATCAAATAATGACTGAAAGGCTTGTTCATTCGGTGTTATTCCATACTTAGCAATTTCATCATCCGTTAACTTAAATACGGTAAAGTCTCCATTTGGACAACGGTAATGTGGTTTAAGTGGATTAACTTCAGTAATATTCATTAAGGTTGCGACTAAACTAGAGCCTACCGAACCTCTTGAGCCAACTAAATAACCATCTTCTAATGATTTTTTCACCAGTAAGTGGGAAATATAATAAATTGGTGCGAACTCATTGTTAATAATGTTGGTTAATTCATTTTCAATTCTTTCCGATACAATCGGATGTAAGTTTTTCCCGTACAATTTTTCGGCGTTTTCCCTCACGATTCTTCTAACTTCAACTTTAATGGAAGGAATCCCCACTGAATCTTTAAAAGCGTCATCCTGAAGCGAATATAATGTTTTAGGGAAAGCTTCTATCTTATCAATTTGGTTATTTAAATGATTGGTGTTTGTGACGACAATTTGATGAGCAAATTGTTCACCTAAAAAACTAAATTGTTTCAACATTTCATCGGTTGTTAAAAAATAAACAAGTGGTGCTTCATTATATTTTGCTAAATCATGTAAGCCACCACCAACCATTTTGGCTCTAATAAAGATATCTCGATACATATGATCCTCTTTATTAAGGTAGTGTACATCCCCTGTAGCAATAACCAGTTTATTTAATTTTTCAGCCGTTAAAATAATCTTTCTTATCGTAGATTCTAAAATAAACTCAGCATCAGCCCCTAAATCTTGAGCTAAATGTTTATACGCTTGAGGCGGTTGAACTTCAATATAATCAAAGAGCTTCATAGCTTGCTCAAGGGCTTCATCTGTCTTATTTAAAGCTGCCTCAAAAACAAGTCCATTGACACATCCTGAACCAATCAAAATACCTTCACGGTATTTATCTAAAGTGGATTTTAATAAGATTGGACTACCAGAGAAGTGATCGGTTAACGTATCACTAACGATCTTAAATAAATTCTTATAACCGATTTTATTTTTAGCGAGCAAGATAAGATGGCTTGGAAAATCACATTTCCAAGCAACTTCTAAATCAATCTCTTTATTAATATCACTATGTAGACTAATATTCTTTTTTAATAAATCAGTTAACATTTGCACAAATATTTCAGCCGTTGCATACGCATCTGCCGTCGCACGGTGATGTTGGTCAAGTTTAACTTTAAACTGTTTAGCAACCGCTTTTAAGTTGAAACGTTTTAGAGAATCGCTGTAATAATATTTGGCTAAATTCATCGTATCAATCGCAGGATAACGTTTAACTTCAAATCCTAAATCAGCCATCTTTTGATAAATATGTCCTAAATCAAAGGTTGCATTATGGGCCACTAAAATTGAGCCTTCAATAAAATCTAAGAACTCAGGTAGAACTTGATCAATGGTTTTGGCATCTTTTAAATCCGCATCGGTAATGGTTGTTAATTCAGTTGTAAAATAGGAAAGTTTTTGTTCCGGATTAACAAACGAATTAAATTCACTTGTAATCGCCATATTTTCAATTTTAACTGCTGATATTTCAATGATTTTATCACGCTTTGCTGATAGACCTGTCGTTTCAATATCGAAAACAACATAGGTTGCTTTTCTTAAGTCAATATCAGCCTCATCATAAGCCAATTTAAAATCATATTCATTCACATAGTTTAACTCAACCCCATAAATGGGTTTGATGTCTTTTCCTTTTGAATACTTATAAATATCTGGATAAGCATAAACGCCATCATGGTCTGTAAACGCAATCGCCTTATGACCCCATTTGACAGCTTGATCAATGTAGTCTTTGGCTCCTGTAATACCATCTAAATTACTCATCATTGTATGAACGTGAAATTCAACACGTTTTTCTTTGGCTGTATCTTTTCTTTCTTTCTTTGAGACTTTTTCTAACATTGATACATCATTCGCCATTAAAACAACATCTTTGATATACGTATCATATTCCACTCTACCATACGCTTTAACAATCCCACCGATTTGATAATTTAAAGCTTCAGCAATTTGCTCATCGCTATTTAAAAACTGTTTTATTACAATGGCATCTTCATCATCCGCAATCGTCATTTGAAGTAGAGAAACTGTCTTTAGTTTCTTAACTTCTACTTCAATAATGACACCTTCAATAGTAAAAGAGGGGTCCCCTTGGGTATTTAAATGTTTATCCAATGCATAATTATCAACTGGTATATCTTTGATTGGGCTTACTTTATCACCCATAAATTTACGTTTGTAGTTTTTGGTTCTTGCCGGTTTTATTGGTTCTTTAGGTTCTGCTTTGGCAATCACAGGAATCTCTGTCATGGCCTTAGCTTTCTTTAGTTTTAGTTTCGCTTCATTGGTTACCAAAGATTCGTCTGTTACGAACTTAATGTCTGTAGATAACCCGTAAGCATTAAAATAATTTTTAAGGATAGCGATCATTCTTGGATATTTCGATAATTCTGGATCAACAATAATGTTGTAACAATTATCTATATATTCAACTTTGCAGTTCTTATAAACAGAGTAGCTTGATTTTTTCTCAACCAACTTATCTAATAACCAATTATAGTAGGTAACTGGGTATTGCTTAAAGATAGAGTCGTCCTTAATTGAAAGGTTAATATCAACCTTATCAATGGTCCCTTTTATCGAGAAATACAACTTTAATTTATCAATAAATTCATCAAAACCCTCTGGGGTGGGTACACTAGGTAATTCAACAAAAAAAGTCCAAGTTTTGCTGTTAGGCTCAACTTCTAATTTTTTCAGTATCGCCTGATTTAAAGCGACTTCTTTAAAATTCGATTGTTGTAAAAATAGTTCAAACTTATTCACGTGATTCACCTTTGGTATTAATATTTGTCATTTGAATTAATTCTGCGTAACCTTTACTCATATAAACTTGGGCAAAGACAATCCCCACTAACCTTAATATTTCAGTCCCAAATAAGATGCCGATTAAAGTCAGAAAATAATAGATTGTAAAGGCATAACACGATAAAACAAACCGGTACTTAATTTTAAGTTTGGGGATATTAAATGCACTTAGTCCAGTTATGATTAAGATTAAAAACAAACCTAATGTAAACTCATTAATAATCGAGCTAATGACACTGCCTAAGAGATGACTACCTTTATAATCTTGATAAGTAAGGTCTAGTGCGTCAAATAATTGGGTTTTATCCTCACTAGAACGCATGTTAAAGTTAATCTCATCTAGACCTAATTCTTGATACGTTAGACTACTTACTAAAACAGGACCATAATAGAGATCAAGTGAGTTTTGTGTGAAATTAAACAATATTCCCAGCACTGTTTCAGTTGATTTAAACCCAATAAAATGCCCATCTTGGAAAAAAATACCCTCATTGCCTTCGCCAATTAACTGATAATCAACAATCGAATTTGCGAGATTTTCAGTATATAAAGTGTTGGCGAGATTGTTTTTTAACGTGCTATCCATTTCATTTTGAAGGCTAGTTTTGACGAAAATAGGCAGCGAAACTATCAACGATAAAAATAATATGTATAAGAATACATATCGTAATTTATCATGAATAAATTCTCCTATTTCCCTAGGCGCAACAAGCCCCATGTTTAATCTTTTTATCATAACGACCTCTATGAATTATTATAACATAAATAACCAGTTATGTTAAAATAAGATTGGTGATAATTTTGGAACTCTTTACAGATGAAAAGCATTACAACACTTTAAACAATTATTATCGAAATAAATACGGGAAAAAGGTTTTTAAAATTGCCTTAAATGGTAATTTCACTTGCCCAAACATTGATGGAACGGTTGGAAAAGGTGGTTGTACTTTCTGTAGTGCGATGGGAAGCGGTGAGTTTGCTGGATCAAAAAAAGATTCACTTGAAGTTCAATTTGATAAGATTACCACCCTAATGGAAAATAAATGGAATGATGGTTATTATATTGCTTACTTCCAAGCCAACACAAATACCCATGGTCCACTTGATAAACTAAAATACTTGTTTGAAAAAGCGATTTCTTTAAGTGACAATATCGTCATGTTAAGTATTGCCACTAGACCTGATAGTTTACCCATTGAAGTCTTAGATTATTTAGCCAAACTAAATAAAAAAGTAAAAGTTCAAGTCGAATTGGGGCTTCAAACGATTCATGAAGAAACCTCAATTCTAATTAATAGATGTCATGATTTAATCACTTTTGATCATGCGGTTAAAGCGCTTAGAAAAAGGGATATTGAAGTCGTTGTCCATATTATCAATGGACTTCCAGGTGAATCAAGTGAAATGATGCTAGATACGGTCAAGCATTTAAACACGCTTGACATTCAAGGAATAAAAATTCATATGTTACATATTATCAAAAAGACTAAAATGGGCTCTGACTATCAGAAAAACCCTTGGCCACTTTTATCCTTAAATGAATATCGTGATATTGTTACTGATCAACTAAGACATTTAAGAAAAGATATTATTGTTCACCGGATTACCGGTGATGCCAAAAAGGAAGATTTAATTGCGCCCTTATGGACGCTAAAAAAATTTGTTGTATCCAATGAAATCGATAAATATATGAGAGCGAATCTGTATTATCAAGGAGACCTTTATGAGAGTCAATCAAATTAGAGATTTTGTTATAAGTTACTTAGTCAACCATCTTACTAAAGACGATGTCGTTATTGACGCAACAATCGGTAATGGCCATGACACCTTACTGTTAGCTGATTTATGTAAATATGTTTATGGTTTTGATGTTCAACAACAGGCCCTTGATACCACTCAAACACTTTTAAATAACCATCAAGTTTCTAACTTTAAACTGATTCATGATTCCCATGAAAATATGATAAACTATGTGAAAGATTTCAAGGCAGTTATCTTCAATCTTGGTTATCTTCCTAACAGTAATAAAGAAATTAAAACGACTAAAGATTCAACGATGAATACCCTTAACACTTTGGTGGGTGTTATGAAACCAGACACGTTCATTATCATCACATGCTATCCTGGTCATGATGAAGGTATAATCGAATCAGAGGCAGTGATTAAGTTTGTTAGTCATCTAGATAACTCATTTACAACCCTAAAGTATGATGTTCTAAATAAAAACAAATCCCCTTTTGTGATACTAATTGAAAAGAACCATTAAAATGAAAGGAACGACCGAAATCGTTCCTTTTTTTATTAATCTTTCACAACCACATTGACTAGTTTCTTTTCAACAATAATCACTTTAACGATTGTTTTTCCTTTCGTAAAGTTTAAGACATTTCTTAATGACAATGCTTTTTCTTCAATTTGTTTATTAGAAGCTGTTTGTTTGATGGTCATTTTATCTCTGAGTTTACCATTGACTTGAACCACCATTTCAATTTCATCTAAGATTAATTTAGTTTCATCATAGATAGGCCATTCTTCATAAGCAATCGTATCTTTTCTGTTAAATACGGTTTGATATAGTTCTTCAGTGATGTGCGGACAAATTGGATTTAACAACTTCAAAAATCCTATTGCTTGTTTTCTAGAAAATTTCTTTTCTTTATAAACATCATTAACGAAGATCATGAGTTGACTGATTGCCGTATTAAAGCTTAACGATTCATAATCTTCGGTAACCTTCTTCACGGTAAAGTGATAAGAATACTCTAAAGCCTCAACGGCATCTTCAAGGGGCATATAATACATACGCCAAACGCGATCTAAGAAACGTTTAGATCCATCAATCGCTTCAGTATTCCAGGGTTTATCAGCGGTAAGGGGTCCCATAAACATTTCGTATAGTCTTAAGGTATCTGCGCCATATTCATTGATAACATCATCAGGGTTTACCACATTACCTTTAGATTTGCTCATTTTAAGGTTATCGTGTCCCAAGATCATGCCTTGATTAACCAGTTTCAAAAATGGTTCTTTGGTCTCAATAATGCCAAGATCGTAAAGCACTTTATGCCAAAATCTTGAATAGAGTAAATGTCCTACGGCATGTTCAGCACCACCAATATATAAATCAACTGGGAGCCATTGTTTGAGTTCTTCTTTAGCTTCAGGAGAATTAAGTGGTAAGAATCCAATCAAACTCTTTAAGACATAACCAATATAATACCAACTAGAACCTGCTAATTGTGGCATCGTATTGGTATCTCTTTTATACTTAATGCCATCTTTTGAAACATAAAGCCATTCTTTTGCGTTGGCAAGTGGCGATTCACCGGTTCCAGAATGTTTAATATCTTTTAATACTGGTAATTCAAGCGGCAACTCATCTTCTCTAAGAATATGAACATGATCTTCTTCATCGATTAAGACAGGAAATGGTTCTCCCCAATAACGTTGACGTGAGAATACCCAATCACGAAGTCGATAGTTAATTTCTTTTTTACCTTTGCCAGTCGCTTCTAAATATTCAACCACTGCGTTAAACGCTTCTTCATTATTCAAGCCATCAATAAAATCACTGTTGATGTGAATCCCATCGCCTGTAAAACAAGCTTCTTCTGTCTCAATAATCTTCTTAATATCAAGTCCGTGTATCCCCGCAAACTCAAAGTCTCTTTCATCATGGGCAGGAACAGCCATTACCGCGCCGGTTCCATAACTATTTAAAACATAATCAGCAATCCAAATCGGGATTCTTTCATTGTTAACTGGATTTGTCGCAAATGCGCCAGTAAATACACCGGTTTTTTCTTTATTTAATTCACTTCTATCAAGCTCTGTCTTTTGTTTGGTAATCTCAATATATTCCTTAACTGATTCTAATTCATCTTGAGTCGTAATATCTAAAACAAGTGGATGTTCTGGTGCTAAAACACAATAAGTCGCCCCAAAAATAGTATCTGGCCTAGTGGTAAAAACCTCAAAACTATCGTCCGTATGTTGAATATCAAAAGTGACAATTGCCCCTTCACTTCTGCCAATCCAATTCTTTTGAATTTCTTTGATGTGTTTTGGCCAATCAAGCGTTTCTAAGTCTTCTAATAATCTATCCGCATATTCAGTAATCTTTAAGACCCATTGAACCATTGGTTTTTTAATCACTGGATAATGGCCTCTTTCAGAAACCATCTTTCCATTTTCAATAATGATTTCATCATTTGCTAATACGGTTCCTAAACCCGCACAAAAATTGACTTCAATACTCTTTCTCTCAGCTAATCCTAATTCAAATAACTTCGTGAAAATCCATTGCGTCCATTTATAGTATTCTTTGTCAGCTGTCGCAAATTCTCTATCCCAGTCAATCCCAATCCCAGCTCTAATAATTTGACCTTTAAAATTTTGAATATTTTTATAGGTAAATGTTCTTGGATCATTGCCTGTTTGAAGCGCATATTGTTCGGCAGGTAACCCAAAAGCATCCCACCCCATTGGGTGTAGGACATTATAGCCTTGCATACGTTTGAATCTAGACATTATATCGGTTGCAGTATAAGATTCGATATGACCAACGTGAAGTCCTTGCGCAGAAGGATAAGGGAACATATTTAATACATAATACTTAGGTTTAATTATTTCGTTTTCAGTTTTAAATGTTTTGTTGTCAAACCAATATTTCTGCCATTTAGGCTCTATTGTTTTAAAATTATAAGTCATAAACACACTCCATATAAGATGATTATATCACTTTTACCACTTTATGTTAAAAAAAATAAGGGGATCCCTTATTTTATTGCTGAATCTACGAAACTAACTAATTGACCAACCGTTTTAATGTTTGTAGCATCTTCATCACTAATCGAAATACCGAATTCATCTTCAATATTCATAATTAGCTCTACTGCATCCAAAGAGTCTGCCCCTAAGTCTTCAGCAATGCGAGATTCTAAGTTTATCTTTGCAGGATCAATATTAAGTTCACTTAATATAATTTCTTTTACTTTATCAAAAGTCATCTTCACTACTCCTTTATAATCTAGATTTTATTATATCGAATTATTTTATTTTGTCAAGTTTAGATGCTTCAAAAATTCTATTTACGCATTTTAACACATTATCTTGATTTTCATCTTATAATTATTATTTTTTAACTAATTTTAATATTTTTATAATCATTTAAACACGATTATAATCAGCTTTACTATTTTCATTAACCGTTAATTACTGACTTATTTTATATTTTGGTAACGTTATTATCAGTATTATAATCGTTTTTACTTGATAAATTACTTTTTTTAAGATATTATTATTGAAGAGTAATTATTAATAATAATTTGTAATTAATTCAAAGGTGAATAAATGGAAACACATTGGTTACAAAAATATAAGATTGCCCATCGCGGTTATCATACATCAGACAAATCGATATTAGAAAACACAAAAGAAGCCTTCATTGAAGCTATCAAACATGATTACGCGATTGAATTAGACACAAATATCTTAAATGATGGAAATGTTGTGATTTTTCATGACCCCAATTTAAAGCGAATGGCAAATCTTAATAAAAAATTAAGAAAGATGACGCTAGAAGAAATTCGAAACATTAAACTAATTGATAACAAATCAACCATTATGACTTTTCAAGAAATGTTAGAACTGGTTGATGGAAAAGTGCCACTTGTAATTGAGTTAAAACCCTTTGGTGGTTATAAAAGACATTGTGAAGAAGTCTATAGACTCCTTCAACAGTACCAAGGAAAATTTGTAATTCAATCTTTTGATCCTAGAGTGCTTCTCTGGTTTAAGAAACATGCCCCTGAAGTTCTAAGAGGTCAAATCACCGAAACATTCATTGAAGAACCGATAATTCCTGGATTTTTGAAATACTTCATGTCTTCGATGAAATTAAACTTTTTAACTAAACCACATTTCATTAATTATAAGATCCAAGATCTTCCCAATAAATTTATTGAAAGATCGAAACGTAAGGGCCGCCTTATCCTAGGTTATGTCGCTAGAAATCAAATTGATTTTGATTTTATGATTAATCACTATGATAATTGTGTCTTTGAGTATTTTAACCCGGCTTAATAAAAACCCACTTCACTAAGGAAGCGGGTTATTTTTTTTAATCTTCGACATCTAAATGTTCTAATAATGACTGCTTCGCTTCCGGTTTAACATCGCCATGCTTAACAAACAACATGGTGCCTAATGCGATTAACACCGCTATGGTTGCGTAAGGAAATAACACTTTACGACCAAACAGATCCATAAACATCCCGCTTAATAGTGGGGTAATCGCTTGAGCTGCCATACTAAATGCGTAATAGTATCCCGTATATCTGCCTACATTAGATCCTTTAGATAATTCAACCACCATCGGATAACTGTTAACGTTAATGCTTGCCCATGCAATCCCAGTTAAGCCTAAGATGACATAAAGTAAAAAGCCTGTATTAGGGGTAATAAAATAAACGGAGCCAAAACAAAAAGCTAATAAAGTGACACCGAATAAGATCGTTTTCTTTCTACCTATTTTACTGGAAATAATGCCAATCGGAATAAAGGCTAAAATGGCGGTTACATTGGCAATCAATAAGGCGGCCGAGAAACCCATATTTAATATTTTAGGCGCATAATCTGATAGTTTTGAGGTAACAGCGTTATAGCCCATAAACCAAAAGAAAACAGAGAATAAGATTAACACTAAACTGATTAACTTATCTTTTGGAAGCTTTTCATTTTCAACGGTTTCAATATTATCTTCAGCAATTCCCAATGTTTCTTCTAGTTTAATTCTTTCTTCCACTAACTTAGGTTCTCTAACCTTATATAAAAAGATTAACAAAAAGACAATCATTAATCCGCCAATAATAATGAAGGCCCATGAATAATTAACATAAGAATACTTATCAATGCCGAGCACCATTGAGAGTACCAAGAATATAGCTGCGCCTAATGCTCCCATTAAGTTTATAATGGCATTCGCTTTACTTCTTAAAGGTTTGATTGTTACATCAGGCATAAGTGCTACTGCTGGAGATCTAAATGTACTCATCGCAATTAAGGCAATCAACAAGATAACAATAAATACTGCAAAAGTTGACCAATCAGAGGTTGTTTGTTCCCATGCCAACTCTCTTAAATAGAGATTGTAGGCTTCTTTAATATCATAGGTATCTGCTAAACTAAGAGTGGTTTCTTCATCATAACCAGTAGAGATATAGCCATCTAAAATATCACCTAATTTTGTTTTATAAGTTGCATCATCTAATTGGTTATAGACAATTACCCAATCGGAAACTTTATTATCGATATCTTTAATATGGTCATATTCACTGACAACAGATGATTCATCGTTAATTTTAAGCGTTTGATAATTATCAACAAAAGCAAGCCCTACTAACGCAAACGCTGCCACCACTGTCCCAATCACAATAAACGGCGTTCTTCTACCTCTTTTGGAGTTTGATTTATCTGAAAGTGCTCCAAAAAAAGGTAACATAAATAACGCAAAAATATTATCAAGTGCTAAAACAAAACCACTTAAGGTTTGATTGAACCCAAACTTGTCGATTAATATCTTGCCAATTAAACTATCATATGATGACCAAAACATACTGATCAACATAAATGCTAACCCTACATAAATTGTTTTCTTATAATTTAGTTTCATGAAGCCTCCTATTATTTAATGTCCGTTCGATTGAACATGGTTATCCCTAAAGTTGTAAATAATACAATATATAATGTTGACATCGCTAACGAATAAATAAGTTCTTTACTTGCCATCCAGTGATTACTTAAATACCAAGCAAAATGCTGATCAGGTAAGAGATTTAAGAAAAATTGAACAATGTCGTTACTACCGCCTGTAATAACTAGAATACTATACACCATTGATAACAAGAAACTTAACCCAATCACAATCACAATCGTAATTCCAGTTGATTTGACTAAAAATGAAATCATTAGCACCAGTGAAATGATCACTGTATACATTAATAAACCCATCCCAAATGAATATACTATATATAATAGGTCACTTGCTTCAAATCCAGATGCGGAATAACCAAAGAAAATAGATCCCAATGCTAAACTAATCACTGCATTAATGATCATGACAACAGCAGCGTAAACAACAATGGTAATGAATTGTGATAAATAAATGTTTGTTCGACTATGTCCGTGAATTGTTTTCTGTCTAATCGTGTTAAAGGAGAAATCTTTTGTGGCAATCATCCCAATCACAATTGCTAAAACTATCCCGGCATTGTTACTTGATTGGAAAACTGACTTCATAAAGTACTCTCCTGTTAGAACAGGGATTCCTAGGATGCCCTCTGAACCATCTAAGGCTCCAGGTGGAATTTCTAAAATGAGATAAAACACGACATACATTAAAACAACACTCACAATCGATAAAGCGACTGAAATAATTAATCCAACTAAGGCGGATTTATCTTTGCTTAGTCTGAAAAAATCAGCTTTTAATAGATTTTTCATGCTTCGCCTCCCATTAATTCAAGATAAAATTCTTCAATCGATTTTTCTTTTTGCATAATGTTTGTTATCTTAATCCCTTTTTGAGATAACGCTAAAACGATATCGCTAATAATTATTTCATCATAAACCTTAACTGCGTGTCCTTCAGCTTCAACGCGTTCAATCCCCATACGCATTAGTGCTTGAAGCGTTTCTTCCGGTTTATCTACCACAATAACTGTGTGTTTTTTGCCTTGACTAATTAATTCTTCTTTACTAATTTCTTTAATTAAGACCCCTTTATGAATAAAACCGTATCTAGTCGCGACCCTTGATAACTCCTCTAGGATATGTGAGCTAATTAAAAAAGTAATCCCCCGCTCTTCGTTAAGATTAATAATTAAGTTTCTCATTGAAACAATCCCTTCAGGATCTAAACCATTCATCGGTTCATCTAACAATAAAAATTTAGGATCACTTAATAAGGTTAAAGCGATGCTAAGACGTTGTTTCATCCCTAAAGAAAAGTTCTTAACCTTCTTTTTAGATTCTATAACTTCACTTAATCCAACTAAATTAAGCGAATCAATAAATCTTTTATTTAAATCACCCTTTAACCCGATAATATAAGCTTGGGTTTTAAGGTTTTCCATCGCAGTCATATTCAAATAAAGTGATGGCGTTTCCACAACAGCGCCAATATGACTCGCACTCGAATGGTTAAGTCCACCCTTCTCAAATAATGAATAGTCACCTGATGTTGGTTTAATTAGACCCGAAACCATTCTGATTAATGTGGTCTTACCTGCCCCATTTTCACCAATGAAGCCATAAATGTCTCCCTCATTAATAACCATATTCACTTTGTTAACAGCGATTTGGGATTTATAATTCTTGGTTAAATCATTCGTTCGTAAAATTTCCATAGAAACCCCCTCTAATGAACATTATATCAATTTACATTTACTTTTAATCACATTTTTAATAATTATCTTAATTTTCATGCATTTCGAAATAAAAAAACAAATAATTCATAAATTATCATAAAAAAAGAGGTTGACCTTCGTGAGGCCTTCCTCTTTTTTATAACCTTAACTTAGGTTATTCAACGTATTTAAACTCAGTTTCAATAATATGGAATGATGCGGTCAATGGTGTTTCAGCCGTACCTGATTGACCTGGTAATGCCATGAACACTATTTTTGTAAGTGGTCCTGGAATTAATTTTTCATAGACCCCATCACCATTTGAATCAAAAGTAATTGTTTGTTCTAAAGCACCACTGTCATTTGGCTTAACAATAACAGATGTCCCTGCTGTGCCTTTGAAAGTAACTTTTAAAGTGTTTCTTCCAGCACTTTCAGCTTCAGTAACGTTTCTATAAAAGTGTGCATAGCCTTGATCGGCAACTTTAGAAACATCAATCTTTACACCGGTTTCATCAGTAGTAATGGTATAAACACCAGAATCGTCACCAACAAAATTATTATTTAAATCAATTGGATCATTTGGGACAAATTCAGGTTCAACATATCTTAATATTGATTTTGTAAAGATAAGTTCTCCACTAACAGCTGTGTCTCCACCTGGGTTCACAAAGAAGACCAAACTGACTGCTTCAGGGTAATCCTCAACAAAATTAATCATGCCTTCAGCATCTGCCGTAAGTGTCACTTCATTGGCCCCAACATTATTCACTTTAAACATGACTTTAACACCTGGATCTGTTTCAATTTGAATGTCAAATACATTAAAGCCTTTTAGTTCTTCTGGGAAACTAATTGTTTGCGCCATCCAACCTGAAACATTCGTATATGTGACAACTAATTGTCCGGCTTCATTGAATGATAAGGCATAACCATCACTAGGATTTTCAGCATGAACAGAGAAATCATAATGATATTCTAATGAAATTCCTAAAATATCAAATGAGCCAGTGACAGTATCAACACCACCTTCAGCAAATAATAAGATTTCATTGAATGACTCGAAAGCAAACTCTGCTGAACCTAAGCCTTCGGCATCAAAGGTAACCCATTTTTCGGTTCCATTGACTTTGACTAATACTTGTTTACCAACCGTACCGCTCATATTAATCTTGAAATAATTATAATCTTTAAGATCAGGATAAGTGACAAAATCAACACGCATTGTAGACCAGCCTTGATCTACTTTTACATAGTCAACCTTAATAAATCCATCTTCTTGAGTGAATGTATAAACACCATCACCTGAATCGATTAATTCAGCCATTGTGACAACATGCGTTAAATCTTCAACTGGGATTAAGGCTGGTGCTTCAACCAGTTTCAATCCGGATTCTACTACAGTAACACTACCTGTACCAATCGCGTTAGGTTTAACAAACACGATAACTTTGTTTAAAGTACCAGGGATAAGTTTTTCATAGACCCCTTCACCGTTTTCATCTAAAGTAATGGTTTGTTCTAAAGAACCGTCATTATTCGGTTTAACCATAACTGTGTCACCAGCAGTCCCTTTAAATCTCATCACTAATGTATTAAAGCCTTCTGCTTCTAAAGTAGTAACGTCTCTATAGAAGAATGACCATTCTTGACCTTCAACTTTAGTATAGGCAACAGTAACACCCGTTTCACCATCAGTAAATGTATAAACGCCTTCATCATTACTTACATAACCATCATTGATATCAAATAATTCTACTGGTGGGTTAACATCAAAGTAGACTCTATGAACTGTAATTTCACCACTTGCGTTAGCTGATTTACCTTGATCACCAAAAATTAATACCTGTTTAGGGGCTTTAAGTTGAGCTAAAGTAAAATCAGATAAATCGATTACAAACGTTTGTTTTTCACCTGTAAATGTAACTGGTAATTCAAGGCCTTTACCTTCAGCTTCAAACTTAAGTAATGCCGTCTTTTCTGCCTCACCGGTGATTTCAAAAACGATTCTTTCAAAACCTGATAAATCACTGTCTTTAATATAAGCAGCTACTGTAGACCAGTCATGACCTGTTTCACCTTTTTGATAAGTGATAACTTCATCCGTACCTACTTTTTCAACTTCATAAATGCCATCCCCATTATCCATCCAATCATGTAATTGGAATGTTTCGTCTGTTCCATTATAGGTGTTATAAATCTTTGGATTAACAACGGTGTATTCATCGGTCATATAAGCATCTAAAATCTTAAATGAACCTTTAGCGCCATCTGTACCGGCTGCACCAAATACTAGGATGCGGTTAATAAGTTTCTTTTCAGCAGCAGTCAAAGCACTAAAATCAATCGCAAATTCTTGAACTTCACCATTTAAGATAATATCATCTTCAATGTTGTTAGGTTCAAACTTCGCTAAGACTTTAACCCCCGCAGTTCCTTGAACTTTTAGTACAATGTAGTTAAATTTACTAAAATCACCTTTAACTAGATTATAGAAGAAAGCCCAACCAAAACCACCGGATTTATCATAAGTTACAGTGGTTTCATTATTCGCATAAGCAAATGTATAAATTGGATCTTCATTTGCATTTGGTTCATTATTAACCCATTTTTGATTAAAGTGGAACTCATCAGCAACGCCATCATATTCGTTGATATTACTTGGGATATTGCTAAAATCTGTATTAATAACATAATTATCCGCAAGTTGATCACTAAACATCAATCTGGTAATTCTAATATTGCCTTCTTCACCTGTTTTACCAGGGGCAGCAATAATTCGAATCTTTCTTACTGAATCTAAGAATGTACTGTCATTTCTAAGATCCCATTCATAATCGACACTAAATGATGTCGCATAAATAGAAACCTTCTTTACGGTTGTTCCAGCTGCATTTTCTAAAATTAGTGAAAATTCTCCATCCCCTGTTACCGTAATTAAAAGTTTTTTATACTCTTTTAATCCTTCAACAGCTTTAGAAATAGATACGGTTGCATCTTCACCTTTTGCATAATCAAACTCAAGTGCAGTAACTGTATTTTGCGAGATTGTGTAATCTGCATGTCCAGCAAAACCTGATAAGACGTTTAAGGTTTTTTCTTCTTCTACTGGTGGTTCATCCTTTTTGCAGGCAGTAATCCCAACTATACCAGCAAGAATTAATCCTAAAACTAATAAATTTTTACCAATTCGTTTCATTTTTCTTCCTCCCTTTAAATGTTTGAATTGTTACATTAAATCATTCATTTTATCAATGAATCAACATCATAAGACAATTAAATAATTGTTAAAAAATTAAACTTCTATTGACTTCACTTCTAAAGCGTCACCTCCATATAAATACTTGTCGTCTTTGACAGACTTCTTATTTCTAGATCTTTAAATCACCTTATTTTGATAAAAAGATTAACGATAATGCGCTTGTATTAATAATATATCTTGATTAAGTTTGTATCCTTTAATAGGCTATTTGAAAGTTGATAAACGGGTTTCAAATAAGTATCATAAGTTGGTTTAAAATCTACACCATTCAAGTTTAAATATTTCACTTCACTATGAACATAAGACACCAAAATATCTTTCCCTTCTAGCTTCAAACGCACTTCTAACCCATTTAAATCCTTCGGAATTGCCGGACTGATAGTAAGTTTATCTTGATGTATTTGAAGCCCTAAAAAGTTAGATATGAGTTGATTTAAGTAAATTCCTGGACCACTCGAATAAATTCGCCAGCCCCCTTTAAACTCAATTTTGTTGTTTTTAACTTTATCGTATTGTTCTTGAGCTTCGTACCGATTAATAAAGTTAGCATCACTACTTGAAAAATAAGTGTTTGATTGTCTCGGTTTAGCAGTAGAAAGATAATCATTTAATTTAATCGGATTTACTACATTAAGTGCCCAATAGGCTTGATTAGCTTCACCAGTTTGAAGTAACGCTTCAATTCTTCTTAAATGGGCATGTACATACATGATGCCTATTTCTCGACCAAAGTTAGTCGCGGTCTCAGCTCTTTGGAAGAAAGATTTCTGTCCGCCTTGGTATCGAACCGGTTTTTCCATTAACCGGTAACCGTCTGGCCCTTTCAAATGTGTCTCCACTGTTTTATTTAAATGTTTGATATCTTCTAGTGGTACTAATCTACTTGTGATGGCCTGATTATAGGCAATTAAACGATATTTTAATCCGTTTGAAGATTCATTTGGGTGAAACATGACTTCTGTTTTATCTTCAAATTGCAGGAACCCTGCTGGGTGTTTATCTTGATAAATATACTTTAAATAATCTATCTTTAAAGCTTCTTTATATTGATTTAACGCTTCAATTGAATCCATATCAACTTTTAAACTTAAGCTTAAAACATCCAGTGCTTGATACAATAAAGCTGAAGTCCAACCGGACACAAGACTTTCCGTTAAATTACTGTTAGCTGGCTGTAACGTATCATTCCAGTCTCCACCACCATATTTAGGCAGAGACGTATGCTTCATTTGATTGCGCTTTAAATTATTTAAAAGTCTTCTAACATGGTGTTTAATGGCCTCAGGGTATTTCTTTTCCATTGACTCTACTTCTATATAGGAAACTACTTCGTCTAAAATAGTCTGATCATTGGTTCTTTCTAAGTACTCTCCTAAAGCTAAAAGTGGCCATACAATAATATCTGCGTGTGAATCTTGAGCTCTAATTTTATAATATTGGTCAAACATAAACCATTGTGGAAAATCACCATCCATCGGATTAGTTTCACTATAATATTGATTTTCAAACACCGTTAAGATGATCTGTTTCATTTGATCAAACTGACCAAATGTCATAAATAACTCTAGGGGTCCTTGACAAACATCCCGAGTTCCCCAAGCGGCACCATTATATTGTTCAAGCCCATGTGGTTGGGCATAATGAATTAAAGCATTATGGGTATACCAGTATAACAAGTGATTATAACGGTTAATGTTTTCATCTCCTTTGATTTCAAGATGATTGATTAACTCTTTATAGGCTTCTTTTACTTCAAGCTTTGAGACTTCAAAGGGCTGGTTTGGTTCGTTTATAATGACACCTTCAACGCCTCTAATCGTAACTTCAAATGAATCAGTTTGGTATTTTAAGGCAATGATTCCTGGTAAATCTAGTTCAAATAATTTTGCGAGTTCATAATCACTAGATTCTAATATAAATCTAATGTTTGGTGATATAGAGGCCATTAATGACCCAACAGCCGGTTTGAAAGTTAAGTCCGGTGTCGTAATATATTCAACCATGGATGCATCTTCATTGGTGTTTAATAAGATTTGATTGGTTAAAACGAGTTCATAAGTTTTTTGATTCAATGACTTAAACGATAAATGAATTTTATTTTGAGTAAGCTCTGTATAAACAATAATTTCTAAAGTATCATAGTCTAGTTCATAAACCCACTTTGAATAATTTAAGCCCATTTCATAATAGGATGGTACATTTAACAACTTAAAATTTCCGCCAAGTTTAATCCAAATTCGTTGTCCTGTCAATGCGCTTGGAACAAGTTGATTACGGTTTACTGACAAGAATTTATTAAAACTCGTATTACCTAAAACAACATGTGAATTGAATATGCCATTCATCCAGGTTGTTGAACTCATAAGATTTGTGGTTTTTCTAAAATCACCCGCAAGAATCATCGTTCCCGTGCTTCTTTCCTGAATAAGCTCTTTACTTTGTAAAACAACATGCGCATGATCAGCCGTAAAATACGACAACAAACCTTCCTTATATTCTGGGTTTAACATACCACTAAAAGAAGATTCTTTTGGTTTATTTCCATTTAATAATTGAACTTGGTGCGGTTTTTTATTCACTTTTGGTAAAATCTCTAAATAAGCATCGGTAACTTCATAATCATTATAGGAAACCATAAAATCAATTTCAGTAAGTTTACTTAAATTCACTTCTTGTGTTTTTAAGGTGATATAAGCGAATTCACCTTGTAAAGATCTTGATGGTAAGTCTTTATATAAATAATCAGGAATCCCAGAATATTTATAACCTAACCCAAAAAAGTCTAGTCCATCAGTCGCATAGGATTCAATTTTTTTATTCGAACTGAATTTTAAAAACTGTTTTACACCTTGGTTCTGGGTTGAAGTTAAAACTTGATTTTTAAATTGATGGTCTAAATATTGTGCTGTATAAGCTTCACTATTTAAAATGGAATTAACGTCTGCTAACCCAACATCTTGACTATAAATTAAACTAATTTCTTTACTGGTTTTATTGAGATTTCTAAATTTATAACGCCACCCAAACCGACTAATTATCAAATCTAGTTGATACTCTATCTCTAAAAATGAACCTCGATAAGTGACATGATCGCCATTTTTAGAAAATGTTGAAGGTGATGATACCCCTATTAACTTGGTAACTCCTTCGTTTTTAACAGCTAAATAGATGTTCGAATGACCACCATCAATCAAGTTACCACGATACATATTGATTTGATTATGTTGGTAAAGAATTTGGTAAATATCTCCAGAACTTAAAAAGGAAAACTGAATCTCTTTACCTAATTTAATTAATGTTTGTTCCCCTATTAATTTCATAAACCCTCCTTAAGCTGAAGCGCGATATACCATTTGATATTTTGGTTCATCTATTTTTAAAAATGTGCCTTCTTGTAGATTGTTAATTAGTGATTTAGCGACATCATGGCCCCAAGCGGTATGATCTATTTCAATGGTAGTCAGTTTGGGAATCACATACTTAGTCCACATAATGTTGTCAAATCCTGCAATTGCGATATCTTCAGGGATTCGGTAACCTTTTTCCATCAATGAACCCATTAATCCAATCGCAGACTCATCATTGGAACAAAATATCGCTCTTGGAAGCTTCGTGTTAGCTATTTTAGCGCCGACTTCTAAACCTCTTTTATAAGTGAAGTCACCTTCATAAATATAACTTTTTAAACCTTTGTTTTTAATGGCTTTCTCATATCCAGTAATTCTTCTTAAAGCGTTATAAGAATCTCTTGGCCCTGTTAAAATGCCTACTGAACCATATTTATCAGCTAGTTCATTTATAAACTGATAAACTATTTCTTCATTATTAATAACGGATCGATAAATGTTTTTACCACTCAAGTCTCTATCTAATAAAATAACGGGATAATTTGCTTTTGCGAAGTTGATCAAAACCTCATCTTCAATCGATGAATCAAAGATGATAGCGCCATCAATTTGACGTTGATTAATGATCTTATCTGAGAGGGCCCCACTTGAAACAATAAGGTTATAGCCTTCTTCTAAAGCAGCTTGATTCATCCCTTCAAGAATTTCAGAAAACACAGGTCCAGAAAATCCGTATATAAACACTCCAATACTCATCGTTTTTTTAGATTTTAAGTGTTTCGCTGCTGCGTTAGGGTGATAGTTTAGTTGTTTTGCGGCTTCCAAGACACGTTCTCTTAGTTTATCACTTACATTGGGTTTTCCATTTATTGCATAGGACGCGGTTGAAATGGATACGTTCGCAAGCTTTGCCACTTCTTTAATTGTAACTGCCATTAGACCCTCCTAAATTTAAGGTTTTTAAGCCCTTGTTGAATAATGGGATGTTCTGTAATTAAGGTTTGGATTAATCCGTCTATCTTTAAATTAGAAAATATCAGTTCCATGCCTTTGTTAAACCCATAATATCTACTACTTACCCAATTTTCACGTAAATTAAACGAATCATAATAACCATATTTACCACTAACCTGGTACTTATCAAATTCCTTTAATGTGTTGACTGAGGTCTCTTCTAAAAATGGAATGCTACTAATAATTGCCGAAGGGCTATAGGTTCCATCCGGATAATTAAGATGGGTAGTAGCTGGTATGGGCCCATAAACACGGTAACCAAAAGGTGAGTCTGAAGCGGTCGCTCCCCAGCCATAATCTTTTAAGATTGGATCTCGATGATTTTCAATAGAGGACTCATAATTCGCTCTAATCGCTTTAACCCCATTATCATACCAATTAATATCATTTTGGTCGGTATAATTTTTAAAGTTAATAAAACCTAATGGAAGTTGATAGACAAATAAAGTATTACCAGGGGTGTGATAGAACGAATTAGACTTATAGGTTTTTAACGTTCTATCAAAGCCTTCATACAACTGAAGCGATTCTTCATTATCATCATTGATACCGGCAAACAGAATATAAATAAATAATGCTTCACTTAACATATGCCATCTGTAGATAAAACCTGGTTCTCCTTCTACATAAGAGCCATCTTTATCTGGATTGTAAGACATTCTAAAGTATTTCTTGTTGTCTTGTTCAAAGATTAACCATTTAAAGTCAAACCGGTTAATAAAATACATCACTAAGGCACTGACTTCTTGATTTTTAAAGTAACTATCTACCGCAAGCATCCCCATGAAGGCAATCCAAGTATCGATGGTTGAATACTCTGTCTTTTGATAGCGATGCCCATTTTTATCAACAAAGTGAACAAAAAGCCCGTTTTTATGTTCAATATTTTGTAAGTTTTTTAAAGTATTTATTGTTTTCTCTAAAGCTTCTTCTTTAGATATATACCCTCTTTCAGCCCCAATGATTAAACTGGGAAGAAAATAACCGACTGCGGCAATCGTATAAATATCTTTTTCAGTATGGTCTAGGGTAAGACCATAAGTATGATTCAATTTATTAAAACTGGTAAAGTCATTGAAGAACCGATAAGCATCTTTTTCTATTTGCAATAATTTATCTTTCATGTCAACCTCTATCATCGAAACGTTTCGATACACTACTATTTTACACTATTTTACAAACGCTTACAAGTAATTAAAACAATATGTTATACTAATCTTAGAAATTAGGAAGTGATACTATGATACAAATTCAGCAACAAGAATTTATAAAAGATGGTAAGAAAACGATTATCCTGTCTGGAGAAATACATTACTTTAGAACCGACCCAAATAATTGGCCATTTCTATTAGATAAACTCATTGAAACGGGGTGTAATGTTGTTGCCAGTTATGTGCCTTGGATCATTCATGAAGAGATTGAAGGCGACTATGACTTTAAGGGTAAGAAACACCCTTCTCATAATTTAAAAGCGTTTATCAAACTCGCACAATCTAAAGGTTTGATGGTGTTTTTAAGACCTGGTCCTTTTATCATGGCGGAAATGAAAAATGAAGGAATTCCTTTTTGGATTTATGAAAAATATCCCAATATTCGTTCGTTAGGTTGGAACTTAAAACCCAATACCTCTGCGGCCATTGACTACCTAAATGAAGATTTCTTACGAGAGGTTAAAAAGTGGTACGACGCTTTTGTTTCTAACGTAAAAGAGTTTTTCTACCCAAATGGTTCTGTGTTTGCTTTACAAATTGATAATGAAATCGGAATGCTCCAGTGGGTAACCAATAGTCCCGATTTGAACGAATCTGTTTTACAAGACTTTAACCTAATGTTTAAATCTGCTTATACATTAGCTGATTTGGCAAATCCAGTTAATGATACCTTGTTAATTCACCAACAAATAGAACATTTTTATAAAGACCGCTATTACCGCTACTATAAAGCGTTATTAGATTACCTTAAAATCCACCATAAACTAACCGAGTTAATCTACTTTGTGAATATTCATGGTACCTCTAATGGTAGAGGTTTAACCTTCCCAATTGGAATTAGTCAATTGATTCATATTTATCAGAAAACTGAGGCTATACCAGGAACTGATATTTACCTTCAAAACCTAAAACCGGACAATTTTACTGACTTATATCTATTAAATGAATATTTAAAACTTACCAACCCCAATAAACCAAGTGGTTCATTAGAGTTTGAAGTTGGTAACAGTAATTATGGCGATAACCTAAACATCTTAGTTACCCCTAATGCAGCGCCGCTTAAGTTAAGAATGAGTCTTTTAAATGGACAAAGATTCTTTAACTATTATCTATTTAGCGGCGGGTATAACAGAAAGTTGGAAAAAGGGGGGTATGATGGCAATGATAGAGTGGCCTTTACAGGAGAACGTCATGGTTTTGCCGCCCCAATAAACCCCGAACTAGAAGTCTCAAACAACTATGATCCTTTAAAATACACGACGAACCTAATTAATAATATGGCTGTTAAGTTTAGTGACTCTTTTAAAGCTAAAAGTCAAATTAAAGTCTTATTTAACCTTGATTACTATGCCACTGAATATAGTCATCCAAATTCCAACCAACGTCGTGATCAAGTAAGTAATATCAATTTAGCTAGAGATTTATTAACCGATATCTTAGTAAAACCAATCTTATTAAATCACTATTCGGTTGAAGCTGTTTTTTCAGATTCAATCCCAGAGGGTACCAAACTATTACTAGTCCCGACCTCAACTTACTTAAGTGCCTCAGATCAAATTAATTTAGTAACTTACTTAAAACAAGGAAATAAGGCTATCTTCATCGGTTCTATCCCAACCCAAGATCTCAGTGGCAACAAAGTGACTATTTTAGCAGATTATTTAAACGTTACCCCAAAGGAAATCTTGTTTGATCACCAAGTTCAATTTATGTCTTTAAAGGAATCAAGTTTATATGCGTTAGCTGAATTTAGATCCTTCTATATTCAAACTCTAGAAACCCCTAATAAACCCTTATTCAAAACCCTTCATTCCAATGAGACCGTTGGCTTTTATACGGAAAACGTCATCTATTTAACCAGTATTATTCCCGGTAATTTAAAACTTGTTAATGCCTTTTTAGAACACTTAAGTGTGCCTAAAGAATTAGAACTCATTGGCAATTCAACTTACGTAATCGCTGAGATAACCGGTGCAAGAGAACAATTCATCCATTTAATCAATATTGATTTTGCGACAAAGAACTTTAGAATCAAACATTACTTTGAAGATAACGAAATTACCTTAAATGCCCAAACTGGTTTAATCTTACCTATCCATCAAAAATTCGACTTTGGTGAGGTTGTTTATTCAACTTGTGAGATCTTCAGTTATACCGCAAATAGTCTAAGCCTCAATCTTCATAGTCCAATGAATAAATTAAAGATTAAAACAGATTTAGAAATAACACCTGATAAACAACTAAATATCGAAAAAATCGAAGGGGGTTATTACTTAACCATCCTTAAAGATTATCTTGTAAATGATTTATATACCATTTACTTTAAGACGCTCACTTGAGCGTTTTATTTTTCTTCAAAGCCTAATGCCTTTAAACCTCTTACAATATGTGGACTTCTCATCACAAGTGCCCAGATATATCCACTCACATAATTTTCTAACATAACCAAAGTATTTCCCTTATCAATTCCTACATAATCACTACTATACCAAGGATTTGTGTAAGTATCGCCTTCTAGTACCCCCAAATTAAAGGCACTCTTTAGGCCGTATTTACCATAGATAAATTCGTTTGAATAGTAATTATCTAGCGCTAAGATTGCTTCTTCTTCTAAATAATTAATCGAGGCCACCGCTGCATAAGGGACAACCGTTCCATCAAAGGTATAATTTTTCGCAAGGGGAAGACCATAGGCTTGATAACCATTTGGTCCATCACCGGCTGAGGCACCCCAAGAATCAGGACCTAAGCTTAAATACTTGGTTTGATTATCTAAGGCAAACCCATATTGAGATTTTGTCGCTTCAACTGAGTTTTCATACCAATTGATGCCATTTTCATCTTCAATATTTCTAAAATCAATATAAGCTTGAGAATATTGATAGATAAACAGTGATCCATTATAAGTATATAAGTATTCGCTTGTATTATAGGACGGATCGGATGTACTATAAGTACTTCCTTTATAAGATAGTCTTGAAGCGGTAACCATGACATTATAAGGTAATTTTCCAACCGAATATTGTTTTGATCCTGCGCTTAAAATATACATCATCAATTGTTCTGCATAATGGTTCCAAGCGCCACTGTGTCTATCTGTTTCTGGTGAATAACTCATATAAAATTGACTGGTAGTTTCATTTAAATACCATGGCCATTCAATGCTGTCGATCAATTGATCGGCTTTTTTTAAGATCTCTCCACCAAAATATTCACCCACCACAATTAGACCTAATGCCAACAGTGCCGTATCAATGACAGATACTTCACTATAGCCAGATCGAATGGTCGTTCTAATATTAATAAAGTGATAAAAGAAACCGTGATGGTGATCCATGTTTAACAAAGTATCTAAAGTACCTGAGACTATTTTTTCCCCTTCTTCAAAGGTGATATAACCATTTTCAATCCCAATTACCCATGCCGATAAAGCATAACCAGTACTCGCAATCGAGGATAAATCATTGTTACTCATTCGGTCTCTTGCCAGTCCATATCCAGCACTGCCTTCATTTAAATTTGAAGTTAGATAGAAATAATCAAAAGACCCTTTCATTTCAGTTTCAATATTGTCAGTTTTTTCGTTTACTATAACTCTTTCAATTTTATCTCTATTATAGTTTGACCCACATCCGACCAAACCAAAGATACAAATAAGTAATAGTAAACTCATCATTTTTTTCATAATTATTCTCCTGTAATCCCGGCATTATCAATACCTTCAATGAACCATCTTTGTAAGACAAAATACATGAGTAACATCGGTAAGATAATCAGTAAGGTCGCAGCCAACCGCATGCCTTCGTTTATCATTCTGATATCCCCACCAGGATTCGCTTCTTGATAAGCTGAAACGAACTTGAGTAACTTAATTTGTAAGGTATCATATTTACCACTATCCATAAAGATGGTGGAAAGATAAGTTTCATTCCAATACCAGACAAATGAAAACAAGAAACTGGTAATAAAGGATGGCATTGATAATGGTACCGCAACTCTTAAGTAAATAAATGGTCTTGAAGCGCCATCGATTTGAGCAGCTTCATCAAGTACCTTTGGAATCATCTTATAAAATTGATAGAAAATCAAAACGAAAATGGCAGAATATAACCCTTGTCCCAATGTAGCCGGTAAAATAACCGAGAAAACATTATTTAACAAGCCCATATCATTAAACATAATGTATTTAGGAATCATGGTCACTTGAGGTGGGATGATATAGGTGGCAATCAATAGCGCCATCCATATTTTTTTTCCTTTAAATTCAAATCTCGCAAACCCATACCCCACCAAGGATGCGACAATGGTTTGTATAATCGCAGGCACTAGGGTAACTAACAAAGTGGTTCCTAAGGTTTTAAAGTAATTAAGACTCTTAAACGCTTCTTGGTAGTTCCCAAAATATAAAGAGGACGGGAGATAATTAATGGCTGGATTTAATAAATCTTCTAAGCTTTGGAAGCTGTAACTAACCATATGTAAAATAGGATACACATAAACAAATCCAATTGAGATTAACAACAAATAGATAATTGCTTTAAATAGGAATCCATCGGAATAATGGAGCCCAAATAAGAAATGTCTGATTTTCCCAAAAATATAGTTAACTTTTTCACGTGTCATTATCACTTACCTCCCTTAGGAAGTCGGTTTTGCCATGGCTTTGCGATCACCACTGTGACAAGACCTAATATCGCTGATACCAACAAGAAATATACCCAAGCCAAAGCGGATGAATAACCAAATCCTTTTGGTAGTGGTGCGAACATGCCCTGCCTAATAATGCCTAGAGCGGTATTGTTTGAGAAGGTAGATAAGGTCACTATAGTATAAATTGAAGCTAATAAAATAATCGGTCTTAAAGAAGGTAAAGTAATCTTCCAAAAACTTTCCCAAGGTGAAGCACCATCAATTTCTGCTGCTTCATAGATTTCTCGATTGATCTTTTGTAAACCAGCTAAAAATAACACGATTTGAACCCCACTAAACCATAATATAACAATCATTTCACTTAAGATTATGGCAATCGGTTCCGATAAGAATACCGGTAAATTAGCTTGCATATTTTCTACCATACCACTTCTTGAAATCGCGGAGAGTGTCCCTGTTCCCGAACTTAACAATTCATTAATCACAGGACCTGAAGAAATGATTACCGGTAAGAAATAAACTGATCTAAAGAACCCTCTTCCTTTAATCTTTTGATTTAAAAGAATCGCTAATATCATCGAGATAATGATAATAAGTGGTAAATATACCGCGATATCTACTAAATATTCTCTTAATGCGTTTAAAAACTCAACATCCGTTGTAAAGGCATTAACATAATTATTAAACCCGGTAAATGTCGTTACTAAACCTTGTTGACCATCAATAATAACTTCATTAAAACTATAGTAAAATGATGTCAAAAGAGGAAAAGCACTCAAGAAAAGAAACCCTACTATCCAAATCGAAATAAAGGAATAGCCCGCAATCGCATCGCGTTTTTTATTGGTTAATTTCATAGGTAATCACCTACCAAATAATCATTTGATTTAATTATCAGTGAGCCATTAATATAATCAGTACCACTATAGTTTACATAAATAACCTTATGATTAGAATACTTCACTTCGTAGACCCCTAAAGCTAAATAGTTCCTATCGACTATTTCTGCGCCAACCACATGTTTTAGAGCATTATTAACGTAATTATATTGTCGTAATATTTCTGTTTCCCAATCTATAAACCGAGAAGTATAAATATTTTTTGACCCTGTTTTAAGTAGTTCATGTGAAGGTTCAGCGGTGGTATAGAACGACGGCCAAACATTATATTCGACCAATCTTAATAACTCATTTTGGGTGTTTGAAAAGAAATTTGCGTGTCTGCCATATAATTCGGTATACCCCGATAAAACAAGCGGGATAAATGGTATGGTGTCGTCTAGCATCGCATTATTAGAATGATACAGTTGCGTATTAAAAATCACATCCGCATTCCATCCATAAGCATAAGCGTTATATAAAGCACTATTATCAAATACTTCTAACATCGCTTGGTAGGTTTTAATGGCTTCTTCTCTGGTCATCTTACCACTGGAGTAGGAAGAAAATACTTTGTTGCCAATTTGTTCAAGTGCGATATTCATAATGCCCATATCAAGATAATTATCATAATCATTTTCTAACTTTTTAAGTGAATAACTTGGCTTTAAACCATTATAGGAAACAAAGTTATTACGGTTGTAGTCGGTTATTAACTCTAAATTGACCTTCTTAGCTAAATCAGAAATAGAAAAACCACTCCCCCCTTCATAGCCTTCAACATAATTGATTGAATAAAACAGCTTAACTTTATCAAGTTCATTTAATTCTTTAATTAGTTTTGAGCTACCTAAGGTTGAGGATAAGGTTGCTCCACCAGGTGCTGTATTGGTATAACCACCTTTTTGAAAACCGTGATAACTAATTGTTAAATCAATATCAAGAACATCAATGATTTCTTTCACTTCTTCTAGTGAAGTCATTTTAAAGACATTATTTCCAAAAATACCAGGTTTGTTTTCAGCCCCGAGAATATCAAGATGAAGTGAAATATTATCTTTTACCTCAAGTCTATCTGTTTCCGTTTTATCTAAATAAACTTCACGGTACTTTTTCGCAAGCCCTACATAATTCGCCTCTTCATTATTTAATAAGACATAATTGATTTTGATGTCAAATGGATGTGCATTTTCAGTAATTAAAGAGATCAAATTGGTTCCTGATTGATTCATTTTTTGCGTGAAACTATGTCGATAGTTAAATGAAACTTCAAAGTTTGTGATTTGGAAAGCATTTGGATTAGAAAATTTTGCCGAAAAACTTGCATAACTTGCGCCACTTTCAATAATCGTCAAAAGTCCATTTTGATCCTCTCCATGGATCACCCCGAACATATTCGCACCTAAACTTGGTACTTGTATCAACGAACCATCTTGAGACCTAATTGAATCTAAAGAAACACTCGCTGATAACCCTTGATCTTCTCCATAAAATAGACCATTATAAGTGCCTTTTCCTTCAGATTCTTTAAAACGAATTAACGCCCCAACCCCTTCAGGAATTAATAAATAACCAGATTCCATTCTATTGCGTTTAATCGCGCCCATAAATGGATAGACAATCACATTTTTGAGTTTAAAGGTGGAATGTTCAACAATACTATCAAACGGTACTGAAACTTCAACGCCACTATCGGTTAGAATCACTTCTAAATCCATTTCAATTTGAGAAGTGCCAAAAACTAAATTTGCTTTAAACCCATTTGACAATAATTGAACTGATTTGGTTGAAGTTGCGGATTGGAGGAATGATTCTTCTCTACTATTGCCTTCGGTCCCATAATAATACCAAATTCGAATTGGTGAATTAATATTTCGCTTTTGAGCTGGTGATAAGTCTCTATCACCCTCATCAACTAATTCCGGATATAAATAGTTATCTGCTTCATCTTTTTCAGTGTAATCCGTAAATAAGGAAGAACCCCAAATATAATTGGTTGCTTTATCAAGAATGCGTATCGATAAATCTATTTCTTTATAATATAAAATAAAATGATCATTTTCCGCTAACTTCGTATACCCATCAACCGTCACATACGGATTAGATACTTCTACATAAGGATCATCCGCTTGAGTGTATTTGTTTGAGACCAAAGTTGAGGTTGAAGCAGGTCTTCCGACAACAGAAACTTCATCGCTAATTGTTTGATCAAACCCAAAAATCACCACGACAACCAACATGGATATAATTAATATTAAGGCAACACTAACTCGTTTAAACACGGTTCATCGCCTCCTTTATAATCCCGTAGACAAACTCATAAAACTGATTAAATAAAATCCACACAATGATCACGATGGTCGCGATGATAAGCATCGTAATTAAAGTTAAAATAACATTACCTATCAAACCTTTAACTGAATAATCATGGACAGATTTAATCGCTAGTATAACCAATAAACCTGACCAAGCAACCAAGATAAAATTACCAAAAGTATATAAAAATGATTCATTTAAGGTAAACACTTGACTCAATAACGCTAAAGGGATTGCCCCAATCACATAAGGCATTAAGGCGGATGCAGTTGCGATATAAATATCTTTGAACCAACCAATGCCGTCCCCTAAAGTTGATACCAAATAGTTTGAAAAGACAAACAGTAAGATAATCCCTGAAAGTGAAAATACAGTTTGTAAAATATTATAAGATTCAACGGAGGATGTTCTAAAGATAAATGAAGTTAAATAAAACGAAACGATGTTAACTAAAATAAAGAGAATGTAAATAATCGTTGCCGATAAATAAGAGCCTTTGTGCATCTGTTTAATGTCATAGAAAGTATCAATCGGATGTTTAAAGACTTGTTTCGTGAATTTTAAATCTTTCACTAATTGAACTTTATTAGTTTTATCATTAAGCTTTCTTAACGGTTCATAAATACCTTTTTTATCATCGGCAAACCTTAATACTCTGACACTAATATACACGAGCACCAATGCGAGAATAACCCAAACCAAATAGGTTTGCATCCAATTATATCTAATTTGCCAGAAGGAATCACTATAGCCTTGAACATCCCCAGCAATCTTAAAGTAAGTTGCCGCATCTTCATAATTTCTTTGACGGAACAAACCTCTTCCTATTGATATATTTGCTAAGGCAAACATACTATTTTTCTGTAAAACTTCTTCCCATAAAGTTACATCATATTGACCATCATTAAAGGAAGCAATTCCGGTATGAACTAAATTAGTAAAGTCAGTTTTTTCTAAATATTCAACACTGTTGTTATTTTGATCAAGAATAAATAAATTATTATTTGAGTCTACCGCAATCCCAACTGGATTATCATAAAGACCTGGCCTTTTAATACCTGTATTCTTACCACCAAATGAGAAAATAAGATTACCATAACTATCATATTCTTGAATAATACCACTCTTAGATAAAATGTAAATATTGTCTAAGTTTCCAATTGCGATACTTTGAAGTTCCGTTAATGAAATATTAATGTTTAGTTTATCTTCTGAAGCAATGTTAAACTTCTTAACTTGTTTAGAGGCGGTTGGACTGATGGTAAAAACGGAGCCCTTTTCATCTATCGCCACATTGGTTGGTGAAGGGGGTTCATTTAAGGCAAGGTCTCTGCCAAAAAACTTTAATATTTGTGTAAATAATGATAATGAGGTTGGATTTGTTCCAAAGAAACCAACAAAATCTCCTCTATGGTTCACTTGAATTAACCCGTTCACTGAACCTAAACCAGCGATATACATAATGCCTCTTGCCCCAACCACTAGTTTTGAAGGGCGATAAGGTGAATTACCAAATAATGGTGAAGTTGGTCTTGTGTATTCTGTTTCTTTTGTTCCATCTAAATAATATTTAAATACTTTTTGAGCTTCAGGATCAGCCACATAAATAAATTCATCATCAACAAATAACCCCGTTGGGAGAATAAATTCGCCTTCAATAATTTGCAGTAAGTCTCCTGATTTATTCAATTTAACGATTCGTTTGTTTCCTGTATCAGCCACATAAATAAGATCCTCATGGACAAAGATATCTTGGGGATTATTTAAACTCACATTAAAGTTTATGATTCCCGCAGGCTCATAAGCAGTTTGAGTCAACACTTGAGTATTATCTGGTCCCGTTGTATAGGTTAAATAAGGCACTGGCTTATTAGGGTCAGTTGGGTCACTCGCATTAAGTTGAGTTGATAATCCTAAGCTGAAAATGCTCATAATAAGGAAAATTGAAATTAGTTTTTTCATGTTATCCTCCTACTTAATGCCCGAGTGTGCCATCGTGTTCATAACCTTACCTTGCATAAAAATGAAGATAATGAGATTAGGTAAAAACATGATTAAACTACCCGCAGCTGAAATGCCCTGTCCGGCAACAACATTGCCACTGGATAAAAGGGTTGACATATAATAGGCAAATGTCTTTAATGATTCTCGATCAATATAGGTGGTTGAAATGCCGGCATCATTCCAAACGGATTGGAATGATACAATCGCAATTGTCGCAATGGCAGGTTTAATTAAAGGTAAAATAATGGACCAAAAGACTCTTAATTGGCTTGCCCCATCAATCTTAGCAGCTTCAATCAAATCATTTGGGATTTGATCGATAAATTGTTTGATTAAAAATAATCCAACGGGAACAGCCAAAACTGGAAAGATGTGAACCCAGAAATTATCAATCAAACCTAGATTTTCAATCACTAAATATCTTGGAATTGCAACTGAAGCCCCAACAAACATCAAGGCTATATTATTCATAAATAAAATTTCTTTTTTAAACTTAAACTTTAATTTAGATAACGCATACCCCGCCATACTACTGACTACAATTGAGATTAATACGACTGAAGCGGTTATAACAATACTATTAAATAAATACCTAAACACAGGAACATTTGATTCACCAGCAACCGCGAATAACTCTAAAAAGTTATTGAAGGTTGGTCTTCTTACAAAAAATCTTGGTGGCCAGGCAAACAGTTCATCAATCGGTTTAAAGGCATGATTAAAAATATAAACAATTGGCAGTGCCATGAAAATCGCCACTGGAATTAAGATAAGATAGAATTTTATTTGGGACCGGTGAAACCTTTTTGGGTTGATTTTAGTCCCTTGAAGTGAATTTCTAGCCATTAGTCTTTCTCCCCAAATAATCGGGTCGCAACCCTACTCATAATATAGACCAAAATTAATAAGACCACTGCTATCGCAGCGCCATAACCCATTTCCCACCTGTTAAAAGCATAATCATCCATATGGTTAACAATTAATTGCCCCGCATTTTGTGGGGTTGGGTTAACCCCCGTTAACTGGACCCCAATTGATCCCGCATTAAAGGTTCCCACTAAGCTCATAATCGCGCCAAATAACATCTGTGGTTTCATGGTTGGAATGGTAATATAAAAGATTTCTTGAAACTTGTTTTTCATCCCATCAACATATGCGGCTTCATAAAGCTCTTCATTAATGTTTAATACACCCGCAAGCATCGCTAAAAACCCAATCCCCATACTTGACCACAAGGATACTATAATCATTATATTTAATAAATAATCTGGGTTTTGAAGCCATTGGATCGGTGTTTCAATAATATTCATCGCAAGTAAAATCGAGTTTAAATAGCCACTTGAATCACCACTAAAGATAATTCTCCACATGACCGCCATTGCAATCCCCGCAGTCATGGATGGTGAATAAATCAGTAAGGCTAAAATAGTTCTTGGTTTTTTAGGAATCTGAGCCAATAGCCATGCTAAGAAAAACGAAAAAGCATAACCAACCGGTCCAACGATAAGCGCAAATTTTAAAGTGTTCGGAAAAACTTGTTGCATGAAAACATCATCTGCAGTAAACAAGTTTACAAAGTTATTTAATCCAATAAACTTAGGGGTATTAATTAAATCAAAATAAGTAAATGACAACAAGATGCCTAATAATACAGGAATCGTAATAAACAGAAAGAAAGAGGAGAAATAAGGTAGGACAAAACCCCATCCTACTAGATTCTCTTTAATTTTAGCTTGCTTTCTAGGATTGATATTTGAAGAAAGTTTTAGTTTATTCATCAATCCACCATCCTATCGTTTCAATGGTAGGTAAGAGATATGGTTTTAAAACCGTTCCATCTTTATCTAAATAACCAAACTCAATCATTTTCCTAGTAATTTCTTTATTCGCAATAATTAATCCATCTTCAATAGCGGTTCTGACATTAGCACCTTGATAAACTGTTTTATTCCAAATATTAGAGATTTCACGTTCTAGCATATAACTGCCCGGAATCTTTGGGACATCATAAGCATAATCCCATTGACTTACAATCACTTCTTTATGGGATTCATCCCAAGAATATTGTTCGAAAGCTTCTTTATTAGAGGTATTCCACATATAACTTGGTCCCATGGTCGCAATTAATTGTTCAGCATATTGAATTTGAATGTCTGTTCTACTCCACCATTTCATAAATTCCCAAGCTTCATCTTTATGTGTCGATTCACTGAATATCATATTAGACGTGGCTGCACCGACAAAACTTCTATCAATAACACCGTCTTTTTCAATGCCTGGCATTGGGGCAATCTCCCATAATCCCGCAATCTCAGGTGCGGCATGAATCAATTGAACATACATCCCAAAATCACCGATCCCAATTGGAAGTTCTCCGTCTCTAAATTTATTATAAAAAGACCCTACTTCAATCGGTAATGCATAAACGGTAAAAAGTTCTGTCATAAAAGTGATGGCTTCAATTGTTTTTGGATCATTAAACCCAGCACTAAAGGCGTCATCCTCATAAATCTTTCCACCATATTGATAAATAAACGGCATCGTTGCACCAAATCCTTTAAAGCTACCCGTACCCGCTAAATTGGTATAAAAGTTCATCCCATAGCGTTGTAACTCTGGTAATATATCGGTTACGTCTTCCCAAGTTTCTGGAATTGGTAATTGTAAGTTATCCATGATATCTTTTCTGTAAAATAAGATTTGGAAGTTTTGCGTATCAGGTAGGGCATAAACCCCTTCATCATAAATGAGTTGTAAGAAAGAGCCTCTTGCAAACCTTGAAGCGACTTCTGAAAAATCATCAAACTCCCTTAAATCTAAAGCGGCATTTCTGATCGCAAATTCATAAGGTCTCCAAGCGTCAATTCCCATCGCAATATCCGGTTGTCTTCCTGCCGAGTTAGATAAAATCAGTTTATCTTGAGAGGGCATCATGGAAATATTCACTTTAATATCATTGTTAGGGCTAAAATCTTCATCGATCATTCTTTGCATTAAATCAACATATTGCCTGCTTCTTGCAACCCATACTTCAAGTGTTTCTGGGGTTCTTTTCGAAACTTCTGAATCAATAAAGAATGACATGAAGAATCGTTTAACTCCAATCCAAGCACTTCTAAAAAAATTCACATTTGCTTTGGGTAGTTTCGCATCACTTTCATGAACATAAAACCGATCAATTGATAATGGTGAATTTAAGATAGTTGGTAAAATAATCCCTAGTGATTCGATAATTGAACCTGTATTGCCACTCAGTTGTCCAATTTTAGCTGGTATTTTATTTGGTTCTAAGGCAAGTTCAGCTAGTTTTTCATAGGACTGCTTTAAAGTGGTTGTCACAAGAGTATTTTTCTTGGTTTGGTTAATGATTTGCCACTCTTCATAAACCGCTTTTAGGATATCCGCATAATCATTTAAATCTCTTTGTAAATTAGGTAAGTAGGTTGTAATATCCCAATCTCTATTTGGATCTACATTTCTTCCTGTTAACTTGTTAATTTCTAAGACTAAGTTATTAATTCCCAGTAAAACATCTGTTAATGCATAATATAAATCACGCTTTTGATATTCAGATGCTTCTAAGGTAATCGTGTGGGTGCCTTTAGTTAGGTTAAATAAATAAGGTTCCCCCTCTAAATTACCAAGTGTCTGATTTTTCCATTTACGGGTATATTTAAAAGGAATTTGTCTTGCTTCAATAAAAGGAAGGTTACCATCAATTAATAAACTTCGATAAACAATAACATCTTGATTTCCATCTTGAAGGTATTTCAGTGATATTTGATAATAGCCATCTTCAGGTACTTCTATTTCATAGTACACACGTTGACCTGGTCTATTATAAGTTCCCCCATCCAACAAGTTCAATTTCTTTTCGACTAAGGCAAACGGTGTTACGCCTGCGGAGCGACTACTGCCAATTTGAATAGCTGGAGAGTTCTTATAAAATAATAATTCACTTTCGTATTCTTCTATATAGTCACCTTCTGCATGATTAGAACCTAAATATTCTTCATACGTAATCGGTTCCGTAATCCCTTGAACTTCTATTGCACCGACTAACAATTCCCCTCTGGTTTTGTTGAATGTAATGGTGTTAATGCCTTCATCTAGTTTGAAAAGAAGGCCATTTTCATATAGATTTTGAATTTCTTCTAGTCTAGTGGTGTTCCATTTTCTGAGTTGTTCTGAACTAGGCAGAATATCATTTCCATAGCGGTCTAGGTTAAATTCGTGCGGTGTTACCCAATACGTTTCTAAAGAGATTTGACCACTTTCATAGTATTGTCTTTCACCATTAACATCAACCGATATTTCGATTGGTCTGATATCATTGGTTAAAGAATAATAGGTAATCAAAACTTGATAAAGTGCTCTTTCTGGTACAGTCACTTCAATACTAAATGAATCTTTAGTATCCCAAACTAAAGGATCATAACCATTTGGGTTATTATCATTATCATAGGAAAAACCAGAAGCATCAAAGTCAGCAGGGAAAACAACGGTATAAAAACCATTGTTTTCCGTAATGCCTTCTTCTTTCCACTCATTATAAAGAGAAATAAATTTATCTGTCACAATCATATCAGGATTCACTTCAGCAGCCTTAAAAGAGGCCTCAAGTGAGACCTCACTTTCGTCTACTAACCAATAACTTAATACTGGTGCCATTAAGGCTAATACTGTTATTAAGATGACAACTTTTTTCTTCATATGATTAATCTAGTAATTGTTCTTTTGCTTGAGTATAGAAAAAGTTAGCCCGTTCATTTAGTTGTTCGGCAATATCATCAAAGTTAACTAACCCGTCTCTTAACATATCATGTGCCTGACCTATGGTTGCAGTTTCATTGCCTAATTGACCATATTGACCATTCCAACGCGATAGCACATAACCAGGAACTGTCTTAGCTAACGATTCAAACATAATGTCTGATGTTGCAATCACTTTTCTAAACTCAACTAAGGTAGGATATTTAACTAAGTATTTATCTAATAATGTTTGATCATTTACAATTGGGGTGAAGTTAATGTTATAATTATCATTTTCTTCTACCAGTTCTAATCTTCTCGTATAACCATCAATCCCAAAACCCATCCATTTGGCAAATAATAATGCTTCTTCAGGATGTTCAGTACCTTTACCAATAACCAAATAATCGACTACCATCATTTGTTTATCACCAGGCATACCAATAAAATCAATATCCGCTTGATATAAGCCTTTATCAGGATCATTTTGATTAGTTAACCACTCACCAATCATCCAAGAGGCTTCCCATCTAATGGCTTGTTTACCTGCATCCCATGCCGCAAATTCATTATCTACGCCATAGTTTTGTTGTAAAAACTCAGAAGTTGCGACATCTGAATAATACGCAGAATTGGTTTCAGTGAATATGGAGGCACGTTTAGTTAATGCATTCTTATATTCAGTTGAATCTAAGTTATATTGAGTTCCATCCCATGTATAGTACCCTAAATCATTATTTAAATAGGCAGGATACCAAAATTGCATATCTGGACCAACTCTCATCCCGGAAATACCAGTACCATCTGTAGAGGTTTCTGATACTGCTTGAGCTTTCGCAAGTAGATCATCAAATGAAATACCCGCCTTAGGTGCTTCTACACCAGCATCTTCAAATATTTTATTATTAACATAGTAACCAAAATAATAAGCCTTTAATGGAATCCCATAAAGAGCACCATCAAATAAGGTTGAATTTAGTAGGTCTGGTGAGATTTTATCAAACTCATCATCTGCCGCCACCAAATCTTTAACATCTTCTGCCCAACCCATTTCAACGGTTTTTAGTATTTCTGCGTGCATGAAAACATCAGGTAAGTTTTGAGCTGAAGCTTTCGCACCTAAAAAATCATCCCAGTTTTGATCGACTTGATTCTCTGGATTATTTGGATCAGGAATCTTAGGTCTTTCAACAATTTGTACATTGATGTTTGGGTACTTAAGGGTGAACTCTTCAACCATTTTTCTTTCTAGGTTCATATTTTCTACTGTACCTAAGTCCCAAGCAGCATAAGTAATCGTAACTTTTTCACCAGTATCTTTTTTACAGGCAGCAACGAAGACTGCCATTGCTGTAACAAGCACTAATGAAAGTAATACTTTGAGTGTCTTTTTCATTTCGTTTCCTCCTTATTTTCGCTATCGAAACGTTTCGAAATTAAAATTTAAATAAAGCCAAATAACCCTTTAATTAAAAACTGTCTATTTGGATGATAGTATTTCTTACCTTCATGATAATACATAAAAAAATATTTTGCAAGCGTTTACACCATTTTTTTGTGAAAAATAAAGACTTAATTTTAAAGATTAAGCCTTTATTGCTTAATATATCCCACTAAATTGATATATCATATTTTTTATATTATTTCGATCGTTTCTTGTAAGAATATTTTTCTTGGTGAACCAACCATAATCTCTATGGGTCCTGCCTCAAGCCTACTCACATTATTACCATCTTTATACATAAATGATTCATAGGTTAATTCTAGTTCCACCACTAAAGTTTGTTTAGGATTGAGTGCTACTTTCTCAAATCGAATAAGTTCCATCTTTGGCCTTACTATCTCTGAAAACAAATCATTGATATAAACTTGAATCACTTCTTTGGTGCAAATATGACTTAAGTTTTCAAGTTTAACACTTAATTTGAGGGTCTCACCTTCCCTTAGTTTGGTTTTATTAAGTGTAAGTGCGTGATATTTAACTTCACTATAACTTAAACCATCTCCAAAATAATAAAGTGGTGTGTTTGGACTATCTTTATAATTTGAAACATATTGTTCCGTTAAGTCATCTGTATTTCTTGGACGGCTTGTAGAAAACTGACTATAATGCATAGGAATTTGACCCACATTAAGTGGAATACTAATGGGTAATCTTCCACTAAAATTGGCTTCACCTAGTAATAGTTGTTTTATGGCCTCGCTCATTTGGTTACCTAAATAAAAGGCAAACACAATTGAATCAAGGTAAGGTTCTACCTCCGTCAGGATTAAAGGTCTACCTGAATAAACAACCCCGATGACCTTTTTACCATTTTCATGAAGCTGTTTAAGTCTTTTAACATCTTCTAACTTAACAGAAGGGGCTGTCTTAGACTGAGATTCACCAGATTCTCTTTCTCCTTCACCAAAACAATAAATAATTACATCTGATTCTTCATAAGACGTTTGATTAGGAAATACTTCTTTTAGGGTTTTATTATTAGAAATATGTCCACCCACCCAACTCCAACTACCGTTGGTTCTTCTTGAATCGGCGTATTCGCCCATTAGATGAACTTTCTTATTTTTTAATGGTAAGTTGTTATTTTTGAGTAACACAGTAGATTCTATCGCCAATTCTAAATTGGTTCCATCATCATAAAATTGTCGGTCTTGACTGTCCTCTATCAAACCGCGATAAGGATCTTTAAATAAACCTAGTTTTTCTTTGAGTTTTAACACATTTAAAACAGCTTCATCAATCAACTTGAGAATAGAGGGGTCTTTCTCAGCCGCAAGCTTTAAATGTTTACTATAAACATCACTCATCATGTCTATATCTAACCCAGCTTTAATTGATTTCATGGCCGCGCTTAAAGGGTTATCGGCATATTTATGGGCAATCATATTAGCTGTTGAAGCAAAGTCACTTATGATGACCCCATTATATCGATATTGACCTCTTAAAATATCTCTTAATAAATATTTATTTGCTGTTGCAGGGATGCCAAACAAAGTATTAAATGAAGTCATGACGAGTTCTGGATGGGCTTCTAATGTTCTTGCATAAGCAGGCATATAGAAATTAAAGAAGGTTTCTTTCGATAAAGTAACCTCATTATAATCTCGTCCTGCCTCAGGTGCTCCGTATCCAGCAAAGTGTTTTAAACAAGCAGCAATATTATCATTACTAAAATCACCTTGATACCCTTTAACGAGTTCATAACCCATTTCACCGGTAAGATAAGCATCCTCGCCGTAACCTTCAGTCACTCGACCCCATCTAATATCTCTTGTGACATCAACCATTGGAGAAAATGTAACATGAATTCCACTGCTTGCTGCTTCTTTAGCAGCAATAGAAGCTGCTTTTCTAACTAAGTTTCTATTAAAACTAGCCGCTTGAGCTAATGGTACCGGGAAAATTGTATGACAGCCGTGAATAACATCGCTCATAAAAAGTAATGGTATCTTATGTTTCGCGTTTTCAAGATATTGTTTTTGAATTCTTATTGCATGATTCTTATTATTAATCCCCAAGATAGAACCATATAAATAACGGTCTTTTTTAACATAATAAGTACTATTAGAAACCCCAAATAACTCTGTTTTATCTGAAGGATCATAAACGGACGGATCAACTTGAACAAGTTGGCCAATCTTTTCTTCCAAAGTTAATTTATTCAGTAATTCTTTTAACATAATCTATCACCTAACTTAGATTATATCATAACATTTGAGTTCCATTTTTTAAAAAAGTAACCATAAGATGAATAAATAACTTAATTTTTTAAATAGTTTCTGACTGATTAATGGGCTTAAAATAAAAAACCTCACGCTTCATTTAAGAAGCCTTGAGGTTTATTGTTATTATTGTCCGAGTTGTTCTTTATCTTCTTTTATTTCAACGACCGCTGCTTCAGTGGTCATTAATAAGGCACTAATGGAAGCGGCATTTAAGATAGCGCTTCTTGATACTTTAGTTGGGTCAATAATACCCGATTTAAACATATCTACGAAAACACCATTTTTGGCATCAAACCCAAAATTACCCGTTTGAGTTAATTGTTTTTCAACAATTTCTTTACCATCATATCCTGCATTTTCAGCGATTTGATAAGTTGGTTGTAATAGGGCTTCTAGGACTAAATTAATCCCTTTTTGAACATCTTTGTTATCCGAATTAAGCGTTGGTTTAAGTGCGTTATAAGCATCAACTAATGCTGCACCACCACCAATGATGATACCTTCTTCAACAGCAGCTTTAGTTGCGTTAAGGGCATCTTCAATCTTAAGTTTCTTTTCTTTAAGTTCACTTTCAGTCATTGCTCCAACTTTAATTAACGCAATTCCGTTTGTTAATTTAGCTAACCGTTTGTTAAATCTATTTTTATCAAAATCTGATTTCGCATTTTGAACTTGAGATCTAATTAATTCAATACGTTCTTCTAGGTTTTCCTTTGACCCTTTACCACCAATAATGGTGGTTGAATCTTTGGTAATGGTAATTTTTTTCGCTTCGCCTAAATCTTCGATGGTTAAGTCTTTTAGATTCATATTCAACGATTCTGTATAATATTTAGCTCCTGTTAAGATCGCAATATCATTTAACATATCTTTTTGGTTATCACCAAACTCTGGTGCGTTAACCGCTACTACGTTAAATGTGCCTCTTATCTTGTTAACCACAAGGGTTGATTTAACATCATTGTCGATTTCATCAGAAATGATTAGTAAAGGTTTATTTGTTTTAATAACAGCTTCTAAAATAGGTAATAAATCATTAATATTAGATATCTTTTGATCAGTCACTAATATAGATGCATTTTCTAAGGTTGCCTCCATTGTTTCTCTATTAGAAACCATGTAAGGCGAAACATAGCCTTTTTCAAACTGCATCCCTTCAACAATCTCTAATTCAGTTTCAAATCCATTAGATTCATCTACAGAGATAACGCCTTCTCTACCAACTTTTTCCATTGCTGCAGCGATAATTTGACCAATTTCTTCGGAACCGGAAGATACCTTGGCAACGTTCGCGATTTGTTCAGTCGTATCTAATGTAACTGATTTATCGAGAAGGTAATTTGCGACTTTCTTAGCTGCAATTTCGATCCCTTCTCTCATTAAGATAGGATTAACGCCTTTATCAATATAGCGCATTCCTGAGTTAATCATGCTCCCGGCTAATACAGAGGCAGTGGTTGTCCCATCCCCTGCATTTTCATTGGTCTTATTAGCAACTTCATATAGAAGTTTAGCACCCATATTTTCATATTTATTATCCAGTTCAATTTCTTTAGCAATAGATACCCCATCATTGGTTATAATTGGTGAACCATACCCTTTATCTAAGGCGACATTTCGTCCTTTTGGGCCTAGTGTTATTTTTACAGTATCTACAAGCGTATTGACCCCTTTTAGTATTTCAGTTCTTGCTTCTTTTGCATATTTAATTTCTTTTGCCATGATTGTTCCTCCTACTTAATAATTGCTAAAATGTCTTTTTCACTGATGACAAGATATTCCTCATCATTATATTTAAATTCTGTTGTTGAATACTTTTTAAAGATAACTTTATCATTTTTCTTTACAGTCATCGGTTTAAATTTCCCTTCTACAACAACACCTTCTCCAACCTCAAATACTACCGCGTAATCAGGTCCATCCTGAGCTTTGGTAAGAATAATACCCGATGAAGTTTTATCTTCCTTTTTTTCTTTTTTTAAAATGACATTATCATTTAGTGGTTTTAACATCTTCTCCTCTTCCTTTCTTGGCACTCTGTCATTTAAAGTGCTAAATGTATTATAACTAGGGTTATTTGAAATGTCAAATTGTGGTATTTTTACCAAAATGATACTACTAGATAAAAAACCACTATCGAAATATCGATCTAGTGGTTTTTCATTAATGGTTGTTTCTATTGAAGTAAATGACTCATTTTACGGATAATCATGTTGGTTGCTCTTCGAGGCGATAACCGGTAAAGTTTGTTCATTATTCTTGAATCTTTACCCACATAACTATAGAGTTTCTTTTTAAGCATGGCTTTAACGATCAGTTCAGCTGCTTTATCTGCTTCTAACATTTTATAGGTAGATTCAGTATTTTCTGAAGTGTCGATTTTGATTGAAACATTTGAGTTTTTCGCAATATCTGTTTTAATTGCGCCTGGGAACACACAAGTTACACTGATGTTGGTATCTTTCAGTTCACCATATAAGCCTTCAGTCAATAATTTTACGGCTGCCTTTGAAGCCCCATAAAGAGATTGTCCCGGTACAGGTAAGAACCCACCCATACTAGAAACATTCACTAAATAGGCTTCTTTTTGTTCCAACAATGCTGGTAAAAATGTTTTATTTAGATAGAGTGTTCCATATAAATTGACATTGATAACCTTATTAATCGCTTCGTATTCTAAATCAATCACTTTAACAAAGGGTTGAATGATTCCGGCTACATGAATTAAGCCATCAATCACGTTAAAATCTTTTAATATAGCTTGATAGGTTTCTTGAACCTTTAATAAGTTGGTGATATCTAATGGATATGTTTTTAATAAATCATCTGATTTATTGGAAAGTTTTTTGGTTTCTAACAAACCTTTTTCGCTGATATCAATAGCAGCGACTCTGCTACCTCTATCTAATAAATGTAGTACGACTTCACGGCCAATCCCGTTACCGCCACCTGTTACAACAAACACCTTGTTTTTTAACATTGTATCACTCCTTTTTTTAAATGTTTTTTTGTTCGGCGTTAATACATTTATATTATTTACTTTTAATGGTCTTTTACACTTGTAGTTTAACATACCTGTAAAAACTTTTATAACAAAATAACTTTGAAAACGCATACTAAAAAAAGACCAAGGGATTACCTTAGTCTTGACTAATAATTTATGTCAATGATTCATCTGTAATGATATAGGTGTATTGTCGCCATACATCAATTAATTGACTAACCGGATATTTTCTTTCTACTTTAGAATTTTCATATTCAGCAGGATCGTTTACTATCCCATACCAAATACCTTCAATCTTTTCAAACCCAATTAAAACGATTAAGTGTCCTGCTGGATAAGCCATTATTGAACCAGTTAATTGATCTTTTGAAGTAGAATTAATTGACATAACGACTGGGATATCATTTTTAATATACGCGACAATCTTACTAAAATCATCGATATATTCAACTCTACCATATAAACCTTCTAAAGATCCGGCAAAACTAGCATTAAAGGTCCAATTACCATAAATATTACCATTTCGATCTAGAACCTTCTTAGCCATTTCTGTTTGCGTAAAATCAAATCCATAATAATTGACCACCATCGCAAGAGAGGTCGGTGAACAGATAACACTGCCAATATCTGGTACGCTTAATTGTTGAAGGGGATTAACATTAAGACGTTTATTGATTAAATTATTTTCATCAAATAAAATAACATCGTTATTAACCTTTGTCGTTAAACTAATGTTTTCTAGTATTAATTGATTGGCATTATTAGGTGAAATACTGACTCTTAATTTGATGAAAGTATTCTTTTCTATATCTTTGTTAGTAACAATATCATATGAAACGCTTGCGAAAGCGTCAAAAGAACTGATAGAGCTTTTTCTAGCATCAGAAAATTGGCCCATAATTTGGAAATCTCCGAACTTTTCGCCATCACCCAACGCAATATAATAAACGAGTTCAGCATCGCCTAAATTCTTTAAATTCCACGACATGACAAGTTCTATAAAATTAGTGGTTTCAATCGATATACTTTGATAAACAGCGATAGATGATGGTTCTTCTAAAATTAAAGTATTAGTGTTATTTAACTTTAAGTTCGTTGTAACACGATCATCTCTTAGTTTCCATAACATATCTCCACTTAATGTTTCTGTACCATTAATTATCATTTCAAAGTCCTCCGGGTTGTTATCACAGGCAGTCAATATATTCAATAGTAATAAAAAACTTATTGTTATAACCAGCTTTTTCATATTAATAACCCTTAATCAAAATCTCTCATCTTATAATCTTCTAACTTATCTCCTTTTAATTCTTTGACTTTTTTTTCAAGTTCAGCAATTCTTTTATAGTTTTCCTTTTCTCTATTAGCATCATTTCTTGCGATACCATAGTTAATTAATCCAACGATTATAGACAAAGCTCCAAGTAATATTCCAAACCCAATCGTTGTTCCAACTTCTTTAAAAAAATCAGAGAAGAAAACAGGAATTACTATCATTAATGCAACCCCCAATACAAAACAGATAATCGCTCTAAAATAATACTCGTTTCTAGGTCTTCTCATTTGTTTATTCTCCCTTTTAGATTAATAATTAACTACTCACTCTACAATACATTTTACCATATCATGATGAAAAATATTTAAGTAACTATTCAATTAATTAATTTTTCATTATAATAATATATTGAAACTTCAACTTAAAATAATCTAGTGGATTCAAAAAAAGACCCAAGCTTGATACTTGAGTCTAAATTCTTAATTATCTGTATTTATTCATTTGATTTAGTTAGGTCCATAAAGATACGCATAACTTGATAAACTATTCAATCATACATACACATAGATTATTGACTGTTTTACTTTCTTTTTATCTTTCATCTGATTCCTCCTGCATATATATATATATATTAGTTTACACTAAGTACAGGTTTTTGGTATCAGTTCACTTTTTTAATAAAAAATGCCCTTTAAGGGCATAATTTAGCGTTATTTGGTGGTTTTTCGCTACCAATTAAAGATTTCTTTGGAGGCCCCGACCGGACTTGAACCGACGATGCGGCAGTTGCAGTGCCGAGCCTTACCACTTGGCTACAGGGCCTTATTTGACGCTATATCATTATAACGAGATATAGCGTTTTTGTCAATTAATTTATGAATTCAAATTTGTTGAAATAGAATACTTCAGGAACAAATAAGGTTTGAATTGGGTTATTGATACTAAATTTTGAATAAATAATTGCTTGTAGTTCTAACTCACTTTGAACCATGTCTCTGAGTAAAATACCAGTATTTTCTTGATCAGTTCCACTTGTAAATGGATTTAAAGGATAATCAAACACGTAATCATTTGTAGCGACCTTATATAATTTATTGGATTCAAAATAAGTGATATCTGTACTATAAGCATTATAATCACTGTTATTGTTAATATATCTAGTAATTTCGCTTCCTGATAAATAGACTGTTTTAATGATATTATCAAATGGAAATATATCATATAATCTGCCTAATGTTATTGCTTCATTCGAGCTAAGACCCTCTCTTGTTCCCCCAAAGTTGTGTAATGCGATATCAGCGTTTGTTTTAATTTTCATTAAGTCAGCTAACCAATAAGTTAGGGTGTATTTATCGATACTTGAACCATTTTGAATGATTGGCGTATTAAAGTATTCATCTGTTTCTAATTTATACATATCAATTTGGTTTTGGATGATTAAATCAGGTGTATTAAAATCCTCATGATAATAAAGGTTTTCATAAATGGAATTGTTTCTATTTTTCATATCCAGTCTAACATGACCTAGATATTGTCCATTTGCACCAGATTGAATAATAATGGTGTTGTTGATAGAATCAAGTTTATACTGATGGGTGTGGGCAGTAAAGACAACATCGACTGATTCTAACCCTGTTAGGTTGGCAAGGTCATAATTTAAGGACTCATCAAAATCATGTACCATCACAACAACCACATCTACTTTATCGTGTTCTCTTAAATATCTAGTCGTATCTTTTATATCACTTAAAGGGTCTTTAAATTCATAAGCTTCTACTCTTGAATAAGCAATAGAACTTTCTAACTTAGATCCGATCGAACCAATAATTCCAACCTTATAGCCCCCTCTTTCAATAACAGTATAAGGTAGTATATGTTCAGGTAAATCTTTAGTTCCTTTTTTGAAGGCATTGATTGCCAGTAACGGAAATGCCGCTTCACCATTATTTTGATTTCCATCAAAATACTGTGTGACCGTTTCTAAGCCCCAATCAAACTCATGGTTTCCTAAGGACATTGCGTCAAGGCCCATTAAATTCATTAACTGAATCGTAGATAAACCTTGATAATAATTTGATAGTGCTGAACCTTGTAACATGTCACCACCAGCTAGTAAAAACAAACTCGGATTTTCTAATCTTCTTTGGTTTAGATAATTGGCGATATAGGCCATTCCTAACTCACCGTCAGAGGGTTCAATAGCGCCATGAAGATCATTAATATAATAAAAATCTATATAATCTAGCTTATCTGGTTGAATCGGTGTTTTACCAGAAGGGTAAATTCTTCCATCGTAGCCTTTTGAAACCAGTATCGTAGCTTCTAGTGAATCTAAATAATCTTCGGCAGTCGCCACAACGCGCACTTCTGTATCGGTTGTAATCAAATCTTCAAAATCATATAAATTCGTTGTTGGTAACACTACCTCAACTGATGTTTCACCAATGCTAATGGAGTAGTTGGTCGCATTACTTACTTTAGACCAAACTAGAATATCTTTTGTTAAAGCTAGGTTTGTAGGTGTCTCAAGCTGTAAAATGACAGGTTCGATATCTTCTTCTAATATTAAACCATCTTGATAAGTAACTCTTAGCACATTAGACTTGCCAGATACGCCTGCACTGTTTTCCGCTTTAACATATACTTCTACAATATGATTAGTAAATAAATTAATATGGGTTGATAAATCATATTCATTATTAACTACTTCATAAGTACCTGAATCTAAAAATATTTGATAAGTAGATGCAGATTCACTCTTGTCCCATTTAATCATTGAGTTTTCCAACATTAGATTGGTTGGCGCATCAGGAACTTCTAAAACAGTTTTCTCACAAGCGCTCAATATAATTGTTAATGTGGTTAGAATTATCCCAATAAATATTCGTTTAATTGTCATTGTATTCTCCTTATTGCTCAATCATTATACCATAAGAGAGTCTACTTTTTCCAAAAAATAATGAGTTGAATAGTATAGTTATTTGACACTTGTAAAAAACGTGATATAATAATATTAGCACTTAATCATTAAGAGCGCCAAAGGAGTGAAAAATATGTTCCCACAAATGGAAGATTATTACAACGATAAAGATATTTTAAAGAAATTCGGAAGAGATATTACTCAAGCGGTTAAAGACGGTAAAGTAGATCCTGTTATCGGTAGAGATGAAGAGATTAGACGCATGGTTAAAATCCTCTTAAGAAAAACTAAAAATAATCCAGTCTTAATTGGTGAACCTGGTGTTGGTAAAACCGCCATTGTTGAAGGTTTAGCAAGACGTATGGTTGATAAAGATGTTCCTACTAGTTTACAGGGTAAAACACTCTATGAGCTTGATTTAGCCAGCCTAGTTGCAGGGGCTAAATTTAGAGGTGAATTTGAAGAACGTCTAAAGGCTGTCTTAAATAAAATCAAGGATTCTGATGGTGATATCATTCTATTTATTGATGAAATTCATACCATTGTGGGTGCTGGTGCAGCTGAAGGGGCAATGGACGCTTCTAATATGTTAAAACCAATGCTCGCAAGAGGTGAATTACATTGTATTGGCGCAACCACCTTAAATGAATATCGCAAGTATATTGAAAAAGACCAAGCTTTGGAAAGACGTTTTCAAAAAATCTTAATTGATGAACCAACCGTTGAAGATACCATTAGTATTCTAAGAGGTTTAAAAGAACGTTTTGAAGCACATCACGGTGTTCATATTAGTGATAACGCCCTAGTTAGTGCGGCAACCTTATCAAACCGTTATATTACCGATAGATTCTTACCCGATAAGGCAATCGATCTAGTTGATGAAGCTTGTGCTTCTATCCGAATGGAAATAGACTCAATGCCTGTAGAGTTAGATTCAATCAATCGAAAAATTATGCAGTTAGAGATTGAAAAGAGTGCTTTATCTAAAGAAAAAGACTCACTCTCACAAACTCGATTAGATAAAATTGTTGAAGAATTAACTGAAGCAAAAGCTGAACAAGCGGTGATAACGAAAAAATGGCAAGAAGAAAAATCTCAATTAAATGCCGCTAAACAATTAAGAAACCAACTTGAAATAAAGAAAAATGAACTTCAAAATGCGTTCAATAATTCAAATTACCAACGAGCAGCCGAACTTCAATATTCATTAATTCCTGAACTTGAAAAGAAAATTACTGAGATGACGGAACAAGCCAAAAATCATGAACTTATTAGTGAAACTGTATCTAGTGATCAAATTGCTGAGATCGTTTCAAAGTGGACTCACATTCCCGTTACTAAACTACTTCAAGCAGACCGAGAAAAGCTCCTTCATCTACAAGATGAAATGTCTAAACGTGTGATTGGACAGGATCACGCCTTAAAGTTAGTTAGCGAAGCCATTATCAGACAAAGAGCTGGTATTAAAGATATGAATAGACCGATTGGATCGTTCATGTTCTTAGGTCCAACTGGTGTCGGTAAAACAGAGGTAGCCAGAAGTTTAGCCGAAAACTTATTTGATGATGAAACGCATATCATCAGATTAGATATGAGTGAATATATGGAACGCCATAGTGTGTCTAGATTAATTGGGGCCCCACCTGGATATGTGGGTTATGATGAAGGCGGACAATTAACCGAAGCAGTTAGAAGAAAACCTTATTCCATCGTTTTACTTGACGAAATTGAAAAAGCACATCCAGATGTTTTTAACATTCTCTTACAAATCTTAGATGATGGAAGATTAACCGATAATCAAGGGCGAACCATAGACTTTAAAAACACCATTATCATCATGACTTCTAACTTAGGCTCTCAAGAACTATTATCTAATAGTGAAAATGGGATTGAGAAAGTCAAAACCTTGGTTAAAGAAACATTCAAACCAGAATTTATTAACAGACTTGATGAAATTATTGTCTTTAATCCATTAAACTTTAATATTCAAGTGAAAATTGTTGATAAGATGTTAAATGATCTTTCTAAACGTCTTATCGATCGAGACATCCATATTGAATATTCAGATTCCTTAAAGAAACACGTTTTACAAGAATCTTATTCGATTGAATACGGGGCAAGACCAATCAAACGTTACATCCAACGTCACATTGAAACATTCATTGCTGAAAAGATTATTAAAGATGAAATTTTAAGTCATATTACCTATATCTTAGATTATAAGGATGAAGCTTATGTATTAACAAAAAAGGACAACTAAGTCCTTTTTTATATAAATTGATAAAGAATAATTCCTAATATAGCGCTAATGAAAATTAAATAAACTGGGGATATTTTTTTAAACTTTACTCCGATGATAAAGACTACCACAAAGATGATAAGTGCAATATAGTCAAAACTAATTTTCACCTTAAAATTACCAAGTATCGCCATTAAGACCACTGATAGAAAAGCCGCTAATATGAATCCTAACACCATTGGTTGAATGACTTTAAGTGCGTTTTGAACAGGCTTAGTCTTAATTAGTTTATCCGATAACATCGCGATAATTAATATTATAGTGAAGGAGGGTAAGACGATCCCTAAGGTCGCAAAGAAACTGCCTAAAAGTTGAATATATAAAGCTTCTCCTTCAAATACGTGGAATCCTGCAAAGGTGGCAATATTGATCGCAAATGGTCCTGGTGTCGCTTCACTGATCCCAATAAATTGGGTAATTTGAGCTTGAGTCAAATAATTATTATGAAGCATCTCTTGGTTAATCATCGGAATCATCGCATAACCACCACCAAAAGTGAATAAGCCTATTTTAAAGAAGATGGCAAAGAGTTTTAACATCTCAAGAAACATCTTTATCACCTCTTCTTGCTTGGATTAACCCATAAACGATTCCAAATAGAGCTCCAGCTAATAAAAGATAGACTAGTGAAAATAAATCAAAGAAAGCGATTAATGTCGCAATAATAAATATCACAAAATTAAGCCAAGTTTTCGGAACTTTACTACCGATTCTAAACAACGCGATTAAGATTAATACCCCAACACCGGCACTAATACCTTTTAATGCATTGTGCAAGATTTGATTTTCACTAAACGCTTGAAGAAATAGGCTAATTAAAACGATTGTTATAAAAGAGGGTAAGACAACGCCTAATGTCGCAAAAAAAGAACCCCAAAATCCAGCCCTTTTATAACCAATGAATGTGGCCGAGTTGATCGCAAACGGCCCAGGCGTAGATTCACTAATTGCCAATAAATCAAGCATCTCTTCGTTTGTCATCCAACCTTTTTTATCGACGATATCTTTATGCATCACACCAATCATGGCATAGCCTCCGCCAAAGGTTAAAGCACCAATTTTAAAAAATGATAAAAATATTTCGAATAATAGTTTCATAAATTCCCTCTTTAGACTCAATTATAGCACATTTGTGTGCTTTCTTTAATGCTAATTAAAAATAATAAGCTACAAGCTTATCACTTTTACGGGTTAATTCTTTACTTTTAAACTATTAAATTATCATTTGGTTCAAAACGAAATAGAGATAATCTTTACTGGTTGACTATCACGGTCTTTTTGTTTTATAGAAGATTGTCTCATTTTTTAAACCAATGGTTGTAATATCAATAAATGTTATTTTAAAACGAGAAACGATTTTTAAATGATTGATGAGATAAGTTATCTTATTAGGCTCAGCTTCAATCTCTAAAACAACGCTCTTTTTATCATTATAAACAAAACCAGATATTCCTAAACGAAGCCCCATTAAATAAACTTCATTTCTAAAGGCCACCCTTTTAACTTTTCCATAAATGATGATACGTTGTCTGATTTTATCTTCTTTACTAAAGATTGGTAAATGGATACCCTTAATTCTTTTTTCCATCAAACGCATATTTATCTTACTAATCACTCTATCACATCCTAGATTAATAACCATTATACAAGAAAAAATAAAAAACGAACACAAAGCTGTATTCGTTTATTAATCTATGTAGAATTATATGATAAAATTCCCGTTTTCAAACACTTTAATTTTCTTACCGTCTTGAGTTATTCCCGTAATTTCCATATCACTTGAGCCAAACATAAAATCAACGTGAACCATTGAGTTATTGTAACCTTTAGGTTCTAAGTCTTTAACATCTGCTCCAATCCCGTTTTTAATGTTCATTGGATAAGCTCGGCCTAAGGCCATATGGCAACTGGCGTTTTCATCGTATAAGGTATTATAAAATAAAATGTTCGTGTTGCTGATTGGTGAATCATGAGAGATAAGGGCAATTTCCCCAATGTATCTCGCGTTATCATCAAAGTTAAGTATCGATTCTAAAGCTTCTACTTCTTTTTCTGCTTGAAAGTTAACCACTTTGCCTTGATCAAATTCTATTGAAAAGTTTTCGATTAATTTCCCATTATAGTTTAGCGGTTTCGTGGCGACTACTTTTCCTTGAGTCATAAACTTGTGTGGCATGGTGAATGCTTCTTCAGTTGGAATATTTGGATTAAAATAGAACCCGTTGGCGGCAACCTCACCGCCGGCTGCCCAAATATGGTTATCAACTAAGCCAACCACAAGGTCAGTACCTAAACTGTTTTTAAAGTGTAATTCTTTAAAATTATAATTATTTAATAAATCAGCGTGCGCTCTTAAAAGCTTGTTGTGATTTTTCCAATCTTCAATTGGATCATTATCTAATGTCACTCTTGATGCGGCAAAAATTGCATCCCAAAGCGCTTCAACAGCTTCATCTTCAGGTAAGTCTGGAAATACTTTAGTGGCCCATATTTTATTTGAGGCCCCAATAATAGTCCATTGAGCTTTGTTTCCCATTGTATATTCTCTCACAAAACCTAATTTTTGTTGAGAAGCGATCCCAGCCATTTGAACTTTCTTACTGTCAATATCTTTGTTTAAACCAGGCATTGGTGAAGTAATTGAAATAAAACAAGCATTTTGATCAACGTAGTATTGGTTTTTACTAACAATGTAGTCTGGTACTTCTTTTAATGTTTCATCGTCTTGGTGTTCGTAAGCATATTTAGTGACAAATTCATCATTCCAATCAATGATCACTTTTCTTGCTCCAACTTCATAAGCCGCTCTAACAACTTCACGTGCTAGTTCTCTAGATTCAGTGTTGCTTCTTAAAACTACCGTTTGTCCAGTTTGAACATTTGCGCCAACTTTAACGGCAAGTTTGGCTAATTTTTTTAATAATAGCGGATTTGGCATATTAATCTCTCCTTAATTTTTAATTATAATATAAAAGGCCCTTTAGAGCCTTTAACTTTATTTTTCTAGACTGTCTTCGATAACTACTTTAACTAAACTTGTCATACCACCTATTGCCCCAAGAATACTAATAATGTATCCCATCCATAAACCAATGCCTATCTTATAACCAAAGTTTTTGGCATAGACATAAGTCGGATTGGCAATATCGGTTCTAATCCAAGCTGTATTGTTATACATACCAAGCAAGAAAACAAATGAAGTAATGAAACTGGCTGTTACTAAAAAGTAAGCGATGTATTTAACAATTGGTTTAGTCTCATAACTACAGGCAAACCAGTAAAACCCAACTGGTAATATTGAACCTAAATAGGCAATCAAATAGACCCAATTTGCGTCAAACTTAGTCTCTATCACATTATTGCCCAAAGTAAATAGATACTTTTGTCCAAAGATAACATCGGTGGCTAAAATCGGATTAGAGATATTATCATGGGTGAAGATTGGTAAAAACATTGCCAGCACCAGTAATAACATAAATACCATTAAGACGATCCCGATTATTTTTTCAATATGTTTCATTAATTATACCTCATTCACATTATATCAAATAGAGTAAAATAATACCATGTTTTTTTAGTTATAAGTTAGAATTTGGTTATTATTGAATCACTTTTAAAGATTCTCTAATATTACCATTATGCTTACTTAAAATCTTCTCAATTTGATCTTTATCATCGATTCGAGCCATAATTCCAAAGATTGCATATTTAACCGAATTATATTTCTTTAAATAAGCATAAGCTGTTTTTTCATCTGCTTTGGTAATTTCTGTAACAATCTTAACGGCACGACTGACCAGTTTGTCGTTAGACATTTGAACATCAACCATTAAGTTTTCATAAACTTTACCCAATTTAACCATAGATGCGGTTGAAATCATATTTAAAATCAGCTTTTGAGCAGTACCTGACTTCATTCTAGTTGACCCTGTTACTGGTTCAGCACCCGTAATCGCTTCTATTTTATGTTTCGCTTCTTTAGCAATTAAGGAGTTACTAGATGTTGTGATACAAGCTGTATCACAACCAATACTGTTTGCGTACTCTACTGCAGCAACCGCATAAGGTGTTCGACCTGAAGCGGTAATTCCAATGACAAAGTCTTCTATAGAAAGGTTGTAAGATTTAAGATCCTTAACGGCTTCAGTCTTAGAATCTTCAACTTTTTCAATTGGATATCTTAAAGCTTTATCCCCACCAGCAATAATCCCTATTACCATATCATCAGGCACACCAAAAGTAGGTGAACATTCACTCGCATCTAAAACACCAAGTCTTCCTGATGTCCCAGCGCCAATATAGAATAATCTACCACCTTTTTTAAAGGCATTCGTAATCGCATCGACAGTATCAGCAATTTGAGGAATTGCTTTTTCTACTGCATAGGGAACCCATTTATCTTCCTCGTTAAAAGCGATTAGGACTTCTTTAGTGGACAACAAATCAATATTTTTTGTCTTTTCATTTCTTTCTTCTGTGCTTATTTTACTTATATCTACCATGGTTTTACTCCTTGTATATTTTATTTTTAGCCAATTTATATGCTCCATAAACGGGTTCATGGCCCGCTTCATCCATGCGTACATTTGGTAACTGTTTCTTTAAATCCTCTAAGATAGTTTCTCTAACATAGAGAGCTTTTAAGGCAAAACTACCTTTTAAAGCGATCACAACCTTTTCATCTTTAATAAACCGCTTATAGGCAGTGATAATCTGACTAGATAATAACTTGGCTTCATTCATTAATAAGTTTTTTGCAAAAATATCTGTTTTGGCGACTTCTTGAATTTCCGTTGATAGTAACGCCAACTCACTTTTCGGTTTATTATAGACATAATCAATAATGCCTTTTGGATCATCAAGATTCATCTGATTTAATAAATGCTGGGATAAAACACCTAAACCTTGTCCGAGTTCATACTCATTAATAATATTTTTAATTGCCCTAATCACCAAGTGATATGCCGAACCTTCATCCCCTAATAGATGGCCCCAACCACCAATTCTTTCGACAACTTGTTCTTTTTCTATCATCACAATAGAACCAGTTCCACCGATCGCAAGAATTGGTATTTCACCCTTTCTTTTATCGACTGAATATAAGGCAATTAAAGCATCTGTATCAAGCTCTGCTTTACAATTAAACTTAGCTTCTAGATCTTCAATAAATGATTCTTTGTTTGAAAGCCTACTCGCACCAGCGATCCCCATTTGAATAAAAACTTTTCTTGATAAATCTAGACCCTTTAATAATGATTTAATTAATGTTATTAATGTGTTTTTAGCTTGAACCTCATCAACACTAAAATTGGAAAATCCTAGTTGGACTCGTTTAACTTCAAGCCCATCAATCCTGTATAAAACCCCTAATGTTTTTGTTCCACCACCATCAATCCCAATCACATAATCAAACATGGATCGGGCACTTACCTTCTGGAATTAGGTTGCCTAATAAGTAGGCTTTTAGGGTTTCGATGGAATTTAAGGTGTATTCATATAAACAAACATAGTTTTTAATCGCAGGTACATGATACGTATCATACGGATTTCTTAAAGAGATTACTTGTAACTCAAGATCTAATTTAACCAGTTCGTTAATTAACTTTAATTGATTTTGGAAACTGCTTGAATTATAGGTGGTTAGTACTACCTGCTTAAATTGTTTCGCATGATTAACGGCATTTTTGATTTCTTCATCAGTCGGGTTAACATTAACATTCATAAATTCAAAATCAGTTAAGGCTTCTTTTAATAATTTAATCGCTGAAGACTCACCATCCGTTACATCAGCAAACGTCGTTGCTTTAGGTAACTGGCCAATAAATAGTGTTCTTCCTTTTTGAATGAATCGTTCGCCTTTAACTAAGGTGAGTGCACCATCAACTACTGTCTTTGAGAAAGTCTTATGACGATCATTTTCAACGATATCTTTAACAAGGGCATAGTCTTGATTAAGAATGTGCGTTGATAACTTTTGTTTAACACGTAAAATTCTACTAACACGTTCATCTAATACTTCGATTGGCAGTGTGCCATCTAATATAGCTTTTTTAATTAGCTCACAGACGCGTCTTTGTTGGTCTTCATAGTGACAATATAATACCATGTTAGCGCCAGCTAATATGGCTGGAACTGCAGATTCTTCTGCACCATAATTATCCCAAATTGCCTTCATTTCCATACCATCTGTGACAATTAAACCTTCAAACTTTAATTCTTCTCTAAGCAAGCCAGTTAAAGCATTCTTTGATAAAGTCGCCGGTAAATTATCATTGGTAATTTTATAAATAATATGCGCGCTCATGATGGCTCCGATATTATTACTGATGGCATCCTTAAAGGGTACCAATTCAACTTCATGAAGTCTTGTTAAACTATGATCAACTCGAGGTAAACCTAAGTGTGAATCAACATGCGTATCTCCATGTCCTGGAAAATGCTTGCCTGTCGCAATCACTTTATTTTGTAACCCATCAATAAAGGCTTTTGTATACTTAGATACTTTTTTGGGCTGATCGCTAAAACTTCTGACGCCGATGACTGGATTATTGGGATTATTGTTAACATCCAATACCGGTGCAAAATTCATATTAAAACCTAAGGCATCTAATTCTTCACCCATATATAAACCAGATAAATAAGCATTGTACTCATTATCTGTCGCGGCAATTGTCATTGCTCCAGGAAAAACCGTTGCCTTATCGTAAATACGGGTAACCATTCCCCCTTCTTGGTCGACAGAAATAAGGGCAGGGATGCCAGTTGTTTCAATAATTAATTTTTGGAGTTCTTTGTTCAGTTTAAATATTTGTTCGGTTGAACCAATATTTCTGGAAAAATGAATAATATTACCAATCTTATATTTTTTAATCATATCGATGGTAGATTCACCTAAGGTTTGTCCTTCAAAGCCAACCATTAAAAGTTGTCCTATTTTTTCATCTAAGGTTAAATCCGTTATTTTAATCATACAAATGGTATCCTTTCGCGAGATTATCAAATGTCTTTTGATCTTCAATTTGTTTAGCTTTGATTTCTTCTAAACTCAATGTATGGTTGGAAATAAATGTATCACCGACATTTAAATCAATCATCTTATTTTTGCCTTCACTCCAAGGTGGATTAAAACTAAATTCTTGATGGGTGTTTTCAATTTCTTTAAGTAAAACCATCCCCGTATAGACAGCTTCAAAGGCATGATAATCTGTAATATACATTTCTACACCGCTACAAACCACATCTTTATGCTTGCTCATCACTGGTATAAAGTAAAGTGGTCTAAATGTGACCCCTTTAAGGTGATGTTTTTCTAATGCCTTTAATAAGACTTTAGAATCTAACCATGGGGCCCCAATGATTTGAAAAGGTTTGGTTGTCCCTCTACCTTCACTAACATTGGTTCCTTCAAAGATACAGTTAGCTGCATAAGCGAACACCGATTCTTTAGTTGGAATATTGGGTGAGGGTAAAACATATGCTAGATTATAATCAAAGGCAATCTTATCTCTTTGATAACCCGACATTGGAATAACCGTTAAATCACACTCAATTTTCATTGCTTCATTATAAAACAAGGCTAGTTCACCGACTGTTAAACCATAACGTTGAGGGATTGGATAATACCCAATAAATGACCGATAGTCAAGGTTTAAAATGTTGCCTTCAATCTTTGATCCCAAGTAATTTGGTCTATCAAAGACAACCATTTTTTTATTCAGTTTTTTGGCCGCTTGCATCGTATACGCTAAAGTAGAAATATACGTATAAAACCGAACCCCAACATCTTGAATATCATAGGCAATAATATCGACACCTTCTAACATTTCTTCGGTTGGAGCACGTTTTTCTCCATATAAAGAGTAAACAACAATATTGGTTTCACTATCAATATAACTATCTAATTTGACGCCGGCTTGAAGGTTTCCTCTTATCCCGTGTTCAGGCGAAAACAAAGCTTTCAAATGAGTGCTTTCATTTAAGATATCAATCGTGGATTTAAAGTTTTGATCCACCCCAGTTGGATTGGTAATCAAACCAACTGACTTACCCTTAAATAAGGATTCAAATTCATTTATTCTTTCAATTCCTAGTTTTAACATTGACACTAATCCTTTCTAAGAACTTAAATATTGGGTTACTGACCAATACCCATAACAAGACGGTTAACGATAGACCCGCTATCACGTAAATAACCATAAACTGGGGAATAAAAATCAGTAGTATCGGGATAATCCATAAAACAGACAACAACAATGTAATAATAAAGTATTTTCCCATGACATAAAGACTTAATTTAAACAGATTTGTCATATCAACTTCTTTAAAGTAAATCAATACAGGGATTGTATAGAGAGTGATTAAAACAAACATAATTAAAAATAATAACACGACATAATAGCCAATTAAATAAATCACCCCTGAGTTTTCTTCAATAAAACTATCATAAGAAATCATGCTGTAGATGCCTAATAAGAGAATTAAAATGAAAATTAAACTGATTTGAAATTTCTTTTTTAGATTCTCTTTGAAATAGGACCAAAAGCCACTAAATATCGGGGTGTTTTTTCCATACCGCCAGTCTTTAAAGAGTTTAAAGGCTGCATAAAGACTTGGGTATAGAGTGAAGACAAGTAATGTTGCAACAATGAGTATTAAATTGATGGTCACAATTCTTAAGATCCAATCGGCAATATAATTTAATTTGTGGAAAAAAGGTTTATCAAACATTAACCAACAATTCCTGTTCTTTCAACGGATTCAACGAATCCTTTTTGTACAAATAGATAACCAATCAATAATGGTAACATAATTAATAACGCGCTGACGTTAGAGATGGTTGATAAGAACAATGGATTCTTCCAAATATCTTGGCCAATCCCACCCAATAAACCCGCATAATTCATTCTGGCGTAAACCGCTTGGGTATTTTCAGCAACGTTCAATAATTGCATGGTCAAAAGCGGGAACTGACCATTCGCGTTTAAGTTAAATAATCCCACAAAGTAGGAATCGTTCCAGGCCCAAACAAAACTAAATAACGCAACTGTCACGATGGCACCACGGGCGTTAGGTAACATAACTTGGATAAAGGTTCTAATGACACCAGCACCATCAATTTGAGCAGATTCTTCTAACTCTTTTGGTAAACCAGCAAAGAACTGTCTAAAGATGAAGATGAAAATACCACTTCTAATCCCCATTCCAAGTCCGTTCATTAAATAAATACTAAAGCGAGATCCAATCAAGTTCAGTTGTCTAAAGTATAAGAATCTTGTTAAACTTAATGCTTGAGGTGGTACGACAATGGTAAAAATAACCAGAATAAAGAGAATGTTCGAACCCTTGAATTTTAATCTAGCAAAGGCATAACCTGCAAGTGCTGTGGAAAATAATTGGAGAATCATTGACATCGCAGAGATTCTGGCTGTATTGATTAAAGCTTTCCAATAATCCAAAACCGCTATCGATATTGTCAGATTCATTGTCGACCAAGTCTTTGGAATCCAAATAACACTTGGATCATTTAAATCTTGAGGCGCTCTAAGCGCTTGAAGTATTTGTTGAATGGTTGGAAATAAAATGACAAAACATAAACCAATTAAGAAAAAATAGGTAAATGATAGAGTAGATATACGCTTAAATGTCTTCTTTCTTTTAATACTTCTTCTTGGGCTTTTAAAATCTTCATACCTTTCAGTTAGGTAATCTTTTGACTTATTAAAATAAGTGGTAAAAGTATTAGTTTTCATAGGCATGTTCTCCTAACTTTAACGCTTTCGCAACAATTCCTAAAATTAATAATAATAGCATCACGACAACCACATAACTCCATGCCATTGAAAGAGATAATCCCCAATTAAGCTTGTTATATTCATAGGTAATAACTGATGCGGCACTGGATGTTAAAAACGTATCGACGATGGCGTAGATACTTACTGTGATAATGTGCGGGCTAACATTTGGTAATGTGATAAGCCAAAACATTTCATAGCCAGTTGCCCCTTCAATGGTGGCAGCTTCATATAAATGTTTAGGAACACTTTGAATCGCAGCTAAGAATAATAGGATGGGTACCCCTGATAAAGTTAAGATTGTATAAACACGGTCTACTAAACCAACCACGAGTGTCACCAAACCTTCTCCAATCCCAATATTCATCAAATATTTGGTTAAGTCGAACACCACTAAGGTGTTCTCTTCTAAGAATAAGTCACCCATAATGCTTCCGGCACCGCTCATTACTGTCGATACTGCAGTACTGTTTAAAATAACCGGAATAAAGAAGATGGCTCTAATGACGGCTCTACCTCTAAACTCTTTATTTAATAATACGGCAATAAACAAGGAGAAGATTAATAATACGGGTAAGTTAATTAATGCATCACTGACTGTATTTAATAATTCGACTTGGAAGGATGAATCGGTAGAGAACGTATGTTCAAAGAAGGCGTATCGATAATTTTCGATTCCCACAAACTTTAAGTCAACGCCACCTTGAATCGGAGAGACATCAAAAAAGCTATAAATAATTGATTGAATAAATGGATAAGCAAACAGCATAATAAATCCGATAATCCAAGGTGCCAAAAAGATCACACCCCAGATTTTCTTTTGAGTGCTATATTTTACTTTAATGTGTTTAACTTCTTTTGGTTGTTTCACAGTTTTAGTGTTTTCCATTATAGCCCTCCTACTGTATAAGATAGGGCACCAATAGAGATGCCACCAACAACGACTGGTGTTTGGTTGTAGTTTATATACAATTCTAACCCGTGTGAATACTTCACTCTAACAACATTATTTTGGAGATGTTCATGTTCGACTAGATAACCACCATATAAATTAAGTTCTTCTAATAAGGTAGATTGTTCTTTCATAACATCAATCCAGTGTAAGTAATAGGTTGATAGATATTGACTATATTCTGTGTTTAATAGTTCTTTTGGATTCACATAAGTCAACGTGTATTTAAGTTGCGAACCAGTTTCTAATATTCTTAAGAAGTTATGTTGTTCACTTCTTTGGGTTTGCATATTCAAACTTCTAGATGAATATGGGATATAGTTTGCTAAAACTAATTGTTGTAGTGGAATTGCATAGTCAACAATTGAGAATAAAGTTGTATCCATAGGGACATCAATTGCATAACTTGTATATGGTAGCGCAAATCCCATTGGATTACTTAATAGAATATTCTTTTCAGATGATTCTAAGACGGAAACTGAATAGTTAAGGGCATTTTCTGTATAAACAGTATTATTATTGCTGTAACTACCCGTTAATGAACTACCTAAATTGGTAAATAAGATATTATCGGTTGGCAATTTGCCTTCCAGTTTATTATAAATGGCTTGATAGTACTGTGGAGAAATAATGTAATCATCAGCTGAATGATTATATGAGGTTTCACTGTAAGGTAACATTGAAGGAATATGATAGATGAAGTCTCTTGCGAGTCTACCGTCTAAACGTTGGGCTGCATAACTATACTCATCAAATGCTCTTCTAAACCCTTTTACTTGGCTAACATTAACCTGTAAAAACAAATCAATATTAGCAGCTGCTAGGCTTTGTTCTAACTTCTTATACCCATTTTTGCCACCTAAAACACCCTCAAATGAAACTTTGGTTTGAATCGTGTTTCTAAGTCCGCCATTTAAAGCGCCAATGTAAACCATATTGATATCATAACCTTCTTCTGTAAACGAATCAGTAATCGTTTGAGCCTCATCGAAAGTGGTTAATGATTTAATCTTGTTATAAGGAACCCCTAAAAGGTATTCTTTAACATCATAAGCGCCTAATATTTCAACTATCGTTTTAGGTTTTGTTGGAATAACTTGTTTAACCAGTTGTTTTTCTTCAACTAAGTAATTTTGATAAACTTTGGCAACCCCCATGTAACTATTTTGATCGCCTCTTAATAAAGTATGTTCAACGACTAAGTCAGTATCAACCATTCCTTCACTCCATAAACTAACTGAGTAGGTGTTCCAACCAGTCCCTAATGTATATAAGAAGTTCTCCCTTAATTGGAACGTCGGATAGATTTTGTTATAAGAATCAATTCTTTCACTAACGTCTGCATTAATATAAGTCATGGATGACCCTTCTGTAACGACACTAGCGATACCGATGTTTTCTTTAATCATTCCATAAAGCGGTAAACTGATATATTCTTGTTCCTCAGGCATTTTAATCATTTGATTGGCAACATCAGGTCCATAAATTCGCTTACGGTAGGCTCTTTGGTCTTCTTTATTGTTATTAAAGTTAATAACGGCCCCACTTCCATCAGGAACAACCATATAACCTTCGGTAGTTGTTTTGTCTTCATGAATACTGATCGCAGTCCCTAAAAGAGGGTATAAAGTAATGTTGGCAAGCTTTAGACTTTCTGGTTCAACAATTGAGTTTTTAATGATTGAGGTCGTAAAACCTTTATCCGTTAATAAGACTTGAACGCCAATTTCAAACTGGACGATTTCATTCATTTCATAGTAGCCATTTTCAGCATTTTCTTCAATGGCTCTTTCTCTTGAATAACCTTCTAAAAGATTATAATAAACATCATAAAATTCACGTTTTGCTAAAAAGGTTAAATTCTCATAACCTCTAACAAAATATAATTGTTTTTCATTATCATAATTCATTGATTGTTTAACAAATCTTGTTGATGAAGTATTGGGAAGAGACTCATAAAGCTCCTCAGTCATATACTTAGGAAAATATAAATAGTCTATTTCTTGGTTGGCAATGGTATAGTGAACTTGGAATCCGATTTGATTTGTATAATCTTTTAAATATTTTATTTCGTAAGTTCGATTACCTTCAGCTTCTAAAATAGATTGTGGATGATAGATCGATAGTTTGTAATTATTTAATGAAATAATGGAGCCACTCTGGTTATAATAACTAATTTCTAGGGTTGATTTTTGTTTTTCAATCGCTTCATTGGTAATAACACCTCTATCAGTAAATTCTGCAGGATACTTTTTAAATACGGACGCTGAATAGACCCCTGCTGATGTAACTGAAATCGTGTATTCGATTTTTGCAGTTTCACCATCAGCGCTTAAAATTCCTGTTAAAATAACTTCAGTGTCATCCAGTGGTGTAATTAGTTCAAAATCACTGGTAAGGACCGTTTCATCACTACTGCTCCAAGTAATAGTTGAACCAGATGATAATTTTGATGGTAAATTAAACTTGCGTTGAGCAATATTATAGGTTAGGGTAACGGTTGAAGCTGACATACTATCTAAATCGACATTGACAGTCAATTTTTCTCTTGGATCTTTGACATTTGGATTACTTCTAATGATTTCTCCGGTAACTTTATCTTCAACCCAAAAATAACTTGTCGTTTCATCCAAGTAAAGTTTTAAGTTAGCATTTTCACCAACGAGTTTACTGGTGTTGGTAAGGTTCTTTGCAGCAACAAATCCATCTTTTGAATATTCAATCAAGTTTTCATTTGTAATAGCTTTAGCTTTGGCTAGTTTGAAGGCATTAAAATATACTAACACCCCTACCACAATGATAAGTACGACTACGAGTCGTTTAATATGTTTCATTAGCGTAACCTCAATTCATCGTAAATTGATGTTATAAAGGCAACCACTTGTTGAATAACATCGAAAAATAACAAGCCTAAAAATACCATAAAGGCCATGGCGACAATAGTTAACACAAATGTAATGATTGTCTTTAATAAGCCATATTCATGGATATTTAATATGCCTAAGAACAACATCCACCCCGCTATAACATAAGCGATTCCCATCGTTAAGGTATATATTCCCATTTCTTCCATGGTTAAATAATTAGAAATAAATACCGCTGGAAAACCAATCAACACGATTGGAAATAAAGCATAGGATGTCACCAAGAAAATATCTCTCATTTTACCTTTACCAGATAACAATGTGGTAACACTCCAGTTGCCTAATACAAATAGGACAAACACTAACCCAACGGTTAATATTTCTGTCATGGTGTTTAAGTTATTGGGGTTTCTAAAATTAATAATAATACTTTCATTTAAATATTGATAAATCCTAAATAAAACGAATAATAGTAAGAACGTAAGCCCAACCCAAGTTTTCCCTTTACGTTCTCGTTTGAGTTCATAAAAGCCATCAAATGGATGGAAAATTAAATAGGATGGAAATTTAAAAATATCTTGCCAAAAATTTTTCATTTTTAGCCTAAACTTCATCATCATCTTCATTCCTCCTTTGACGTTTCTTATAGATGGATCTTCCTACGAATAAACCTGCAAGTAGCATAATACCACCAAAAATCCATCCGAAATTATCTCTTAAGATTTCATTACGATAATTTTGGAATGCTTTTGAGTAGTAATAACTATTATGACCTAATTTAAAGTATTCAACCGCTTCTTTGAAGTTACCTTCTCTTAAGTAATATCGACCAATTCCACTGTAGGCAATTTCATAGTTCACGTTAAGTCTCACTACTTCTTCCCAAACATCCCTAGAATCTGCATAATTACCTTCATACTCTAAAGATACTGCTTGATTGACGAGTGCGCCAAAGTTAGATAATTTGTAAACGATGAAGGTTTTATTGTTTTGGTCTAAGACAATCATTTGATCGTTTAGATAACCTAAACTAACCCCTGATTTGAATTTATCACTTTGGTCCCCTTCAGAACCAGTAATGTAAAGGAGGTTACCTTCACTATCATAGGTAAATATTCTGGAGCGTTTTTTATCTAAAACACTATAAATACCACCTTTAGTATAATCAATATCAACCAACTCACTTGGTCCATCGGTCACGTAATTATTCATTTCTTTAATGTATTGTGCATCGCCCATTGGGACCACATAACCATTACGTTTAATAACGTCTAAACCTTTAGGGTTAATTAATTGAATCATATTTTGGTCATTGTTATCTGAAGCCATCGAAGTCGCATAAATAAAGTTTCCATCGCCCATTCTTACCGATGTAAATGAGGTCGGAAGATAGGTTCTTAGTTTCGCTTTTTGAGCTTCACTCATCAATGATCTTCTAAATATTTCTGCTGGTGTTAAAACCAATGGGTTAACACCAGTAAATCTGTTAAACTCACCCTCAGGTGATAATTCGACTATTCCTTCATAGACATCCTTTGCAATGATGTACATTCTTTCCGTATTATCAACGGTAATTTTTGAAGGTAAAAACAAGATTCCCGGAATTTCTTCAGGCACAAACTCGGTTCTTTCCTCTTCTGGTAAGGTGGCTTGAAGTTCATCATGTAATCTCTTTCGTTCTGCTTCTTCAGCCACTTTATTAGCATCTTTAAAAACAGGGTCAACGGGATCCTTGAATAAATCGACTACCTGATAGTCTAAAGTCATTTTAACAACTCTTCTATTTTGAGTATCCGCAACATAGATGTAATCACTCGTTACTTCAAGACCTTCAGGTGCGCTAAACTTAATAGTAGTGATGTCTTTAAAAACCTCTTTATCGACTGAATCAGGATGTATGTTAAAGGTGTTTAACGGTCCATCAAGCAATTGGAAGTCAGAATCAATCACATACAAACTATGATTACCGGAATCAATTAAATAAATCTTTTCATCATAAATAGTAAAGTAGGCTGGTTTTGAAAACTTAGTGTCTAATGTATGTTCGTTAAAATATTGTGAAAATGTCATTCCTGGAACGGAATAAACTGACTCTTTATAAAATGAGTAATTATAATTACTACTTCCCATTAATAGTGGAAATGTTAATAATAGGAGCATCAACGTTATTTTCTTCATATCATCACCTACTTCATTCCTGATGTTGAGAACGTTTCTAATACCTTAGATTGGCTCACAATAAAGAATGTCACAGGAACAATCATCATGATAAATGAAACTGCCGCAATCGTCCCGGCACGTTCAATAGATCCTTGGGCGATTTGAGTCAGTGCGTAAGATAGTGGTTTTTTTTCTTCCGAGAAAATAAATGTCCCCCCTGTATTGGTCCATAATCTTTGGAATAATAAGATAATCAACGTAACCCAGGCTGGTTTGACTAGTGGCATCACAATTTGCCAATAAATTCGATATTCGGAAGCGCCATCAATTTTCGCACTTTCAATTAAATCATCAGGAATTTGTTCCATAAACTGTTTCATTAAATATAACCCTAAACTTGATCCAATCGCCGGCAAAACAATTGCCCAAACGGTATCAATTAAACCTAATCTCGTAATAATAATATAGTTAGGAATATTGGTAACATATGGTGTAAACATCAATGAATAAACAACCAAAGTAAATAACACAGTCTTACCTGGAAATTTGTACTTAGCCAATGGATAAGCACACATACTAGCAAATATTACATGTCCCGCAGTGCCTAACACGGTAATAAATATTGTGTTAAAGAAATATCTTGAAAACGGAACCCAAGAATTCCCTATCAGTTCAAATAAATCTTTGAAGTTTCCAAGTGTTAAGTTTCTAGGTAATAATCTTGGTGGGAATAAAAACAATTCATCTAAAGGCTTAAATGCGTTAGAGGCAGTCATAATTAATGGATATGCACTGAAAAAACCAAACGCTGCCAATAGAATAAGTAAACCTAAATCGCCCCAGATAGAACGGTTTAAATTTCGTTTTCTAGTAAATAGTCGCTTTACCTTACTTAGTTTAGACTCTCTAATAATGAGGTTATTTTCTAATTGCATCTACTCACCCACTCTTCTTAAAATCTTTCTAACAAATAGGTTTAACCCAAGCATAATCAAAAACAAAAGCGTAGCGATTGCACTGGCATAACCTAATTCAAATCTCACTGTCCCGTAGTCTATCAAGTGCGTGACAATCGTATGTCCTGCATATTCAATCGATGGAAACCCAACCAATTGCATGGAGACTTCCGCTATTGAAAGCGATGTTGTAATTTGCATAACCGCACCAAATAATAATTGTGGTTTCATCGATGGTAAAGTGATGTACCATAACTCTTGCCAGCGATTGCTAACACCATCAATTGCCGCAGCTTCATAAAGTGTTTTATCAACACCCTTAAGCCCTGCTATAAAGGCTAAGAAGGAAACCCCTAAACTTAACCATAGTTGAACCACAATAATAACCGGTAAGATACTATCAGGATTGGTGAGCCATTGCATTGGTTGATCAATAAAGCCATACTGTATTAAAAATGCGTTTAAATAGCCATGCGCGTCACCAGAAAAGATAATTAACCACATTAAATAGGCATTACCACTAATCGATGGTGCATAGAATACTAAAGTCATAAAAGATCTTAAGTATCTTGGTAATTCATTAATTAACCAGGCAAAGACAAACGCTAAAATATAGCTGACCGGCCCTGTAACAACGGCTAAGATTAAAGTATTCTTTAAGGCGACGATGAAAACATCATCTTCTAAAAATAATTTTATATAATTACTAAACCCAATAAAATTAGGTGATTGTAATAAGTTGTAGTTAGTAAACGAGATCCCAATACTCATAAACACTGGAATAATGGTAAATGTGAAAAATAAAATCACAAATGGAGCCATTAAGATATATAAATGTTTAGCTTGTTTGATCTCAAACCAGAGTTGCTGGCGTTTCGTTCTAAGCTTTATTTCCATAATGCCTCCTAATCAAGTTTAAATTCTTTACGTTTAGATTCAAGTTCACGATTAATAATTAAAACATAATCATAAATTGTTTCTCTTGGATTTGCTATATCATTAATTACTCTTCTAAATGCGTTATCTAAGTGTCTACCAGTCATGTAAGATCCTGGTGTTTCCGGAATGCCTCTTGTCCAAGTCCATTGTTCGTTTAACTTATCACGTTCAACAACACGCCAAGGTAATTGGCCCATTGCCTCAACATTGGCAGTAGGATATCTAGCGGCTGCGCCTAAAATGCCTTCTAATTCACGTCCAAAACGAACTTGCGTATTGGTAGAAACCCACCATTTCATGAACTCCCATGCTGCTTCTTTATTATCAGATTGTTCAAGTAACATCGTTCCCGTTGTACTGGCTACTGTATCTCTTCTAATTGTTTCATTACCAAATTCATCGATAACAATTGTGCCTGGGACTAAATCAAAGTCCCAACGTCCTTTAATTTCAGGGGCAAATACAGCTAAAGTGTTATAAATATTGTAATAGGTAATTCCAATTGGCATTTGTCCACTTCTAAATCTATTGGCGAAGTTAGCGGTTAGTGGAAATGAATAGTCCGTGTAAAACTCTGTCCAAAACTTAAATACTTCTGGTCCCATACCTTCATTAAACCCAGATTCTTTGCCGTCATTTATGTAAAACTCTCCATCGTTTTGATAGAACAAGGTTGAGAAAATTGGGTTTGGCGGTAAATTCATTGTCCCAGCTTGAGAAGTTGGAATTGGTAAATAAAAATCTAAATTATATTTTTGTAAGTTTGGAATTAAGGCAATAACATCATCCCATGTTTGGGGAACAGTAAACCCATAATCATCAAAAATGTCAGTTCTGTAGAACATCATTAAGAAGGTTTGTGTTTCAGGTAAAGCATAAACACCATCTTGATACATAAATGGTACAAAGCCACTTTCATAAAATTGAGAGGCAACTTCTTCAAAATCATCAAATTGAGTTAAGTCAGTTGCGGCATCACGCATTGCATAGTTAACTGGGACCGATCCACCAACACCAATTGAAACATCCGGACCAACGCCCGATAAAGTGGCAGGTAATAAGGCTGTACTACTAACCAGTTTTAAATCCACTTGAATATCGAAATTCGGTGTAAATGATTCATCAATGAGTTTTCTTAAAATATTGGTTTGGTCTTGCCCCATTGTAATCCATACTTCAATTGACTCTCCGTCTCCAGTGGTTGTTTTACCTACTGCAGCATAGTCTGTTGTGAATGAAGCAAGGAAACGTCTTAAACCGAACCATGCACTTTCAAATATATTTGAAGAGGCTCTACTTAATTTAGTTTCACTTCCATGAATTTGGAAGTAATCTATCTCTAGTGGTTGTTGATCTAAAAGGGTCATCAATGTACCTAGTGAGGCAATGTTGGTTTCAAAAGCCAATAACTTTTTATGGATTTGAGATGGTTTCTTGATAAAGTCATTCAGTTGTAGAATAAATGTATCTAAGATCCCCGTTTTTTCACTCTTTGAACCTGATAAATCAATCAATGCTTGTCTAATATCAATTAATATTTGTCTTTCGGTTTCTAAACGTTCGACTAAATCTGGCATTCTTAAAATTAACTGATAATCTCGATGTTCATCTGGTTCTGCGCCAGTGAACACGATAATCTCTCTATAAATTTCATTTAAATTAATAATTGAGTTATTAATCTCTGATAATAAAATACCATAGTCACCCAAAGATGTTTCCATTGATATTTCATGTGTACCCTCTTCTAGATAAAACAAATAGGCTTCATCTTTAGTTCCTAAAGTTTGAATTCGCCAATCACCTGAATGCGTAAATCCATAATGTTCAAGTTCTTTAAACGGTATTTCGTTGTCGATATAAATATTTCTTGAGACAACCATCCCAGCAGCTAGTTTTTGTTTCAAACGTAAGGAAATTTCATATAAGCCTGTTTCAGGAACATCAAAATTCCAACTGATAATATTACCACTGACTCTCCAGTTATCGCCACCAATTGTATTAAGAATAATCTTTGATGGACTCGTATTACTGGTTTTTGAATCTGTTCTATCGTTTAAAGGATAAAGCGTTGGTGAAGTGGTATAGGTTGGATGTTCTGCTTCTAATAAAATATTTTGATCAACTTCTTGGTAGTTGTTAATTTCATAAGTTTGTTTTAATTGTTCGTAAGATATTTTTTCTACGAAAGGTTTTAATGTTACTTTGCTAATTAGCATCGCTTCTCTAATTGATACAAATGATATTGTGTTAATTCCCTTTTCAAAGTGAAATAAAAATGGTTCCGTTATATAGCCAGAATTATCTTTAACGAGTGAATTCATCCATTGTGGAATTTCAATTTGGCTAGGACGAATATCGTTACCGAATATATCTTTCTTTATCGATTCTTTAGAACCCCATACTCTTAAGAATGTGACGTTATTTGACCCAGAAAAAGGATATTCTCCATTAATCATAATGCCTCGTTCAATGTTGGCACTGGACGAGTATGTCGTTTCTGGAAAATAAGTGATTTCTAAATTATAAAAACCGGCGGCAGATAAATCTACTTCATAGTTAACCACGCTGGTTTCTAATGTTTCTATTACATTTTCTTCGCCTTTATATGACCCTAAAATTGTTACATCAGTTCCATCAATATAATTAGAACCTTCGAGTGTAATTACACTTTGGGGATAATTTTCTTCAAATTGGTTAACATAGGTATGATAATCTGAGTGTTCTTTAAACTTCTCTAAATCAACCTTATCGGAAGTTGAGACATTATACTTTAATGTATCTGTATCAAAAACCATCACGATTGCATTAATCGCCCCATATACAAATATTAATCCAACTGCAATCAAAACTACAATAAAAAATTTTTTCAAAAAAATCCCTCCTATGATTAAAAATATACCCCCTCTCCCTTATTAGAAAGGGGGTATTATTTTAAATTAATATTATGCTAAATCTAAATATCTCTCTAATTCTGATTTATATCTTGGTTCAATTTCGCTTATCTTTGTTCTATAAGACCCATCAGGAATACCTGTATTAATAGCACTTGCGAAACTGCCCACCTCATAACGGCCAATCCCTATACCATAAAGTACACTTCGATATGCCTTATCATAAACTGACAAGTATGCTTCTACATAACTGTCTTGAGCAAATCTTTGCTTAAGTAGATTTGTAAATTCTTCAATCCCTTGTTCTTCTGGCACGATTCTTTGTAAATCCCACCATACCTTAAAGACAAGTTCTTTTCTTTGTGTTGTCAAACCGCCAGCCATTACTGGGAATGATGGACCATAAATAGGCGATCTATATTTGCCACCGCTAGCAGCATAATCATCACTCATTGGATATGGAACGAATCCTAATTCAAAATTAATATTTTTGCCCCATCTATCATCAGAGGCAATAAACCAGAAATGTCCAGGGTGGAAAACAACTTTTCCACTTAACCAATTTGCACTACCGGCATCATAGGCACGGTCAGCAGATGGTTCAAATAGTTCTGCGTCAACCAATTCTTTGATAAAAGCATAAGTGTCTAATGCTGCTTGGTTACCAAAATCAACTCTTCCTCTTGCTTCATTAATAAACTCACCACCATTAAGTGGAACTAAGTTTTCCGCATATTCTGATATCACACCGCCCAATACATATTCCTTTTCTTTAAGTGCTGCTTTAGCTTGTAAAGCCCACGCTTGGAATGTAGACCATGTCCAGTTACCCGCTAAATACATATCAGTTGGAGTTTGTAGACCTAGTGAACTAACTAAATCCGCATTATAATAGAATCCAGATTCAATATTTAATCCACTCGTTGAGAAACCATAGGTTTTATTCTTATATTTACTAGCATTTCTAATTGAGGTTGGTACATCCTCACCGTGGGCACCAGGTACTAAGAATTCATCTATTGGTGCAATAGCCCCACCATTTGCTAGATTTGGAATCCAGTCAGAACTGATGTGATAATAAACGTCGGCTAATGGTTTACCGTTAACATGCGCTTGGATCATCGCACTTTGTCTAGCAGGACCCCATGATGCGTTTGCAGGATAAGTCACATAATGCACTTTTACATTATACTTTTCTTCTGTTGCTGTTTGTAAATCTTGTTTTTCTTTTTGGTTTTGTCCTGTATAACTTGTTAAGAAAGGATCGTTTTCACTTGGGTTACCACTCATGAAATAGATATCTGTTTTACCAACGATTGGTGGAACAACGGTTACTGTTCTTACAACTGTAATTTCATCATCAAACGTACCTTTTACTTTATATGTTAATGTATAAGCCCCTAAAGTATTTGGGTCAACAACACCTGTTACGCTAATTTCACTTGCATCGATTGCACCTAGTGAGTCTCTGGCAGTAACGCCTGCTTTAGGATCAAAAGAATCACCTTTTGTAATATTGGTATTCGTTGCGCCTAAAATTTCAACTTTATTATAGACAGTAATAGTTCTTACTACTTGAACATCTTCGTTGTTTTCTTTTAAGTAAACAATTGGATCTTGACCAAGATTGTCTGGGTCTTCAATCTTATAAGTTACTTGGTACACACCAGGAATTGTATTATTAAGATTAGAATCAAATACCACAATATAATCGGTTAATGTTCTTGTTGTTCTATTACCTGTTTCTTCATCAATAATAGGTTGAATTGCAGTCACACCTTGTTTTGGAACAAAAGCAAAGCCCACTTCAAGTTCGACAGCACCAACACCACCAAATGAAATTTCATCAACCACAGTTACGATTCTCACAGTTTCAGTTGTAACGCCTTTATAAGTTGCTTTATAAGTGATTTCATATTCGCCAAGTTCTTGAGTGTTTACTTTTTCAACTTCTTCACCATTATGTTTAATGATAATGACGAATGTAGGTTGAATTGGTGCACCACTGGTTATTTGGCCTTCGACACCGTCTACTAAATATACGCTGGCTTTAGGATCAAATTCCGCAACACCAATCGTTACTTTTCTATCTTCGGTACCTTTAAAAGTTGAGGCTTTAACATTATAAGTTACCACCAATACAGCGAGTTCACCGTCAGAACCTTTGACACTAAATGTGACATCATAAGAGCCTACGACATTGACATTAACTGTACCTGATACTTCAACATTTTCTAAGATATCCCCTTTAACTGCATCTGTAGCAGTAATGCCTGCCATTAAATTAAAGTTAGGATCGCCTAATCTGACATCAACAGAAGTCTTACCTTCGATGGTTGCTGGTCCTGTTTCTCCTCCACAGGCAACAAGCAAAGTAAGACTGAAAATGACTAGTACTAAACTAAGAATTCTCTTCATATATATATTTCATCTCCTTATTATATGATTGGTTACATATTTATATGTAAGTGTTTACATTATCATTATACTATAAAACTTTTTTGTTTATTATATAGATTACTTATTTTTCACACTTAAAAAAATATTTTCACCATAACAAAGAGAAAGTTTCCACGAATGGAAACTTTCAACTTATATTATTTATTAGTAATTATTATTTCTTTTTACCAAGAACTAAGAATGCAGCACCAAATGCAGCACCAGCAGTAACTAATGAAATAACAATAGTTAACCAAATTGGAGTGCCTTCAGATTTAGCTTCAATATCAGTCGTAGCCGTGTCAGCGGTATTTTGAGCAGCTTGAGCAGCAGCTAATGCTTGTTGAGCTTTCGCTAATGCATCTGCTAATTCAGCTTTAGTCGCGCCATCATTAGTAACTGTAGTTTCAAGTCCTGCTAGTGCAGCTTCTAGATCTTCAATTAAAGCTTCTTGAGCATCGATAATGCCTTGTAACCCATCTTTTTGTTCATTCATTAATGCTTCTAAAGTAGCTTTTTGTTGATCGATGACTGCTTGTAAAGCGTCTCTTTGTGCAGTTAATAAAGCATCAACTTCAGATTCAGATAATTTAGGTGCAACAACGGTAACATCAAATGTAACAGATGAAAAGTTAGCTGCTTGGTCTTCAGCATCTACTGATACTGTGTAAACACCAGGAACTGCTAAATCTAATCCACCATCATCAACTACTACTAATACAACTTCACTAAAGTTATCAAATGCTGATACGTTGGCAAGAATTGCTTCTTCAGCTGTATCAAACATTGAACCATCTACCTTATAATTAGAGTTATTAATTCTAATTTGAGGTGCTGTTCTATCATCTACTGTAATCTTATAAGATACTTGAGCTTCAGCAGTATAGTATACATCTGGACGACCTAATATTTCAACTCTATCGCCCCAACCATATCGAATACCTGAACCTTCAGCTCCACCATGAGCTAATATCATGACTTCGCCTTCTTGTAATTCATAGGCTCTAATAGCTGTCATCATAGCAGCAGCATCAGCGTGATCTATAACAGTTCCATCAGGTGTAGTTTCATCATACCCTGAAAAACCATTCCAGTTACGTGTCATGTAACCTTCAGCATCAATAACACCAGCAACACTTCCCCAGCCTAGACCAGTTGTGTCTTTAACTAATTCTTTGTGATCATAGTCAATTAAAGTCATTTGACCAACATATGCTTCTCTATAGAAAGGAACATTATATCTGTTTTTAGCTGTATCATTTTCATAATATCTAATAATATTATTTTCGTATCTAATGACCGGATTTTCAGGATCTGTTTCATTCCAGAAAATTACCTTAAAGCCTGGAATAGAATTTGCAGGGGTTACAGCATCATAACCAATTGATTTAGAATCGTTTGTTAAGACAGCATCCCAATGATGTTCGTAAGCAACATCTAAAGTAATCGTATAGTTGCCAGGTTGTGGGTTATAAGGGTTAAAACCAGCACTCCAAGAAACTTTGATAGCATCTGTAATATCTAAACCATTACCGTTAAATGCTTCAATGCCAGCTAATAAATCAATATATTCGCCATCTCGATAGAATTTATTTTCTACCCCTTCAAATCTATTTGGAAGGACACCAACAACGATAATACCATCAGAAGTTCTAACTTGTCCTTCAGGTGTAGTTGATTTCATTTGAATATCATATACTTTTTCAAATTCATCGGTTAATACTTTGGTAATTGGACCTGATGCAACAAATGCGTCGGAAACTACTGTAAAGTTAATGGTTTCAATCACTACGCCTTTGTCAGAAATAATAACGTCAAATGGAATTTTTTGATTGATTGCGTTAATGATTTCTTCTTCATCATTAAACATATCAGTCCATGTTGCGCTTAAACCAGACATATCAAGTGTAAATGGTTTACCAAAGTCTGCAACAATTTGAACACCTTCAACATAAGGGTTCTTATCTAATGCTGTAAAACCAGTATGCGTAGCAGGAACTTCATTATATTCAATTAACGCTGGACCAACTGCTTCATCAATAAATGCTGCTGGTAAACTCAATACCATGTCTAATGCTGGTTGATATGAACCACGGTCGTTTGTAGAAAATGTCACTGCGGTCCAACCAGCTGGAATATGAACTTCATTTGGATCATAATCAAGAATTGTACTGTCTGTACCCACTTCTGGGTTATCGCCTGCAGCAGGAATCCAGTCAGCATTTGTCCACTTAATGTAGGTAAGTGGTTCTAATAGATAACCGTCAGTGTCTACAGAAGTTTCAACTCTCTTCATTCTTAAGTGTGCATATTTCATGTCTGCAGGTTTAGTTTCTGCAGCTGTATAAGCAGCAATTTCTAATTCATTAGCTAAACGCCAATCTGCTTCAGCACCTTCTACATCATGATTATCATCGATGATATAGTATTGATGAATTTGGTTTTCAATCATCTGTATTTCGCCAGTTTCATCAAAATATGCCCAAATTCTGTGTTGAACAACAGTTAATGATGTTCTATCAGTGCCACCCTTTAATTTGAGAGTAGTATCGGTGTTATTTATCCATAGCATACCAAACGCGTTATAAGTAACTGGAGTAAATTCCGTACTTTCAACAAAACCGCTCGCATCCGCATCAATTAATTCATGACCATATCTAGCTGATCCTCTAACGAAGTGGTAACGGAATCCATTATAGGTTAATGTCCAATTGGATTTCCCCACTTTTGTGTCTTTACAATCCGCAGTTTCTAAAGAACAAGCTTCGTTATCATATGGATATACTTCAACGATGCCTTCTTCAGCTTTTAGGTTTGTAAGGCCCAAACCAAGCATTAGCGTTACTGCTAATGTTAAAACTGAAATTATTTTTTTCACTCTATTTTTTCCTCCTGTTTGTTTCTTAATATTAATATACACCATTTTGAAAGCGCTGTCAATTTGAGAATGACTTTATTCTCTTTTAAATGACAGTTTTTTTACTTTTTGAAAAACATTTTCTCGGTCCAATTAATGAATTGTCCCTGGTAAATAACTATAATATGTTTTTTCAACTGTTTCACCTTGATAGGTCACTCTTAAAGTAAAACTGATATTTAGAGCTCTACCCGGTCTTTGGATAACACGACCCGAGTTATCAACATACTCAGGGTTATGAGAAATAAATTCTATTTCTGCTCCACTAAAATCATGAATCAACTTATATTCATAACTTACAAATTCATAGAATAATCCTGTCAAGTTACCTCTAATCATGGATTGAGGACATACTTTACTTGAAAAGTCTTCATGGAACTTGATGTTTTCTTCTGGTAAGTTGTATTCTTTTGCTAATTCAGAAGCTAGTTTAGCTGTACGTTGCCATACTTTCAAAATATCATGGTTTCTTGCAACACTGGTTTCAATCCCGATACTGTGGGCGTTACCGCCACCAATATTTTGATTACCCCATGTATCACTCCAAGTGGTACCCGCTTTTCTAGTCCCGTCTCCGGCATGCCATGCCATCTCATTTGTAGGTAAATGTTGATAAAGCAATTTATCATCCATTGTAAAGTGCCATGAAGCAACTCTTAATGCGGTTGTTCCATTGATTTGGTTTAATAAATAATTCGCATGACTTAACGCTCCCGCATCTGGGTTAGTACTACCTGTTTCATGGACAGTAATGTAATGAACGCGTTTATTATTATAGGTTTCTAAACCTTCTAACATTTCAGATCTTTCACCCGGTCTTAAACTCTTACATCTGTCTCTTGCCCCACCAGATAGTGTGTCACAAGCTGGTATCATCTTTGATTGATCTCTAACCAAATCTTCAAACACAATTCTGGAAACACTGTCATAGGCTTGATACAAAATATTAGTTTCACCATAAAGTAAGAATGATCTTGGGGTTGTATAAGTAATCATTGAACTACTTAAAAAGTCCATAATGTTGTTAGGATCTAATTCATCATAGATCTCTAATTTAAATGTTTGAAAGACAGTTTCATCACTAGTCAATTGCGCTTTAATTGTAACTAAACCTGGGCTTAAAGCTGTTAATAAACCCGTATTGTCAATTGAGGCAATCGTATTGTTATTGACGCTAAAGGTGACTGGTGAATCTTCTATTCTTTGTGGGAACACCAACGTGTTGAACTGTAAGGTTTGACCAACGGTTATCTGATTTTTAACATTTTCAGGAATTAATTCAATGCCTGGATCTGTAATAATTTCAAAAATAACAACGTCTTGAACTGCTGCGTTGTATTTACTTCTAGCGATAAGTTCAATCATACCACTCTTTTTAAATCTTAAATTGTTTGATGAATCAATCGTCATGGTTGTCGCATCTCCAGTTAACAACTGAACTGAACTCGCTGGTGTATCTTTTGGTAGTACCTTATATTGAACGTTAATAACCTCATTAATATTAACATCAGTTAATTCATTTAATATCTTGATGTAAGCTGCTCCACCAGGTGTATATAATGATTCTGGTAGAATATCCGTATTGTTTAAATAGAATCCTTCTAAGTCATATTCATCAAGGTTTTCAAATTTTGAAATAAATGGTACGCCACCCCAATAGTTCAAGTTAAAGTCAATATGATTTACAGATGCGGCAATCGCACCAAAACTGTAATCACTTACTTCATTAAATCTGACATATGAATTGGCATGTTCGATGGTTTCTTGATAAGCCAAATCAATGTCAAATCCCGTATGACTTGTCTTAATCTTATTCCACATAACTTGTAGGGATAATGAACTCAAATAACTTTCAGTGGATTGAACACGAATTGCCACACTGGCATCATTAATCGTGTTTCCCTTTATCAAGATAACTTTTTCAGTCGGATTAATAACTTCAATCCCAATTCCACCATTCAAATGTAGGGTATTGTAAGATACTTCTAATTGTTGTTGTTTATCTAAAGAGATTGCGGCAGTTGTATAAGTAAGATTACTAAATGTGTTGTTCTTAATCACAACGCCAGATAATGCTGGATTCACAACAATTTTACCTGCAGCCGTAAAGCTAAATCCTCTTACAGTAATGTTATCGGTAGCGACAGTTAATGTGTCTTTAATCACTGTTTCAGCTGTACCAGACAGTATAACCGCTTGGTTAACGATTATCGGTTCGGTATATTCACCAATTAATATTACTTCTTTTGGTGAAGTTATCAAAGCTTCATCTAGTGTTCTAAAGGCGTTAACCCCTTCTATGAAGGCATACCCATTCGCCATAATGGTTTCCCCATCTGCTAAATCAGCTTTTACAGCACTAATTTGTTCAACTGTAAATTTAATAGTGCCGTTTAAACGCGCATCCAGTGTTGATACAACACTAACCGATGCAGTTCCTAAACCAACCGCTGTCACTAATCCCGCTTCGCTAACTGTAATCACCGCCGTATTGCTTGATGTGAAAGTTAAAAACGAGAATGTGTTTACTGGGGTAAAATTAGGCACAATTTGGGTTGTTTCCGCAAGCACCAATTCATTTTGAGCTGTTAAAGTCATTCTGGTTGGCATCCCTAAAACTAGGACTTCGACCTCGAACTCAAATAAAGGATTCACTTCGGATTTAACAATAATTGATGGTGTTCCAGCCTTAACCCCTGTCATTTGATTATTTTCAATGGTTAACATTGTTTCATCACTTGATTGGAAGGTTAACGCATTTGTTGAAGTAATCGGGATTGTTAAGGTTTCTTGAAGCTTAATTCGAATGTTTTCTCCTACACTGACCTCTACTTGAGGATAAACAGTGATAATAATTTCTTGTTTAATAGTAGGATAATCTTCTAAAGCCACTGTAATAACGGTTGAGCCTGCTTTAAGCGCAGTAACAACGCCTAAATCAATTGAAAGAATGGTTTCATCAGCAATATCTATGATAACATTATGACTGCTGTCAAATATCAATTCATAGTTATCACCAACTGTTAACCCTTTGGTTGATTCACTCACCGTAACAAATGGTTCTTCTAGAACAGTAACCACGACTTCGATCGAAACATCAATATCTGTTTTTGAAGTAATCGTTAAAGTAGACGTTCCCACTTTCAACCCTGTCACTTTTAATCCATCTACTGTAATAACGGTGTTATCGGAAGATGTAATCATTAACCCAAGTAAATCGTTATGGGTTATATCTAATTCAAGTTCTTCGTTCACAAAAATTGAGAAATCATCTAAAGCGATAGAGATGTTAGCTTCAACAATAATACGAATTGTTTTACTGATAGAACTCACCGTTTTGGATGTCACAGTGATGTTAACTTCACCCGCTTTAATCGCTTTTAAGTTCCCATTATCATCTACTGTAACAATTGTATTATCGCTTGATGCATAAGTAACGCCCTTTGGATCGGTGGTTGTAACGTTAATTTTATTGACATCACCAACCTTTAATGACTCGGGTCCTGTAATACTTAAGGATACTTCTACACCCTCTAAACTTACGGTAATTGTGGCAGTTACAGAAATATCTGTATCTTTCAAACTTACTTTGATCGTGGTAGAGCCTTCTTTATGCCCGGTTACCACGCCTGTGTCTGAAATGGTCGCAATTGTTTCGTCTGTGATTTCATATAAAACATCCGTATCCGCATTTTTAACTGTAACCATTAAATTTTTCTCTTCGCCTACTTTTAAAGTTAAGTCATCCACCTTTAAAGTTGGACTCTTGGCACAACTGGTTAAAAACAAGACGAAAAGAATGCTAAATACTATTTTTTTCATATAATACCCCCAATTTTCTTTTATTAGTCTTGGTAATATTGATGACTATTCTCACCATATTTTGATAAGGTATCAATAATACTTTGCATTGAAGAAGTATAAGTTTCAATCACGAATGGAACTTTTTCTGATTGTCTGTAAACTTCACTGTCTCCATAGGCTCTAATCGTAATATCGTATTGACCTGGTTCAATATTTAATTCAATTTCAGAATTGGTTGTTTCAATCAGTGTGTCATCAATACTAATGACATATTTGTTGGCATTTTCAACTGGACTAAATGATAATCTATTGCCCTCTAATAATATACTGCTGACTGGACTTAACATGATTCTTGTATCAGGATAAGGTGTCGGTGCTTGTGGTTGATATCTTGGACCGTACATAAACCCAACCCCATTGCCATCTTGTCTTAAGTTTCCATCACTTGGGCTATTATGAATGACATAAGCATCTGATACAGGGTCTAAAACGGTTACGGTTGTAGAACCTCCACCATCTAAGTTAAATCCTTTATCAGCGCCAAAATATTGAAGTAACAAGCCTAATTGGTTAAACGTTACACCGTCATAAGTCGGTGATTGACGACCATCGACCGTAATAAAGAAAAGAGTGCCGTCCGCTTTCAAACCAGCTGCTGTTCTAGGGTGAATATCTGGATTTGTGCTTGTAATAACTTGGCCATTATTAATTAATAAGGTATTACCAGATACGCCCTGCCAAATCCCTGCAAATTCACCAGAAGGTCTGTTTTGTAATCTAACGATATCGGTTGGATTAATTAAATCGTCTAAAAAGAAATCGTCGCCTACCAATACCATTGTGTCAAGTGTGACGCCTTCAATTGGTTCATCAATAATTTCTTGGAATTTACCTTCAACAAAGTATCTTCCTGTTTCAGTTACGCCTGCATACTTATGAATCGCGGTTTCATGTGTTTTAATGACCATTTTTTGTCCGGTTAAATCAGCTGCGTATTTAAATCCAGGTAGTAATACCGCCAATTCGCCTGCACCAGGTACTTGGTTGATTTTAACTGGTAAGTCTTTTAATTTAACAGAGCCATCTTCATCAATAACTTCAATGTGATACCCATCATAAGTCGGTTTACCGATAAAAGGTGTTCCGTCTGCTTTCATCCCTACTGTATAAGCACCTCCGTAACTGTACCCTTGGAAAATGACTTTTCCATCTCTAATGTGTGGTCCAGCTGTTGCGGCACTTTGTCCAATCTTTGAGTTAATATCAAAGAAGTCACCATTCACGGCAGCGACAATTTTTTGATTTGGATAACGCTTTTGGGAATTATAAATCATTCCTGGCAAGGTCCCTCTACTAAAATCAAATGATGTAAAGTTATCCAGTGCCACAAGACTGATGTTCTTGTTTGTAACTGGGTTTGCCCCAATATAGTTAATTTGTTGGTTAGTGGTAACACCGTTATAACGCATCTGAACCTTTAACTTTTGGTGTTGAACCCCCATCACTGTTTTAACTTCTTTGCTAAGAATTGTAAGATTGAAATCTGTTTCAGCCGTTAAGTTAATCGAAAAGCTCATTAACATAATGACTAAGATAAATAAACGTTTAAAATGTTTCATGATGTCCCTCCTTACTCTGGTATGACAACAATGGTTTCATTAATGTCAGTGAACTCGAATGTGAAATGATAAATTTCACCCGAATTTAATTTTAAGTTGAATGAAATTTGATCGTAATAGGTATCAAGTTTCAATATCCCATTAGATAAAACAGCTGCTGTAAATTGAGAAGTAAATGAATTAAAAATTGATTCTCTGCCGTATTTTACGAAATAAGATTCATTTAAATAATCAAAATCAGAGAAGTTTAACCCAATCCAAAATGGTGAGAATCCTGTTGGCAAACTACTAACAACCGATGTTTCATAACCTTCTAAGGATTTCGTGTATTTAGTGTATGTTTCTTCTACTAATTGATAAAACGTTGATCCGTTCGTGGTTTGATACTCAAATTTAGCGCCATCAAACTTATAATAAACGATGATGTCTCTTTGTTCTGATCCAACCGGTTCTGTAATTGTAACTTTAATCGTGAAGTTTTCTAAAGCTTCAGTTGCGGCTTTAGCGCTAATAAATTGTCTTTCTTCTAGAGAAATCTTTGTCACAATAACTTCAACCGTTTTAGTAACACTAGGCTTTTCAACTAAACTGATGGTGATGGTCGCAGTTCCTGTATCAAGACCTGTAATAAGTCCTGATTCACTTACGGTTGCGACTAAATCATCACTTGAAGAATACTCTAAAGTAGCCCCTTTAGTTACCGCGTCTAGTTGGTAGGTTTCCCCATCTTTTAAAGCGATTGAATTATTGGTTACCGTAATAGTTGAACTGACATTAATGGTTGCTGTAACCTCAATCGTTTCAACCTTTAAAGTAATCATTACCGTACCTACCTTAAGTCCTTTGACTTTACCATTTGACACACTGGCAATTAATGGGTCGGCACTTTCAAATTGAACTGTGTCTCGATTTGATTCAAAAATCAAATCAATTTCCTCATCTACTAATACGTCATACGTTTTTTGCGTAAGCGTTAAAGTAGGATCAACAGTTACTGGTGGTTTATTTTCGTCGGTACAGCCAACTAGCATCAAACCTAAAACAAAAATAAGTAAAATTTTCTTCATAATTCTCCCTTCTTATCCTTCTATTTCTAAATGATATTATTATCCAAACAATATTTGAGATATTTTGTTTCGATATTTAAAAATATCATTTTGTTCCCTTTTTGGATGTATGGCATTGGTTAATAACACAAAGCCCATTTTCCTTTTCCTGTCAATTACAATATTACACCCTGTAAAACCTGTATGAAAGATAATCTCGTTAATATCATTATCCGGTTTATTCCATCCTAGTGAACGATGTAATATTAAATCTCCTTCTGTTCTTTTAATATACGATTCAAACATTAAATCAACGATTTCTTTTGGATAAATAAAAGTATCATTGATTAAATTTTGAATAAATTTGGCGATGTCACCAACTGTAGAAAATAATCCCGCATTTCCAGATAACCCTTGTTGAGCAAAAGCTAACCCATCATGAACAATCCCTTTTAAGAACCCTTGATAGACTTTATCATCACGGCATTCTGTTACAACCGCTCTATTAACATCTGGTCTATAGGATGTATCAGTCATTTTTAGTGGATCAAATACGATTGTTTTAGCTAATTCATTAATCGGTTTATGGGTTAATTTTTCCATAAAATGGGCTAAAACAATAAAACCCACACAAGAATAAATTACTTTCGTGTTTTTTTCATAAACCAGGGGTGTCTGTTTAATAACTTCAATGACTTCTTCTCTTGTTTTTAAGTCGTTCCCGTTCGCTAAATAGGCAGGTAATCCGCTGGTATGTGCCAATATATCTTTCACTTGAATATCTTGATGGGGAAAATCTTTAAGCACTTCAACAATATAGGTGTCTAAACTAAATAAACCTTGATACATTAAATAATGTGCCACTGTTGAAGTTGAAATAACTTTCGTCAAACTAGCAACATCGTAAATCTCGGTCCCATCTGTTTTCTCATGATGAAGATAATCCCTAACCCCAAAATGTTTTATTATGAGGCGATTACTAAACACCAAAGCATACTGTCCACCTGGGTATGCTTTTGCGTTAAGACCCTGATCAATAATATTATCTATTTCTTTAGTGTAGTCTTCCATTATTTCCTTCTTTTGATAAAGAACATAACGAATCCAGCAATCACGCCAACACTAATAACCCCAATGGCGATATACACAAACAGCATCCCTACATCAGGGCCATTTGCTTTTGTACCCACAATAACAATATTTTCTTCTAAATCTGTTTCGAATGTTTCTAACGAAGACATCTTATCTTCTAATGCTTCAATTGAATCAGCACTCGTAAGGAATTCTTTTGCTTCACGAATGATTCTATTAAGTTCATTTAGATCTGATAGTGAAATGTAGGTTTCATCCTTATTGAGTTTTGAAGGATCTGTTTCTGTGGCAACCTTATAAGCTTTTATCTTCGCTTCAAGTTCGTTAATATAAGCGAGTATTTCTGCTTTCTTCGCGTTAATTGCGTTTTCATTGGTTCCAGTAAACTTGTTCGCATTAAGTGTATTTGTTAGTCTTAAGAGTTCAAATCTATAACTGGTTAAATCTTGATCAGAAATATAATCTGAAGCGAGTAAATCATCCGCTAAAATAATATATTCATTAATCTCATCCACAATATTTACTGGTGCATATAATCCAACTGGAAGTTCTGCCGGTGTTTTATTTGAGGCAGTAATCGTTGCTAATAACTCTTTTAATTCAACTAATAAATCTTTATACGCATCAATCTCATCTTGTTTTTCTTGGCTAAATTCTTCACCTTGACCAATTATTACTGTCAATTTAAACGTATCAAAGTCTTCAGTTAAACTAAGGACTGCTGATTCAATCTGAGCGACTGTATAGCCTCTTTCATCCATCATATATTGAGCAGCCAATAACGCTTCATTAATGGTTTGAATGGGAACAGGTTGACTATATTTTTGATTGATATTCAATTTAAATGGATTGGTTTCAGCTGATTCTTTAATCATTAACAAGTAGGCATTTATTTCATCAAGCTTATCTTGTAAGAATACTTTAGCCGCAATCACTTCTTCAGAATCAGGATCTTTCATATCTGTTGGCCAGGCCCATCCAACCGTTTTTGTCCAATAAACATCTTGAAAACGTTGTAAGGTATTTACCACGACTGTTTGTGTGCTCTTTAGTGTTCTGTAACTAAAGAAAGCTGTTCCAATAACGTTATTAAAACGTTGATTAAGTCTAATTTGTTCAACCATTTCATTTTCATTATTCATTGAGGTATTCGATTCTATCATACGGTAAAAGCCTTGTCCCACAACAACCTTAACCCCTGTTCCTTCAGCCACATCATTCCACCATTTGACAATATCAGCGTATGGGGCTATTTGTCTGCTAAATTCCCAATAAACTTGAGGGTTGATATAGTGTAACCAACCTTCTTTAACCCATTTTCTTGTGTCGGCATATTGGGTTTCATAACTGCTTGCTGCATTTTTCCCAGTATAAGATCCGAGTGGATCATTTTCAATCGATCTCCAAATTCCGATTGGGCTTATCCCCCATTTTAAGTTTCGATTATTTGTTTGATTAAAAGATTCAACTTGATAATAAATCTCTTCAACTAGCTTGTCAATATTGGATCTTCTCCAATCCGCTAAGGTTAAGTTGTCTGGATTATTTTTACTAAAGGTATTTGCGTCATGTTCTGCCTTATGTCCAGCGTAGGTATAGAAATAATCATCCATATGAATTCCATCAATGTCATAATTTTCCATTAACTCAGCGACGACATCATAAATATATTGTCTAACTGCAGGTTCACCTGGATTTAAAATTAAGGCGCCTTCGTTATCTTCCATCACTAAATTAGGGTTTTTTCTCGCAAAATTATCCGGATGAAGTCTGTTGATTTTATCATTAAACGACCCTGACGCCGCATTTGCGACTCGATAAGGGTTTATCCATGCGTGTAGTTCTAAACCTCTATTATGTGCTTCAGTTGTCACAAACTCTAAAATATCCCAATCCAAACCTTCACCTAAAACACCTTTAATGTATTGTGAATAAGGGGCAAGTTCTGAAGGATAGAACGCGTCATTCATTGATCTAACTTGGAAGAACACAGTATTCATATTTAATGCCTTAACAGTATCTAGCATATCAATTAAATAAGCTTTATACTCTGTATCATTTTTGTATTTTGGTACATCGATATTAGAAACGGTTGCGACCCAAACGGCTCTAATTTCATTTGATTTTTCTCTGTATGTTGGTAAGATAATGTCTTTACCCGTTTCTTGATACTTGACTGGTACTCCATTTCTAATAACCTTAGTATTTGTTTCATCAAATGGAATATCCAACCTTACATTAAATTGGATGGTCTCACTTTTTACATTTTCCGCATCAAGGGTATAAGCATTAAAGACCCAACCACCTCTATTACTAAATGTAAATGGGGTTGAATATGGAAACTCGGCAGAGGTGGTATAACCGTTCGTAAAGAAATACTTAATGGTTAAGCCTGGATCTGCAGATAATTCAATCGTAATTGGTTCAATATAACCACCATCAACCATTTCACCGGTTATCGTATAAGTCGGTGGATTTGGTTGGGTTGGTAGTGGTGGTTCTGGTTCTGCTTGCTTAGTAACATTCACTTTATATCTTGCAACACGACCAGTTTGGTTCCTCGCAGTTAAAGTGACTAAAACGTCACCTTCCTCATAGGTAGGTCTAGAAACCACCCCAGTATTACTAATAACATTAGGGTTACTTGAAGTCCACGTAATCGTGTTTGACCCTAATTCAGTGATTAAATTTAAATTGCTTATGGTTGTGTAATTAACAGTATTTAAAGTTGATGCGTAATGGGCATCAAGGGCAATATTAAATTGATCAAAAATATTTGTCGCAGGTTGAGTCCAGTATTGACTGACTAAATTATTAATAAGCGGCTTATTTAAATAGTCTGTGCTTCCACCTGGTAATCCAGCGGAGTACAAAACACTTCCTTTAACCTCTGGATGTTTGGAAATATATTTAATTTGAGCCAACATTTCATCGTCTGGTAGTGAACTGCTAGTGATTGAGTGTCCAACAATTAAATCGACACCTGTTCCACTAACTAAATCTGCCCACCAGTCTACTACATCCGCAAAAGGTGCTGTTGTATGAGTAAACTGCCAATAAATTTGTGGTGTTATATAATGAACCCACCCATTTAATACCCAATTTCTTGAATCAGCATACTGTGTAGAATAAGACTGCATACCAGCTGTGTTTGAACCTAGTGGGTCTGTGCCTTTGTTTTTCCAAATACCAAACGGACTAATCCCAAATTTAACATTTTTTTGATTATTGTTGTTATGCGTGTCAACGACTGATTTAACATATCTAACAACCGTATCAACATTCTTTCTGCGCCAATCTTCACGTGATAACGTTGTTCCACTTAAATTATATGAGGCTTGATCTGCTGAATTAGCCGTTCCTGAATAAGGATAAAAATAATCATCAAAATGAATCCCATCAACATCATATTTTTGAATCATTTCTCGAACAACGTTTCTAATATATGATTGAACTTCAGGTCTTCCTGGATCGAGTATAAGTGGGACTGTATCACCCGCTATCCCGGCAATCACATAATCCGGGTTTTGTTTCGCAAAATTTTTATCGTCTAAGGTTGCTAAGTAAGCTTCTTTAGTGGTGGTTGTTTGCATATTTGCCACTCTATAAGGATTCATCCAAGCGTGAAATTGAATCCCTTGTGAATGGGCATACTCAACCATATATTCCATAACATCCCACCCTGGATCTCCACCTTCAGTCCCTGTTAAGTAACGACTATAAGGCGCATAATCAGATTCATAAAACGCATCATTTAACGGTCTTGTTTGGAACAAGATCGCATTCATATTTTTTGATTTAACTCTAGCAATTAATTCTTCATAAGCAGCTTTATATTGTGCTTGTGAAGTGTGTTTTGGCATATTTAAATTAAACACAGTCGCCACCCAAACACCTCTAAACTCTTGATCTTTTTCTTCAAAAGTTACCGGTGTCATAACTGGATTTGTGGTACTTCTATAATAAATGGCTGTCCCATTTCTTGTAAGTGGTACTAAGGTTGTTTCTGCATCTGTTTGTTGTATCAACAAGGGACTCATTAAGACTAATAATAGTCCAAATAATATCAGCTTTAGTTTTCTATTCATTTTTTCCTCCTAATAATTTTTTTACTTCTATCATGCCTGGTTTCACTTGATTGTCATCAATAAAGGTATGATACGTAAAAAATACATTCCCCTTAACTTCTTCAAATTGATTGGCAAATTTTAATTGATTGACAATCTCCATTTTATTTTCAAATTCACCTTCACGACCTAATCTATAAGCAGCGTGACCGATGTATAATTTAACATTTGTCCCTTTCACAACATCAACCCACCAAGTCGTCATGTCGTGAAATGAAGCACTTTTGTTTTCAAAGCCCCAATAAATTTGTGGCACAATATAATCTAAATACCCTTCTTTGACCCATTTATAACTATCGGCATATTGTAAATCACAGGATTCAAAAACACCAGGTCCATTATATGAGCCTCTTGAATCTGAGGATTTAGATTTCCAAATTCCAAATGGACTAACCCCAAACTCTAATTTAGGGTTATGAGTTTTAATCGTTTGATAAACTTTTTTGATGACTTCTGTAACTTGGTCTTTTCTAAACTCCGTTAACGTTTGTTCATGGTTAACTCTTTTTTCATATTCAGCTAAGTCATTAACCTTATCACTAACTGGTTTATAAGGATAAAAGTAATCATCAAAATGAATCCCATCAACTTCATAGTTTTCAATGATTTCTTTAATGGTATCTACGATATGGTCTTTAACGACTTGTTTAGCAGGATTTAAGATAATTTGTCCTTCAGTGTCTAAGATAGTTGAATTAGGTAGCCTAACTGCTAAATTTAGAGGATCACAGGTAGCCAACCATTCTTCTGGTTTGTATTGTCCCCGTCCCATAGAAACACGATAGGGATTACACCATCCGTGTAATTCTATCTTTCGATGGTGCGCCTCATCAATGACCCATTTTAAGATATCTTCTTTTAAAGGATTACCTTCTTTGCCAACTAAGTATCTTGAGGTTGGGTTAATTTTAGATTGATAAAAAGCATCATTATTGGTTCTGATTTGAAAGTAAATAAGATTAATATGATAGGCTTCACAGGTATCAAATATTTTTAGAACCTGTCTTTTATATTCATCTAAATCTTCTATCGTTGGTAGGTCAATATTAGCCACATTACTGACCCACATGGCACGAACTTCCTTTTCAATATATGTTTCTGGAATTACAACTTGTTCGTTGTTACTCATATAAGTAACTTTTATGTTAGGTTCTTTATATTTATACAGTTTCATTTTGACTCCTTATAGGGTATGCATATTTGTCCTAAGATAACTGATCGAGTAGCCCCAGTTGCGGACGGTACATTACTGGGTTTATTTTGAAGTGTTTCGTTCGCTAAAACGATAAAAGCTACTGCTTCTTTTTGATCGACTCCAATCCCATATTCAGCAGAGGTTGTTAGTTTGATTCCTCTGGTATATTTTTCAATTAATTCAAGTAAAAACTTATTTCTAGCGCCACCGCCTGAGGCAATTAGCTCTACCTCTTTAAAATCAATATTTAGTAATTTACACCCTTCCCCAATAGACCAAGCTGTAAATTCAGTAACCGTTCTAACTAAATCTTCTTTTCGGTGGTTTTTAAATGTTTGTAACAAATACGTACTAAATTGCAAACCAAATAATTCTCTGCCTGTTGATTTAGGTGGTTGTTGATAAATGAAATCAATCTTTTTTAATGAATCCATTAATTCTTTTATAACTTGACCACTTCTCGCAATCAAACCATCTTGATCATAAGGTTGATTAAATAATCTACTCATGAACGCATCAATAATCATGTTGCCTGGACCGGTATCAAAGGCAATCACTTCAGCTAGAGAACCATTTTTCTTTAGATATGTAATATTCGCAATCCCCCCAATATTTAGAAGGATTCGATTTATCTTACTACTAGTAAACAAACAATAATCCGCATAAGGCACTAATGGGGCTCCTTGGCCACCAACCGCCATATCGGCTGTTCTAAAATTATATACAGTTTTAATCTTAGTTAAGTTAGCGATGACTGAGCCGTCGCCTAATTGTAAGGTTGAAGCTTTCAATTCATTAGAATTAAAAGGAATATGATAAATGGTTTGACCATGGGAGGCAATAAAGTCAATTGTCTCTTTTTTAACATTATATTTGATGAGTAACTGATGAACCGCTTCACTAAATAAGGCAGCTAATTCGAAATTTAAACTCGTTAAAGCGCTTACATTACTCAAACTTAAATCCATGCTGTTATTTAATTTTTCCTTGATGTCTAAACTGAACTCGACAGTCTCGAAAGCGAGTATTTCTGTTTTAGTCTCTTTAAAAGACCCTTCGATACTTGCCAGTAATACATCAATGCCATCTAGTGATGTACCACTCATCAACCCAATTGCTAATTTTTTCATATCTATTAACCCACTAATATATTATAGTTTAAGTCTTAAATTTAAAACCGATATTTCTTCATTAAGAACAAGATTTTCATAAAAAGAAAATTTGAGTTTAAAAAGTATGAGAAAAGACTCATACTTTTATTGTTATCGCTTAAATTTTTTAAATGTTTGATAGGTTGTTTCTAAAGTTCGAATTGACCTTTCAATATCTACATATGCGCAGTGCGTAAATAGCGCGTCCACCATGGCGAGCTGTGAAATTCTTGAGGTCATCGCAGCACTTCTAAATTCACCTTCTAACGTTGAAGTATATAAAACAATGTCAGATAAATCTGCCAAGATAGAGGAACCTAATTTGGTAATACTAATAATCTTTGCTTTATTATCTTTAGCCAAAAGTGCTGCAGAAACAATTTCCTTTGTTTTTCCAGAGTTAGAAACAAAGATAACGACATCCTTGTTATTCAAAAATGAAGCATCCACTAACTGATCATGCGATTCTCCTTGTGCAATACAAAATTTATTAATTCTTCTCAGTTTCATTTCTAAGTCTTTACAGACTAAATAACTAGATCCTTTCCCAAAAATTAATATTTTTCTAGCATTCATAATCGTTTGAGCTGCTTTTTCAACCACTTCAATGTTAAAAATTTTCAATGTTTCTTCTAGGATTCTAATATCATTCTCAATGGCTGCTTTGCCATCTTCATATGTCTTCGTTAAAATAACGTCTTGGTATTCTTTATTATCAGGTATTTCTACTTTAGCATTGGCTAAAATAAAATCAATTTTAAAATCTTTAAAGCCATGATAACCTAACTTCTTACACATGCGAACAACCGATGCTGGCGATGTATAAGCCGCCTCAGCTATTTTTTCAACGCCGATGTCTCTTAAGTTATCTTTATTTTCGATTAGGTAGTCAAGAACGGCACGTTCTGCCATGCTGAGGTTCTCTTTATACTTCATCATGTTAATCATTACACTCATATTATTCTCCCCCGTAAAAGCGCTTCCTCTTACAACTTTTATTATATCATTATTTTCATAAATGTAAAAAAGATTCTCAAAATAGAGAATCTTTTTTTCAATGTTTTTTCATTTTTAGATAACTTTATCTGGATTAAGAATCCCTTTTGGATCAAAAACGTTTTTAATGCCTTTCATAAGATTGATTTGGGTTTCACCTAATAAATCAACCATATACTTCTTCTTCGCAAATCCAATTCCATGTTCACCTGAAACCAAACCGCCTAATTTAAATGCTTTTTGATACATTAATTCAAAACCTTTATTTAAAGTAGCTTGCCAAGTCTTATCATCAAGATTATCTTTACAGAAATAAATATGTAAGTTCCCATCACCAACATGGCCGAAATACGGTATTCTTATGGCTAAATCTTTTGATACTTCTTTTGTGAAATCTAAGTATTCCGCAATATTAGATCTTGGTAGAACCACATCGATTTCATCCATTTGTGTCGTGGAGGCCTTAATTGCTTCTAAGAAAGCACCTCTAACAGACCAAACACTGCTTTTTCTTTCAGCGGTATCAATTAAATAAACATCAAGCGCACCTAATTCGATACAGATTTTAGAGGCTTGTTCAATATCATCATCTAAAGCTTCTTGGGTATTACCATCATAACTTAATAATAAGTAAGCGTCATGAGTATCATGCGGAATGTGCTTGCCTAAAAATTGATTCGAATAGGCCAGTGAGGTTTGGTCTATGTACTCAACTGCCGTTGGTGTAACATGTCTTTTAATCAGTTCAGGTGCAGCAGTAATTGCACTTATTGTATCGACAAATGGGACTAATAAAGAAGCTGAGAATTTAGGTAAACTGGTAAGTTTTAAAGTAACTTCAACAATAATACCTAAGGTACCTTCCGTTCCAACAAATAGTTCTTTTAGTGGATAGCCAGTAGAGTTTTTAACAACCTTACCACCAGTCTTAATAATTTCTCCGGTTGGTAAGACGACTTCTAAACCTCTAACCCAGTCTCTAGTAACCCCATATTTGATGGCGCGCATCCCCCCCGCGTTGGTCGCAATATTCCCCCCGATGGTTGCTGTTTTTTCACCTGGATCTGGTGCGTAAAATAAACCTTCTTTTTCAATCGCATCATAGATGTCTAATAACATTAACCCTGGTTGAACAGTTAATGTTAAATTAGTTTTATCGAGTTCTATGATTTTATTCATTTGACTTAAATCAAGTAATATCCCACCATGTACAGGAACACTTCCCCCGACGAGTCCAGTACCAGCACCTCTGACAGTGACTGGAATATTTTCTTGATTGGCATAAACCATTAGACTAGAAATTTCATTTTTATCATGTGCGACAACTCTTACTTCAGGAAAAGAAACAATCGTTCCCATCTCATCTTTAGCGTATTCCTCTTCAATATTCTTGTCATAAACGTTATTTTCCCCAAATATTTCTTTTAACGCTTGAATATCCTTTAAACCAATTTTCTTAAACATGATTTTCACCTTCCAACAAATCATTTAGTCTTGGTAAAACTTCATATAAATCACCTAAAATTGAATAGTGAGAAATATTAAAAAGCTTGTTGTTAGGGTCATTATTGATGGTAATGATCATTTCTGCATCTTTCATACCTTCGATATAATGAACGGCACCACTTATTCCAATATTGATAATTAATTTAGGTTTTACGGTTCTTCCGCTTAACCCGACTTGATATCTTGCGTCAAACCAGCCATTTTCAATCAATGGTCTTGTGCAGGCAACATCCGCATTTAATCTTTTTCTTAATGGTTCTATTAACTGTAAGTCGGCTTGTTTTTTGAATGCTCTTCCGACACAAATTAAGATTTCAGATTCACTAATATCTTTTGATTTAGGTTTATTTAATACTTCTAGTATTTCGATAAATGTATGATCATTTATGCCCTTAACATCTTCTTTAATTAATTGACCAAATGGTTTAACTGCCTCAGGCTTCTTAAATATTTTATATCTTACGGTTGCCATTTGAGGTCTATGATTGGTCGTTCTAATCTTAGCCATAATGTTGCCACCAAAGGCAGGTCTAATTTGAAGTAAGTCTCCGTTTGTATCCATTTCAAGTTTGGTACAATCGGCAGTTAATCCGGTTCTTAATCTAGCTGCCATTCTTGGCCCGAAACTTCTTCCTTGTGGGGTTGAGCCTAACAAAATAGTGCTAAACTTATGTTTATTAAAACAGGCTTCAACAACATTTGTATAACGTTCCACATTAAAATGTTCATAAAGCGGACTGTCGTATAAATATACTTTATCGACCCCGTAAGTTAATGCTTCATTCGCTAAATGTTCTACCTGATTACCGATGACTAATGCGAAGACTGGATCTTTGGATACTTGAGCTAATTCTTTTGCTTTACCAATTAACTCAAAACTAACTGGGTGCGCTTTACCGTTTAATTGTTCAATATAAACTAAGATCCCTTTATATTGCGTTTTATCTATTTTCTTACGTTCTTCCTCAATCAGTGTACAAACACCTTCTGGACCTTTTCTCACACACATCTTACAAATACGGCAGTTTGCGTTAATGCTTAACATTTCATCGTCATACTCAAAGGCGTTAAAAGGACAAATTTTAATTAGTTTTTGAGCGACTTCTTTATTTACTTTTGTGTTATCTACTTTAATATATGCCATGGTATCACCTAAATAAATTGACTTTCTTTTAACACATCAAATAACCCTTTTGCCATTGTTTTGGCATCTCCTTTAATCGCTTTTGAATCAAGTTTGGTGTCCGGAGAAAACATTTCTTCAACTTGGGTAGGTGAACCTAATAAACCGTAATGTTCTAAGGTTTGATCCTTTAAATCATTAAAACGAATAATGTTAATGTCTGAATCTTTAAATGCCTTCTTGCGCTTATAAGAAGGAAGTCTTGGTGTATTCGCATCCTTTTCAATGGTTAAAAGTGCTGGTAATGTGACTTTAACAATCTCATCATGGGTATCATAACCACTTCTTACCACCACATAATCTTCATAAACTTCAAGAATTTCTTTAACATATGGGACATGGGGAATGGTTAAGTTTTCTGCTATCTCTGGCCCTACTTGTGCCGTATCACCATCGGTTGTTTGTTTCCCACAAATGACTAAATCAAAATTACCAATATGGTCAATCATTTGACTAATCGTATAAGCAGTTGCTAAAACGTCTGCGCCAGCAAACTTTCTATCTGATATCACAGTTCCTTTATCAGCACCCATATAAATAGCTTCCTTTAAAACCCTTATGGCACTATCTGGTCCCATCGTTAAAGCATGAATTGAACCACCTATCTGTTCATTGATTTGAAAGGCTGCTTCTAAGGCAAATAAATCAAAAGGATTTAATTTAACGTTTTTACCATCTCGAATCAAGTTACCTGTTACAGGGTCGATTTTAACTTCACTCGATGCAGGTACCTGTTTTATACAAACCATTATATTCATTTAATTCACTCCTATATTTGGTTATTATCCAAATGTATTGTAACCGGTTTAACATGAAAAAAACATCCAAAACATGAAAGAACCGCGCACCTAAGAAAAACACTACCAATAGGATAGAGCTTTTGAATCATTATCAATTGATGACTAAAATTCTTGTTTGATCACTTTCTTACTTAATTCCTCTACGTTAAAAGCTTGAGCGTATATGGTTCTTGCCTCACACCCTCTTACTTTCATTAATGCTTGATAATACTCTTTATACTTAAATGAGGTACTGTTAATTGTAAACCAATGTAAATCAATCGCTCTTTGCCATAGTTTAAAACCAGCTTCACTAACATTCACGTAAACATAAGGTTTAAAATCAATTGGGTCTTCCCAGTTTTCTGCATAATATGGACCAGATGCATAATGCGCTGGTAGCTCTCTTTCAAATGATCTTAATCCGGCATAAAACTGTGCATCTTTAACAATATAATGAGTTGCTTCATGGTCTTTATGCATCGAATGTTTCCAATGTGTTATTAATACATCCGGTTTATATTTTCTAATTAAATCTGCCACTTCAAATTTTACCTTTTCATTTACTTCTAGTTCTCCATCTTGATAAGGGAGAACAACACTAATGCCACCTAACATATCCGCAAATGCTTTAGCCTCAGCTTCTTTTTGTTTGCGGTATTCAGCAACACTTAAATGCGGTGGATTTCCTCTTTCGCCACCTGTTAAGGCAACGGTAACAATTTTGTGCCCTTCTAAACTCATGGAAGCGAGTACCCCACCACAAGTTAATTCCATATCGCCAATATGCCCGCCTATTGCCATAATTGTTCTCATAAACTTAACCCCTTTCTCATATCTGCCCAACTTCTAACCACTTTAAAGTCTTCCCCTTCATACATATTCTTAGCTGGGTTATTGGTGCCTGTAAATAAAGTCATATATTCAGCCCCCATTTCCTTTAACCCCATCACTAGACTTGCGAACAAAGCTTTACCTAAACCATGTCCTCGATATTCTGAGTGAGTTCCAATTCCGGCAAAGTATCCTCTTTTATTAGGTTGAACCTTTAATGGACCCGTAAAACCGACGACTAAATTATGATAAGTCGGAACTAAAATAGTATTTTTCTCATTATATTGTTCGGCGTGATTTAAAATTTCTTTACGCCAACCTTCACTATTTAGATTATCCATTAACTCGGCTAACCCATGATGTTTATTCGGATTATAATAAGATATTTCAAATCCTTTTTCTTTAACCTCATCTAAAGCCTTTTTAGTTTTAGGCGAAAATTCATAGTTCGTAATATCTCGATAATATGAATTTTGATGGGCAAAATCAACATAGCCGTTTCGTTTAAAAAATAAATACGCATCACTGTTCATGTCAACCCCCGGTGCGTTGGGATGAACCGCATGGGTGTTTGGGATAATCCAATTAAACTGCACAGGGTTAAAAAAGACGATATCAATTTTGTCTAATCTTAAATCTTTTTCATGAAGACGATTTTCAAGTTTATTAAGCAACAACTTTCCAAAACCTTTTCTTCGATATGGTTCATTTATAATCACCATCGTTATATAAGCCTTTAATCCATTTGGGTCATAAACACCACTTGCAAATCCAATTATCTCTTCTGCTTCTTTTATGACAAAAGATAAAACAAGATAATCGCCACCGGATTTTAAGAACTTTGTCTTAAACTGTTCAATCGTTAATGGTTCATACAAGAAATTAGACTGTTTTGTTGTTTCATTGAAAATATCTAAACATTGTTTAACATCTTTTAGTCTCATTGTTTCAATTTTCATATTTATCTCCCCTTATAATATAAATTGTAAAACCGTTTTCATATTCATTATATCAAAAAACACTTAAAGTGAAATAGACAATAGAAAAACACTTAATAAATGAGTGATTGACAATAAATCAACTTTATCCAACTTATAGCATGGAAATAGACTTTATTCTATTCTTCACAATAAATCCGTTAATCAAAAAAAAGGCTGTAACAAAATAAAATAAGTTACACCCAATAACCAAAAGCCGAGTCCTTAACCAAACTCGGCTTTTTGATATATCACATTAAAAATATTCTATGAAATCCTGATGCTAGTTAATTGTTAATCACCAATAAGTGATTTTTAAATATCATATGTTTTAACTTTTACTAACTTCTTCTTAATCAAAGTATCTCTTGATAGGTATTTAACTGTATAATCAACACTCGGTGTTTCATTTTGGTTTCTTTATCCTTCATATACATATCTACTAGCTCTTTAGCATACTCTAATAACCTTGGGCCACTAACTTTTAATAAAGTAGGTGTTGTTTCATGTATTTTGGCATAAGAAACATCTGTAATACCATATTTGGTGTTGCTAAGACTTCCTGGAATAAGATTATAATAAAGTCACAATTCATCTTTCTAAGCAAATCAAATTGTTCTTTTATTTATTCAAATACTTATTTCCCAAGGATAGATTAAATTTTGGATGTCATTTCCAACGCCAATCGTATATATTCCATGCGCAATTACATCTTTTTCTAATGCCTCATCATAGGTTAAAAAGTCATCATTTGATAGAACTAAAGAAACTTTTTTGACTTCACCTTTTTTAACCATGATTTTATCAAATGTTTTTAAAATGGGCACTTTGAATGAATCAAGAGATTGATAAGCATAAAGTTGAATAACTTCTTGACCATCCAAAATCCCGGTATTTTTAATTGAAATGTGGAAATAGTGTTTGTTATCGATCTTCTCATAATTTACTGGTAAAATTTCAAACGAGGTGTAAGAACATCCAAATCCAAACGGGAAAACAGGTTTAATCTGGTGTTTCATAAAGTGGCGATAGCCTACATCTTCCCCTTCTTTATACCATACTTCTTTTGGGTGTCCAAATTCACCAATACTATGGGATGAATAATCGGTTAATGAATAGGCAAATGTTTGGGTAAGTTTTCCTGATGGGTTCACATCACCAAATATAACATCAATTAAAGCATTACCGCCTTCCATCCCGTTAAATCCAGACCATAGAAGTGCCCTACATTTGGATATCCATGATGTCATGGTAAATGCAGACGCTGAGGTTATATGGATAATTGTATTTGGATTGATATTTAGTAATTCTTGAATTAAAATATCTTGTTCGTAAGGTAAATCTAGATTCGGTCTATCCTGTCCTTCAACATCATAATCATGATTCAGTCCACCAAAAAACAGAATATGATCGTAATTTCTTGCATGTTCAAGCGCTTCTTTTCGTAATGCTTTTTGTCGTTTTTTAGTTTCTTCTGAAAGGGTTGTTCTTAATTCTTCTTTTGTTTCAAGGCTTCAACCGTTAAAAAGTTATTGTCAAATGCTTCATCTAAAGTATAAAATATACCAAATTGATCTACAGTTGATTCATCCAAGAGATCTATTAATTCCTTGTCATTGACAGGATCATACCATCGTTCATTTTGTCTTTTTAAACCTAACGCAACTTTCCATGTATCTCCATTTTCGTTGTAAAAAATCACATAATGAATAATTGGAGATAAATCAATATCAATATTATCAGCTAATGATTTATATGAAATAGTAAAAAGCTTTTCTGCTATTTGACTAATCTTTTCATTTGGTACTTCATACTCAATAGGTTCACCATATATGCCCTCATTCTCATCAAAATTCATTGAGTTTGTTCCAAACACAACTCTACTTGGATTTTTGGGCAAGTCTTTTAAACCGTCAAAATCGGTAATTTTCATCATCTGTTTACACCCTGACAACAGTATTGTAAAAATTATCCCTATTATCAATAGAAACCATTTTTTATTCATTTGTTAAATACCTCCCAATTTATGTATACAATTATTTTGTATGCATTATTTATTATAAAAAATCAATTTCTTTTCATTTATAAAACCTCGTAAAGAAACTATTCGTGACATTTTTGAAACTATATTTATCTAAATATTAAATAGTCTCATATTTAGATCAAATTTTTTATGTTCTTGGAAATATTTAGATGTAATATCGTTTTGTTAATTCCAAAATATCATATTTTTTTAAAATACTCAACTATTTCTATAAAAGAAAATTTTTCATAAACGTGATTTCATAAAATCTGAAATTGAAATATTAAAATCAGATTCTAATAAGTCAACAAACTTTTTAGCATTATGCCTATCACCTTCAACATTTGCTGCTAGAAAGGTTGCATAAATCATATCATCTCTTTTCAAAGTATCACCTAGTTTCCCACCAATGTTATTAATTTAATTGACCTACTTTTATATTATCAAATACCTTATCAAGTGTATTACTCAAAGTAAGAAATTCTCACTTATCGTGTCCACTTTATTGACTGTAAAGCACCGCCTAACTCTATTACATTAAGTTCTTATTATTTCTCCACTTGTTACTGTTAAAAATGTATTTCGATAATTGTATAGTTTCGACTTGTAATCGTGTAAATCTTACTTGTAATCGTGTAAGATAAACTACAATTTTCACTAAAAACACTATTTTTAACTATATTTTTACTTCTACATGTTTTTAAACATTTAGTTCTGGCAAGTGAATGTAGGAGAAAACTCCCTATCTGCCAACAAAAAAAGGCTTGACACTAATTGTATCAAACCTATTCATCTAACTTGGAGCAGATGAGGGGATTCGAACCCCCGTCAACAGCTTGGAAGGCTGTGGTTCTACCATTGAACTACATCTGCAAGAAAATGGTCGGGAAAACAGGATTTGAACCTGCGACCTCCTGGTCCCAAACCAGGCGCTCTACCAAGCTAAGCTACTTCCCGAAAAAATGGCGTACCCAAGAAGATTTGAACTCCCAACCTCTTGATCCGTAGTCAAGCGCTCTATCCAATTGAGCTATGGGTACCTATGATATTAAGTGGTTCTGGGAAAAAATCTGTTAGGTTTTTTCTACACTATGACGCAGTTTTATAAAAACTAACCACGCTTATAAATGATACCATATTCTACTTTTGATTTCAACACAAAAAATAACATTTTAATTTATTTGAAAGTAAAGGGGCGATTAATTCGCCCCTTTATTAAAAAGTTACGTACGCTTAGTTACGGTAATCCGCTTTAGCCCATGGTTGAGTCGGTACGTAGAATCCGTAATATTGATCCCAAGTATTAATTCCTGGAACAACTGAGATTAATGTAATTGATTTAGTGACTTCACCAATCGTTACTTCAATCGTATATTCTACTTCAGTTGTAACCTCAGGTTTTACAATTACTCTACCAGTACTAGATACTAGCGGAGATGTAGAACTAAATGTAATTATAGCGTCACTAAAGTTTGCAAGAACACTTCTTTCAACCTCAACATGTTCCATAAATCTATCAAAATACCAAGTCCCATTGTAAACGGTATTATTTAATGTATAAGAATCCATTTTACCTGACATTTGGTTATGGGTAACTACTCGATAGTTTGATAAGTCATATTGTTCTAATAGGTGAGCAACTAGTTTAGCTGTTCTTTGAACGGTATCAATAATATCACCATCGGTGTTAACATTCATTTCTATACCAATAGAGTTTAAGTTACCTCCTCTTGAAGAAATGATTCCATAACTTTGTTGTGAATTATTGAAATAAGTTGTACCAATAACATACTCACCATCAACAATATCCCAACTTGGTCCTAGATAAGTGAAATGTGAACTATCTAACATTTCTCCATCTTTTCCTTTAGGTGCAAGAACAGTTGATTTTACACCATTGAATGTAAAGTAACCATCTACTGACATATCAATTACTGGTTTATCTGTGCCAATCGCTGTAACTCCCGTAGGAATCCATGCAAATGGAACAGAGGTTCCATCACCAGCATGAAAGGCAACATACTGATCTTCTAGAGATCTTAAGATACCATAATCACCTGTCGTATAGTGGATTGAAACTTCGTTTGCAGGATTTTGGAAGAAACTACCATGGCTCATTAACCCACCACTTAAATTAGCTGTATCATGAACGACAATAAACTCAGTTGATGTCTTGATACCCCCTGATTTTAGGTTTGGATCAGCTGGATATGAAGTTGTATCTACGACAAAATCATCAAACAAGAACAAGTTAACACTCTCATGTCTTGCATCAATCCATTCTTGAGAGGCAGTGTAATAAGGTACAACATTTACACCAGTTGCGATAGCATTATTTGAGTTGGCAAGTAATTGTAATAATTGATCCACTCTATCGACATCAGAAAGTGTTTCTTGAACATGAACCGTATAAGAACCTAATAAATTTTCTCCCTCATAAATATCGATTTGAGTAGAACCAGCTAATAATCCTTTAAACAGATTTGGAGCGGTAAATTCTAATATGGTTCCATCTTCAACTTGATAATTAAAGGTATAAGTTGAATAAAGCTTTCCAATCCCAATAACATCAAATGTAAAAGAATTATTAACTTCTAAGAATCCATTAAATCCATCACTAAAGTTAAAGATCAGATCATCTTTTGGATAAACATGTAAACTCATTTCTGTGAAAACAACCCCATTGTAATTAGTAACTTTAATGATTACATCGCCTTCATTAACGGCTGTAATTAAACCAGTTTCTGAGATAGTTGCTACTTTAGAATCTGAGGTGTAATATATTAAGGTTTTATTAAATGCATCAACTGGCGCAATCTCAACATTGAGTTGATATGTACTGCCTTTTTCCAGTTCAGTGATACTGTTAGAAATGGTTAAACCTGTCACTGGATTTTTCTCCTCAAATTTAGCGTACAATTTAGTTGGCGCTGTAATCTCTAAAAAGGGACTTCCAGTTAACTCAACATTATTAAACCAGCCAATAAAATCATAACCGTCTTTATAAACCTCAACTGGTAAGATTTCTACTGCGCCATCACTTCTATATATTGATGGAATTTTATGGGTTGCGTAAGTATCCCAAAAACCATTAGCTCTAGTTAATTCTGAATAATCTGCAGACATCCAAAGCGCATTGTTCTCATATTTAACCCCTTTTAGGAATCCTCTAACCTCATAACTAAACGCATATACCCAATTCGCGCTTCTTGCTGTAAATTCTGCAGCTGTTTGATAGGTAACGATATCTTTTGCTGATTGTTTATTGGTGCTTGAGCCAACCACACCCAAATATTCAGCTAACCATAACCATTTATCTCGATAAGATGCATGATAGAAAACCAAATGATAATCAATATCTGACCAAGCACCCATATTTAGTGTTTCTAATGTGTAGGCTTTGTTATTAACAACATTATAATCAGCTATGAAATCTCTTACCAAAGCGTCTCTCGTAGGATAATCAAAATTTCCACCATTTAATACAAGTTCATAGTCAAAAGCATTTGGATCTTCGGTGATTAACTCATAATAAATTTCTATGATTAATAATTCTCCTTCTAATATCACGCCTGTATATTTATCAAACTCAGTATAATACCCTAATTTAGTTTCAGGAATAATAGTAATTGTCTTACCAACGATACTGGTTTGATAATCTTCAATCACATCATATTTAACAGTTTCTTTATTATAAGTATATGTTACAACAACATACTGTCCAACAATATCTTTTACTTTAATTATTGATTGGGCAGATGTTCTTGTATCTTCGATGTTTTCTGGTACTATTTCAGTTCCAAAAATGTCATAATAAGTGTTTGAATTAACGGTTGCCGAATTACTATCTTCATAATAAATATACCCCGTTGGATTAGTAAAACTGTTACCTGTGATAGTGGTATGCCATAGTGTAGTCACTTCATTCTTTCTCATATGAATAGAGTTATGGGTATTAATGAACATATTATCTAACACATTGAAGTTAGTTTCATAACTATTCCATGTAGAAGTCCCAATGACAGCCGAAGCTGGTTGTGAAGAAGTTGGGTTATTAAACTCATTCCCAATATTCTTAAATGTGTTATTCGTTATATTAATGGTTTGAACATTTCCAGCTGAAGATGAATAAGCTCTAAAAGTAATCGCTGTTTCTGCTTGTTTAATATCATTTTCAAATAGGTTTCCTGTAATGTTGTAAGTACCATTGTTATAGCCACCATCAAAACGTATCGCACCAATCTTAAAGTTTCTAAACTGATTGTTCGTAATATCAATTGACTTATTCACCATTGTTCTATCGATAGAGATAATATCTGATTTAATGTTGTTGAATAAATTATTACTAATCGTAATATCTCCAAAAACATTTGAATCTGCTAAACGATATAATTGAATAATCGCATTCACATTAATTCTTGTGGTTGGTGAATAAGATGTACCAACTAAATCGGTATCATATACATGATTGTTAATAAAACTAAATCTTTCTAAAGTACCCGTACTCTTAATTTGAGCTTTACCAGTCATACTGAATCCATCAATAATGATATCTGTTAAACCACTAGTAATTGTAATTAAGTTTGTCAAAACAGACTTTTTATCTGGAAAACCAACTAGAGAAAGTGATTTATCAATAGTTAAGATTTCATCAAAGGTCCCTTGATTAACTTGAATAACTTCTCCTGGAAGCGCTGCGTCAATGGCGGCTTGAATCGTAAAATAATCAACCTCACCAATACTAGCAGCTACTTTTTGAGTAATCGTGATATTAATAGTCTTTGTGACTTCGCCGTAAGTTGCTGAAATAGTCACAACACCTACATCTAATAAACTAACAACACCATCTGTAACGGTTGCTAGTAATTCACTAGATGAGCTCCAAACGACATCTTCTAAAATAAAGTATGGTGGTGTTACATCAAGATTCAACACAATTTCGTCGGTTGTTTCACCTGTTGCGTTGCCTGATATTTCAAAATCAACTAGAACCGGATCTTTAATTGAAATAGATCTATACGTAGTTTCGGTAGTCGTTATAACTCTTAATGGATCAACCTCAACACCCAATCTATCTAAGTAAATATTTGTATTGAATGTTGCATAATTACCATCCTCATAGAACATATAACCAGTTGGATTTTCAAAGGTATTTCCAGTGATAGTGGCATGCCATAATTCTGTTATTTCATTCTTCCTCAAATGAATAGAGTTATGTGTATTAATGAACCAATTATCTAATACATTAAAATAAGTTTCATTACTATTCCAAGTTGATGAAACAATAACACCAGAAGCTGGTTGTGTAGAAGTTGGATTATTTGATTCATTTCCAATATTCTTAAATGTATTATTGCTAATATTAATAGTTTGAACATTTCCAGCTGATGGTGCATAAGACCTAAACAAAATCGCTGCCTCTGCTTGTTTCACATCATTTTCAAATAGATTTCCTGTAATGTTGTAAGTACCATTATTATAGCCACCATCAAAACGTATCACAGAAATATCAAAGTTTCTAAACTCATTATTTCTAATATTAATTGATGTCCCTGCTTTAGTTCTATGAATAGAAATAATATCAGATTGAATATGATTAAAAATATTATCTTCAATTGTAATATTTCCAAATATGTCGGTTCCTGCTAAGACACCAAATTGAATGAACGCATTAACATTAATACGTGTAATAGGGGCGTAAGGTGTCGCGACTAAATTCGTATCATAAACTTCATTATTAGTAAAAGTAAATCCTGTTAATGGACCACTTGATATAAATTGTGCGTCTCCTGTAAATAATAAATGTGTAAAAGATAAATTGACTAAATTTGATCCAATATTAATTTTATTGGTGAGAATAACATCGCCACCTTCTTCAGAAGTTAAACTAATATTTGATTTGTTTATGGTCAATACTTCGTTGTGAGTACCTGAAACTATATTAATAACATCATTATCTTTTGCAGCATTAATCGCTTCTTGAATAGTAGCATATTTAACAGATAGTATATAAGCAGCAACTGCATTAATCGTTATTTGATGTGTTACTGTAATATCGTCTATTGTTGCACTAACATACACAGTTCCAACTCTATCTAAACTGACCACACCAGACACGACACTTGCAAAAGCTGTAACATCAACATTCCAGACAACAGTTTGATTGGTCGCATTTTCTGGTAATACTGTAGCCGTTAAAGTAATTTCATCACCAACTAAGCCACTAGTTTCACCTGTGATTGTTATACTTTCAACAGGAATAACTGGTTCATTAATGGTTATTTCATGTGTGGTTTCTATTTCACCATTTTTAGCAGTTATAGTCACACTACCAACTTTTAATAGTGTAACAACGCCATCAGATACAGTCGCTAATGTTTCATCACTGGATGACCAAACAATGGTTTTGTCAGTTGCGTTTGCTGGTAGTACAGTAGCAGTCAATGTTATCGTGTCTCCCATTTCTCCAACTGAATCACCTTCAATTGTTATACTATCAACGTTAACAATTGGGTTTTCAATAGAAATCATATGAGTCTTATTAACTTCACCAACACTTGCTGTTATTGTTACATTACCTGCTTTTAATAGTGTTACAACACCATCAGATACAGTCGCTAATGTTTCATCACTGGATGACCAAACAATGGTTTTGTCGGTTGCGTTTGCTGGTAATACTGTAGCAGTTAAAGTAATTTCATCACCCACCAAACCACTATTTTCACCCGCTATAGTAATACTTTCAACAAGAACAACGGATTCATTAATGGTTATTTCATGTGTGGTTTCGATAGCACCATTTTTAGCAGTTATTGTTACATTACCGGCTTTTAATAGCGTCACAACGCCATCAGATACAGTCGCTAGTGTTTCATCACTGGATAACCAAATAACCATTTTATCCGTGGCATTTTCTGGTAAAACAGTAGCTACAAGTGTAATTATTTCATCAACTTCTCCCACTGTTTCACCGCTTATAGTGATACTTTCAACCGCTATAATTGGATCTGTTATGGTAATGACATGCCTATCTTCAACCTCACCAGCTCTAGCTGTAATAGTAACAGCCCCAACTTTTAATAGTGTTACAACACCATTAGACACAGTTGCTAGTGTTTCATCACTGGATGACCAAACAACTGTTTTATCCGTGGCATTTTCCGGTAGCACAGTAACAGTTAATGTTATCGTGTCTCCCGTTTCACCAAGTGATTTCCCACTAATTGTAACGGTTTCTACATCTACATCCACTACCGGATCAGAAATAGAAATAATATGGGTTGCAGATTTAGTTCCTGCTGTTGCAGTTATGGTAACACTGCCTGCTTTTAATAAACTTACATTGCCATTTGTTACAGTGGCTAATGTTTCATCATTAGATGACCAAGCAATGGTTTTATCGGTTGCGTTTGCTGGTAAAACAGTAGCGGTCAAAGTTATCATTTCTCCAACCAAACCACTATTTTTACCTAAAATAGAAACTTCAGTTACTTCAATTGTAGCCAAAGTTACTATAACATTAATAGTTGCACTAATTTCAGTTCCTTTTACTTTAACTGTTAGTTCTACTTGTCCAGCACTAACACCCGTAATATTCTCTCCTGAAATTGACACAATTGTGTTATTTGGTAAAATAAATTCCGCCTCATAACCTTCTGTTATTTCATAATTAATTTTCCTAGTTTCACCTACTGAAATCTCGATAGATTCATCTGTAAATGATACTTTCGGTGTTTTGGTACATGAAGCCAGTCCTAATAAAAGAACCGCAAGAAAAACAACTCTAAATCGTTTCATTATGTTTTACTTTTTCCTCCTTAGCATTTTTTTGCATTTAATGAAAACGCTTTTATGCTTCAAGTTAACTATATCATATAATTCATTACAATAACAATATTCAGGGCATCAAAACACATTTTTTACTGTTTTTAAAAATCTAATTTTTTGAAATATCTACTATTGTTCTTATGAATACAGGGATTGATTTTGTTGTAACCTCCTACATTTGAAAAGATTAATAATGCTATTTTTATGTACACTTAGTACTCTATTTATCTTTCTTTTTTTGTGATAACTCAAATTAAAAACACCATCACTGGTGTTTATGTTATTTCTCACTATTTTCAGATAATTTATAATTGCCTTTATTAATGATTTGGTGAATTTCAATTGATAACTAGAAAATCTTTTTTGTAATTTATTCATTATGCATGGTAATTTTAGGACCTTCTGTAATTAAGAAATTTGATGAGTTAATTGCGTAAGTATTGGTGTTATCTCCCTCAATTTGTTCTGGATTTGTAAAGTATAACTCACTATTTCCTTTGATTTTTACACCCAATAAACTATAAATATTAATATAAATTTTAATTTTAGAGTAACGATTAATTTCTGCGGAATTATAAAACTTAGATTCTTTTGGCATCACCAAATTAATAATCATATTGTTTCTTTTTGTTCTTTCATTATAAAGGATGAACGCTCTAGCTTCTTCTTTATTCTCAGAGTAAAAAATATAATCTTGTTCGTCACGTTCAAAACAAAGTTTATCAAAAGTTATCATGGATACCATTTTACCCTCAACCACTCTAAAAGGTATTTTCATAGAAATAAAAGAATATTGATTGGGATTATTAAACACATCTTTAACATCAATTCCATCTTCGAAGACATGAAATGTGGATGATTTTTTTTCAATAAACCTTTCAATATAACGTTCTGATTCGTTATAGAGTAACATCCTATCAATAAAATCGATAATTGAATAATTGCTAGAGGCAAAAGAAAGTTCTCTAAATAATTCAGCTCTTTTATTGGTGTCATCATTAATTTTAACGGTTGTCTTGTTATGCAATAGGATTAACAAACTAAAGAGGATACTAGATAAGAATGAGACAAAAGATAAAAATAACGCAACAACACGGATTCCAATCACGTTAAATAACTGATCAAGTTCATCGCCTGCATATAAAAAGACTAAACTTATTAAAAAAACGATTAATCCAGTCATAATGATTAACACAAATATTATCTTATTGCTTTTTTTCATTCCAAAATCCTCACTTTATCCATTGGTAAATACTATTATACCATTCAAACAATTATAAATACAGTTGAATCAATTCGATTGTTTCTGTGTTAATGTTTTGAATAATTCATGATAATAACTTCAATAATGGTCTAATAAATCAAGAAAAAACCCTTCTCCGTGAAGAAAAGGGTTTAATTTATTTATATGGTGACCGATACGGGATTTGAACCCGTGAATGCATGCGTGAAAGGCATGTGAGTTAACCGTTTCTCCAATCGGCCATCTAACGCGCACTTTCTATTATATCATAGATAGTGCGGTTGTCAAGCGTTAATAGTTCAATAAGTTGTGTCATCTAAAACTTTTTTAGCGACTGCTTCACCTTTAAGATATTTAATGATTTCATATGCAAACTCAAATACTGCCCCAGCCCCTCTACCCGTAATAAGTAAGCCATCTTTTACAGCTTTCTTGTCTTTTTGATAGATCCCTTTATAGGCGTCTTTATGAGCAGCTGGAAACATTGTATAGGTTTTGCCTTCCAATAAGCCTTGTTCACCAAGGAACATTGGTCCTGCACAAATGGCACATACAAGTCGCTTTGACTCAGTAAAATCTTTTACCAACGCTTTAATGTTTTTATCGGTATCAATCACTTGAGAAACATATTTCCCACCAGGAATAATTAAAAAATCATAATCTTCTTGATTAATTTCTCTTGCTAGATAGTCGGCTTCAACAAAAACACCAAAAGCTGTTTTAACTCTTTTGTCACGATTAAATGAAATGGTTTCAATTTGAATCGTCGCCCGTTCTAATAAATCTCTTGTTCCTAATGCTTCAATATCTTCCATTCCGTTTGATAATACTAATAATCCCTTCATAACTATCTCCTTATAGTATTGCCAACACCATTTCTTTTAAGGTGTTGCCACTGGTTTGTTCAAATTTTATATAATCTTCTTTTTGGGTTTCAGAATCAATCACATCTGAAATTAATTTTACTGAGATTATTTTCGTGTTAAAGATATTAGCTGCTTGATAAACACTAGCACCTTCCATATCAAATACACCAATAAATCGGTTGTTCTTCTTCGTCATGAATCTATCTCCAGTATATAAAGATACTTCCTCTGCTGCTAAGGCAAATTTTGCTTTATTAAGTAAGTTAGAATCACTTAAGAATGGATTGGGTTGCCCAGGCACTTGACCATATTCATAACCAAAATCAAAGGCTGTCGCATCCACATCATGATATGAGGCATCTCTAATGACTACTTTATCACCCACTTTTAAAGGACTTAATCCTCCAACTAAACCAATATTAATGATATATTCAATCTTAAATTTTGATAAAAGAATCCCTGTAAACAGTGCCGCATTTGATTTACCAACACCCGTAACAATTAGAATCACTTCTTTTTTCTTCAAGGTACCTTTATAGTAGAACTTTTGCGAAGTCAGTTGAACTGCTTCTAAGTCGTTTATTTCTTTTTTTAATTCATTGGCTTCTGAGTCCATTGCACAAACAATTAAGATCATCGTTATTCTCCTTTAATTGATTTAATCTTCGCAGCTATAACATCCACTGCGACATCATGATGCGTATTATTAGGTATAATAACATCTGCATATCGTTTAGTGGGTTCAATAAATCGGTGGTACATTGGTTTTACTGTTTTTAAGTATTGCTTAACAACACTTTCTAAGTTTCTCCCCCGTTCTTCAATATCTCTTTGTAATCTCCTAATAAATCTTAAATCATCGTCCAATTCAACAAATAATTTAATATCACTTAAGTCTCTGATGCGTCTGTCTTCTAAAATTAAAATACCTTCTAAAATAATAACTTTTTTAGGGTAGACAACTTCGACTTTTTCACTTCTATCATGTAAGACGAAATCATAAGTAGGCTTGAAGATTTTTTCACCTTTTATAAGCTTTTTAATATCACTAATAAATAAATCATTGTCCATCGAATCAGGGTGGTCATAGTTAATTTGATAACGTTCATCAAGACTTAAATGAGATTGTTTTTTGTAGTAATCATCGTGTTTAATAACCACTAGATCTTCTTGATTAAGTTTTTCAATGATTTCGTTGACAACAGTGGTTTTCCCACTTGCTGAACCACCACCAACTGCTATAATAACTGGTTTCATATTATCCCCCTATAACGACAAATTTCAACCACTAAATCGGTTAATTATTGTAGAAACATTATACCCACTGCTGTAACACTGCTAGTAGCCTAGATTCGTGTTTACTCATCATTAGAAATCATCCTTGTATCAAGGTGCTTTATTAAAATAAATAGCCCATTTCTACAAAGATTGGAATCATTGGTTTAAATAGATTTTTTAGTAACTTGGGTTCCATTACTTATCATAATACATCTTTTTTTTCAGGGTATCTTTCAAAATAACTAACCGCATAGGAACAAGTTGGAACAGCTTTATACTGTTTTTCTTTTAGATAGTTATAGAGATCGTCTAAAAGGATTTTTGCTAAACCTTTCCCACGCATCTGTGGTGCAGTAAAGGTATGATTAATGTTGACAACTTTTTCGGCAATAAAGGGAAAAGTCACATAGGCAAGCATTTGATCATTTTCTTTAATATACAAAATATTATTTTCGATCGTTGTTTTCATCATCCTGGACCTCTTTTGTTAATAATTTAGAGTCTTCCTCATGAATAGAGGTGGTTTCTTTTTGATCTTCTTCTTTGGCAAAAGCCTCTTTAAATTTAGATCTAATTGATTGCCAAGTCACATTTCTATCTTGAAAAACAAATCTTTGTACTAACATCGCAAGGGCGATGTTTATCGCAATTAAAGGTGTTGCTGGTAAAAGCCAAAAACCATATATAGTGGTGCCTAAACCAATCAACCATCCGTTTTGTAGAATAAAACCAATCAAAGCTACCCCACTACCACTAATCAACAGCCAAACAATTAAAAGAGATAAAACACCTTTCCAATTTCCCATTGATTTAACTACTGCCCATATGCCTTTCCAGAAACGGACAAACCAATTCCACCAACGTCTAAGTAAGTTACCCATTAATGATGTAACTCCTTATCGCTCTTAAGTATCACATTGAATTGAGTATGGAAATGACGAAATTGTTGGTCACTTAACATTGAATGGATCAGTCCATTTTGTGTGTTCATTTGTAAATGCTGTACCACAATAACCCTCCTATTATTAATTCTAACTCGGATGTATCAATTTCCAGCCCCAGAATTTAATAAACAATAACCTTATCTATTATGTCAATTCATTATAACAAATAATGATGCTTATTTAAATAAGAATCGCTTAATTCCTTATTTAAATAAAAATAAGAGTCACCACAACAATGACTCTTATTATTATACTTTATTTTTGAAAATTTAATAGCGCGTTTAAATAATATTTCTACAAATTATTGTCAATGAAATAAGATTCAACTTTAATCGAATATGTCGGTCCTACTAACTGAAATTCTAGTGTCAACAATAATTGATTCAATCTTAATTGGATTGGTTCCAAACCTGTCATAGAAACTAATATATGTCCGTCTTTAATATAAATATCATAAATCCAGTCTTCAGGAATGATTGATTCAATATTAATGTCTTCTTCTGTAATCGTTAGATTAACGGATTCATAAGAAATATCAAATGTAAAACCGTAAATAGCTTTGTCTGAACTAACTGAGATATTTGTCGTAATTATATCAGTTACACTATCGTCTATCGAAAGAATATACATATTTGAAGGCGATAATTCTAATAGTTCACTATATTCACTATCCCTGTACGTAACCGCATCTCCAATCGCCTTTACTTTGATCTGATAGTTGTCTAAAATGATGTTACTTAAATCATAACTTGTTTCATTTGTTTCGTAGATAACATCATTAATAGAAACATGATAACCGGTTGCGTTTAAAACCTTTTCCCATCTTAATATTCCCTGTTCAATAGAGCCATTAATAACAGGAACAGCTAATTGAACTAACGCTGAGACATCTACATAATTAAAGGGACTACTAAAATCGCTGTCTTCAAATAATTTACTATTACTTACAGCTTTTACTTTAATCGTATAAACCGATGCTTCTACGACACTGAAATCAAATGAGGTTGTTGTGGATTCAAATGTTTCTCCGTTAATATCGATTAAATATTTACTCGCATTTTCAACTGTAGACCAATTAATGATGTTACCATTTCGATTTAAGATACTTGGTGTATCTAATTTTTCTGGAGTAGACGGATCACTACAGGCAGTTAACCCAAACGTTAATAAACCGACTAATAATAAGGTAATTAATTTAATTTTTCTCATTTTAATTACCTCCTATTAATGCCAGTATGGTTCTTACATCCGCTAAAGTTGGTTTATCAACAATTCCAACTAACAGTTTTTGTTGTTCGGTTAGTTCAAATCGGCCATTAATCGCCTGTAATATCATTATCGCATCATCTTTTGTAACGACAAAATCGCCATTTAAATCACCAAACAACATGACGCTATCTTCTGTTATAGTAATTCTTTCAAACCCCGTTTCAGCGGTACTAACAGCCGTTACTCTAACTTCTATTTTTTTACCAGCATAGGCTTTATCAATTAGGAAATCTTTACCTTCGTAAACCTTTAGGCCGTCAACATACCAACTAATAATCGACTCCCCTTCATTATTTTCAGAAGGATCATAATAAACATAACTGGCCTGTAAAGTATTACCTGTGATTAAGTTACCGACTATATCCAATTCTAAGGCAATTGGTTTATTGATTTCAGTAGCACTTATTTCAATGGTTGTTTGTTTTGTGATATTTTCAACCGTAAATTGATTGTCTACAAGTTCAATGATTTTGCCATTCACTTTAACATAGTCAAATAAATACCCATCTAATGTATCCACTGTATAAGTAATCGTATCATTATTTCGTGCATATAAAGAACCTTTTAAGTCGATTCCTTCACTCTTTGTTAAATTCACATCAAACTTCGAAATAGTGAAATTATCTATTCTGCTAACACGATTATCTACTATTGAATGTGCAGAAAATAATAAGTTACCATTTGAAAATCGAATGGCTGAGAATACTGGAAAATTATCATCATAAACGATATTTTCCCAAGGTCTAGGTACTGTGTCAGCGTTATAGAACTTTGTCCCTGAAGATCCTCCGACAACATAAGTTACACCGTTATTAACTTCCACTTTATTACCTTCTAGCATGGTTGTGCGATTATACACATGATCATGACCACTAATGACTAAATCTATTTCAAGTTCTTCAAATACACTTGATAAAGCTCTCACGTTCGCTTCATTATAATTCATCGGATAAGTACTTCTGTGCATTAAGACAATCTTGTATTTCTTTGTCGTTTCATTCATAACCGTTCTTAATAAATTAGATTGTTTAACATAAGATGGATCGTATGAAGCAAATCCCGCTTCAGTATCCAAGTTAAATATAATCGCGTCATTAAACTCAAAATAATAATTTCTAACCCCAGAACCACTATCTATTCCATTATTTGGACCATAAAAATAATTAGAAAATACGTGTCCGCCATTATAGGCATCATGATTTCCAATCGCAGCAGCCCAAATATTATTATTTAAATAAGTTTTAGCGTAATCATCAAATAAGGTTATTTCATCGTATAGTCTTGCTTCACTATCATTAATATCCCCAGCCAGCATGAATAAAGATGCTTCAGGATACTGAGCAACTGCCTTGTCTAAAACGTTAGGAAATGCAGCGTATCCCCCCTGAACATCTCCAAAAAATAACATGGTTGCGTCTCCGCTAGTTTTAAGTGTTGTAAAGGATAAAGTACTTGACCAGCCATTATCATTTCCTACTTTATAATAATAAGTGGTATCAGGGGTTAATTCTGTGACATAAGCGCCCCATGCTAAATAAACCACATTAGGCCCCGACGCAGTTGTTCCTGAAACTACTGTGCTTTTGGCAAGAAATTCAACCGGTGATGTCAGTGTTTCATTCAAGGAAACCACTACTTTCGCATCAGTAACACCAAGTGGTGTTTCAAAACTAATCCCAACATTAGTTTCATCTGATCCGACATTGACCAAAATCTTTTTTGGAACAAATGTATCCGCAGCTTGAATCTTCTCTGTAAATCCAAGCCCAATACCTAAAATTCCGACTACAGTTAATAAACCCAAAAGTAGGTGAATACTTTTTTTTATAATTTTACTAATTTCAATCACACCTTTCAATTAATGAATGTATTAATATACATAATAGTTTTATCACGAATAGATGCTAATATCAATAATTTATATTCAACTTATAAATCATTTTCAAATTATGAAATAAAAAAAGTTGCGAGATTTGTTCTCACAACTAAAATTGATTAAGTGGCGCCCAAACTAGGACTCGAACCTAGGACCCCTTGATTAACAGTCAAGTGCTCTAACCGACTGAGCTATTTAGGCTTCTTTTAGATTATACCACATATTTATTGATTTAAAGTAAAAAAAATTAAAGTGAGATTTGCCTGGCAACGACCTATTTTTGCTCAAACGAACTATCTTCGGCGCTGAAGTGCT